>Ga0209055_1000954_pt1 | contig 19494 bp, 19 predicted proteins | sample GraSoiAngelo_110_FD_185875 | JGI IMG/M metagenome (GOLD analysis project Ga0209055, IMG submission 185875) | Grasslands soil microbial communities from the Angelo Coastal Reserve, California, USA - 14_0903_12_30cm (SPAdes) (version 2) | ecosystem: Environmental > Terrestrial > Soil > Grasslands ... | reverse complement strand
TGACGAGAATCTGATCCGGCGAGATCGTCACGCCGTACGTGCGCGCGTAGTGCTCCGCGATCGCTTCCCGCAGCGGCAGGATTCCGAGGCTGTGCGCGTACCGTGTACGGCCGTCCTTGATCGCGCGCGCGAGGGCGTCACGAACGACCGGCGGCGCCTCGAAGTCGGGCTCGCCGAACTCGAGGTGGACCACGTCGACGCCAGCCCGCTCGAGCTCCTGGGCCCGCTCGGCCACCTCGACCGCCAGAAATGGCTCGATGTCCTGGATCCGCCGCGCGAACGTCACGACCGCCTCCGCGTGACCCTGCTCCGTGCCCTGAGGATCTGCCAGAGCATCCCGGGCCCATGCCGCAGGACACGAACCTTGCTGCCGGCTTGATCGGCCCAGTTCACCGGGACCTCGACGATGCGATAGCCCATGGCGTTGGCGAGCAGGAGCAGCTCGACGTCGAAGCCGAACCCTTGCGTCGAGAGCGCCTCGAACAGCCGGCTCGCGGCCGGAGCCGTGAAAGCCTTGAAGCCGCATTGCGAGTCGGCGACACCGTGAAGTCCCACCCGCGCCACCAGCCAGTTGAAGACGCGCCCGGCCGCCACCCGATGCCGACGCGTCGCCACCGACACGCCCGGATCCACGAGGACTCGCGAGCCGATCACGACGTCGGCGCCCGCGATCAGCATCGGCTCGAGCCGCTTCAGCTCCTCGATCGGCGTCGCCCCGTCGGCGTCGACGAACAGGCGGTAGGCTCCCCTCGCCGCCAGCATTCCCGCGCGGACCGCCGCGCCCTTGCCCTGGTTCGACTGCAGGCGTAGCACACTGACCGCGCCGAGCTGCTTTCCCTCGACGAGCTCCGCGGTCGCGTCGGTCGATCCATCGTCGACGACGATGATCTCGTAGGGCTCGTCGCGGCCTTCGAAGTACCCGACGACTTTCTCCAGGAACGGCGGAAGGCGCTGGGCCTCGTTGAACGCCGGGATGACCACCGACCAGCGAGGTGTCACCGGATCCCGGCGAGCCCCTGGCGTCGCCGGCGACCGGCGGTGGCCGTGTCGTGCGCGGCACGCGCCACCCCTTCGGCCACGGCGGGCGCCACGCTCTTGTTGAAGACGCTGGGGATGATGTACTCCTCGCAGAGCTCGCTGCGGCTCACACAGGCGGCCAGCCCGCGCGCCGCGGCTAGCTTCATCTCGTCGTTCACCACCCGCGCGCGCGCGTCGAGCAGGCCACGGAAGAACCCCGGGAAGCAGAGCACGTTGTTGATCTGGTTGGGGTAGTCGGACCGCCCCGTGGCCATCACGCGCACGTGCTTCTCGGCTTCCTCGGGCCGAATCTCAGGCTCCGGGTTGGCCATGGCGAAGACGATGGGATCGCGCGCCATCCGCTTGAGGTCGCGCGCCGTCAGGATCCCGGGGACCGAGAGGCCGATGAAGACGTCCGCCCGCTCAAGCGCCGCGCTCAGGCTGCCCTTGACCTGACGCGGATTGGTGGCGGCGCCGACCCAGCGCTTCATGAAGTCCATACCTCGTGTCCGGCCGCGGTGGATGGTGCCGTGCTCGTCGACTCCGATGATGTCACGGACCCCGAGCGATTGAAGGATCTTGATCGTGGCGGTGCCGGCGGCCCCGACGCCCGTCACGACCACCCGGATCCGTCGGGGATCCTTGCGCACGATCTTCAGCGCATTCAGGAGGGCGGCGAGCACCACGACCGCGGTGCCGTGCTGGTCGTCGTGGAAGACCGGGATGTCCAGCTCCTTGCGAAGTCGCTCCTCGACTTCGAAACATCGCGGCGCCGCGATGTCCTCGAGGTTGACGCCGCCGAATGCCGGGGCGATCACCTTCACGGTCTCCACGATCCGATCGACGTCCTTGGTCCCCAGGCAGATCGGAAAGGCGTCGACGCCGGCGAACTCCTTGAAGAGCATCGCCTTGCCTTCCATCACCGGCAGCGCCGCTTCGGGGCCGATATCGCCGAGCCCGAGGACCGCCGTGCCGTCCGTGACCACCGCGACCGTGTTGTGCTTGATCGTCAGCGAGAAGGCGCGCTGCCGGTCTTCCTTGATCGCGAGGCAGACGCGGGCCACACCAGGGGTGTAGGCCATCGAAAGATCGTCGCGAGTCCGGATCGGCACCTTGTTGCTGACCTCGATCTTCCCACCCAGGTGCATGAGAAACGTGCGGTCGGAGATGGCGCCGATGCGCACACCGGCGACCCGCCGGAGCCGGCTGACAATCTGCTGGGCGTGGACGCTGTCACGAGCCTTGATGGTGATGTCGCGCTCGGTCCGCTCGCGCGTGGTCTCGACCAGGTCGACGGCGCCGATATCACCTCCCGCGTCTCCGATCGCGGACGCGACACGACCGAGCATGCCCGGCCGGCTGGCGATCTGAAGGCGGACGGTGAAGCTGTAGCTGGCGCTCGGGGCAATCACTGCGTCGATTCTACCCCTGAGGGCGGCCGGGGCGTTCGCGTCGCATCCCGGCCGTGGGCGCGCCACGTAGGAACGGTGGGTGGGTCATGGGGGTTCAGGATGAATGCGCCGGGTGGTGAATAGACGGGCGGTGGCCCTGGTCAGACGCCTGCCCGGCATCGCGGAGGGCCCTCCGGGCTCGGGTAAACCCAGCAAGGCCCGAGAAGGGATCACCTGAGGCCGGCTCCGTTGACATGAAAGTTCTAGTTTGATGAAACTTTCAAGAGGGTTCTCGCATCTGAACCAACAGGAATCTCCATCACAGAAAGCCGGTGACACGATGACATTTCGCGAGACTTCGGACGCCGTAGAGGGCAGCTCCGTGGCTTCCGCAACGATGACCTCGGCCGGAGAGCGCGAAGCACAGGTGGTGGTGGATGACGACGCGGAAGAGACTCCGCGCGCGGCCGCCGAGGAGACGTACGCTCCAGGTCTGACCAAGGGCGAGGATCCGGTCCGACTCTACCTGAAGGAGATCGGCAAGGTTCCCCTGCTCACTGCAGCGCAAGAAGTCCAGATCGGACGGCGAATCGAGGTCGGTCAGATCGCCCTCCGCCGTACGCTCGTCGGCATCCCGATGGCCGTCGAGGCATTCCTCGAGGTTGGGGATAAGTTGCGCCGAGGCGAAATCCCGGCCGACGACGTGATTGTCCTGCCGGAGGGCGGCGAGATCGAGGCGAAGGCGATCCGCCCGGTGGTGCTGACATTCGAGCGCATCCGCCGACTCGAGCGGAAGATCGCCCGGTTGGAGGCCTCGCTCAACGGCCGGCGGCGGTCGGCTGCCTATCGCAAGAGCACCACGACTGCGATCGCCAGGGCGCGCGAGGCGATGCAGGATGCAATCGCCGATATGACCCTCAAGCCGGCCGTCATCGACGATCTCGTCGCCCAGGTGCGCCGTCGCTGGGAGCTGATCAGCGAGCTCGACCGTGGGACCCGTCGGGGGCACAACCCCGCGGCCGCACGAGAGCTGCGGCAGCTGGAGAAGCGCACAGGGCTTCCCCGGAAGCAGCTGGGCCCGCTACTCGAACAGATCGAGCGGAGTGACCGCACGGTGCGGCAGGCGAAGCGCGAGCTGATGGAGGCGAACCTGCGCCTGGTCGTGTCGGTCGCCAAGCGCTACCTCGGCAGCGATCTGTCGCTGCTGGATCTCGTCCAGGAGGGCAACATCGGCCTCATGAAGGCCGTCGACAGGTTCCAGTACCGGCGGGGCTTCAAGTTCTCGACCTACGCGACGTGGTGGATTCGCCAGGCGATCACCCGGGCGATCGCCGACCACTCGCGCACGATCCGGATTCCCGTCCACATGGTCGAGACCCTGAACAGGATCTCGCGCGTGAACCGGAATCTCGTCAACGAGATCGGGCGCGAGCCGACCCCGGAAGAGCTCGCTCAGCGCACGGGGGTGCCGGCCAAGAAGGTTCGGCTCATCCTCGAGTCGTCGCGCAAGCCGCTCTCTCTCGAGACGCCCATCGGCGAGGACTCCGAGCTTGGAGACTTCCTCGAGGACAAGTCGGCCGGCTCGCCGAACGAGTCGCTGCTGAACCAGGACCTCACCACGCAGGTCGAGCGGGCGCTGTCGATGCTCTCGCCCAAGGAGAAGGAGATTCTCCGGCTGCGCTTCGGCATCGGCGAAGAGGGCGAGCACACGCTCGAGGAAGTCGGCAAGCGGTTCGAGGTGACGCGTGAGCGTATCCGGCAGATCGAGGCCAAGGCACTCAGGAAGCTCCGTCACCCGCTGCGCGGCCGCAACCTCCGCGCGTTCATCGAGAATTAGGCAGATATCGGGGCCCGGAAGGGCCCATTCGCTCGTCGTGCTGGGGGACCCCGGAAGGGTCCCCCAGACCCCTCCTTAGTGCCGGAACCTTTCCCGTCTCGGAACCCGACGGCCAGAACCTGCGTGCTGGCCGATCAGCGCTGCTGGTTCGTCTTCACCAGGAGGTAGGTCGCGAGGCCCGTATCCGGCGGCGAGTCGCTGACCATCGTCAGCATCGTGGCGATCTCGCTCCGGTGGTGCGTCGCGTGATTTGCGACGTGCTGGAGCAGCGGCCCGAGCGGGGCCTTGAGGACTTTGCCCTCCGCGTTCTTGTACTCGATGTTCCGGCCGAGATCGGCCGCGGTCAATCCCTCGATGAAGCCTCGCTGCTCGCGCTCGAGGTCGTCCCACGGCGCTCGAATCGAGGCGAGCGTGGCGAACTCGCCGCCTGGGATCGTCGTCAAGGCGCCGCCCGTCCACCGCGCCAGCCAGATGCGGTCGGCTCCGTAGAGATGGCCGAACATCCGTCTGATCGTCGTGTAGCTGAACTGCTTGCCCACGTCGCGGGACGCGAGCTCCTCACCGAGCGCGGTGGCGACGTCGTAAAGCCGGCGGTTGGCCCAGCGATGGTAGTCGTATAGCCCATGGATCAGCTCGACGCTCATCGGACTCCCCCTACTCCAGCACGGCGACGACGTCGCCCTCCTGGACGGTCTGTCCTTCCTGGACCTTGATCTCTTTCACCGCGCCGGCACGCGGCGCTTCCACGGGGATCTCCATCTTCATCGACTCGAGCACGATCACCGCGTCACCCGCCGCCACGCGGTCGCCAGGCTTGGTGGTGATCTGAAACACGACCCCCGTGATGTGCGCCTTGATCTCCTCAGGCATTGAAGGCTCCTTGTTCGATCATCTGCGTGTGCACACGGCCCTCGCGGAACTCGGCGCTCGCGACGACCCGGCGCAGCAACGGGATCGTCGTCCGGACACCCTCGATCACCGAGCGATCGAGCGCGTCGGTCATGCGCTCGATGGCCTGCGCCCGCGTGGCTCCGTGGGCCACCAGCTTGAGCAGCAGCGGATCGTAGTGGACGGACACCGTGCTCCCGGTCTCGATCCCCGTCTCGATCCTGATTCCTTCTCCCGACGGCAGCTCGAGCTTCTGGACCGTGCCGGGCGACGGCAGGAAGCCCTTCGACGGGTCCTCAGCATACACGCGGCACTCGATGGCCGCGCGACGCTGGACGATCTCGCCCTGACGCCAGGGTAGCGGCTCGCCGGCCGCGGCGCGGAGCTGGGCGACGACGAGATCGAGCCCGGTCACCTCTTCCGTGACAGGGTGCTCGACCTGCAGGCGCGCGTTCATCTCGAGAAAATAGAATCCCCGGCGCTCATCCACGAGGAACTCCATCGTCCCGGCGTTCGAGTAGCCGATGGCGCGGGCCCCGGTGACCGCCGCGGCCGTCAACCCATCCTTCGTCGCCGCCGGCAATCCCGGCGCGGGCGACTCCTCGACGAGCTTCTGGTGGCGGCGCTGGATCGAGCACTCGCGTTCGTGCATGTGCACGACCGTTCCGGCGTCGTCGCCGAACACCTGGACCTCGACGTGGCGCGGCCGCTCCACGTAACGCTCGACGTAGAGGTCGGCGGTGCCGAAGGCGGCCTGGGCGCGGCGGGTCGCCGCGGCGAACGCGGTTCCGAGATCGGCGGGCTTGTCGACACGCGCCATGCCGATGCCGCCGCCCCCGGCGGCGGCCTTGAGGATCACCGGGTAGCCGACCTCACGGGCCACGGCCTCGGCTCGGGTGACGTCACCCACGGCATCGAAGCTGCCGGGCAACACGGAGACGCCGGCGGCGGACATCAGGCGGCGCGCCTCGATCTTGTCGCCCATCTTGCGGATCGCGTCCGGCCGCGGGCCGATGAAAACGATCCCCGCCTGCTGCACCGCCTCCGCGAATCGCCAGCTCTCGGAGAGAAACCCGTAACCGGGATGGATCGCGTCGGCCCGCGCTTGACGGGCCGCTTCCAGAATGCGTTGCGCGTTGAGGTAGCTTTCGCGCGCGGGCGCCGCGCCGATCTCCACCGCCTGGTCGGCGTCGCGCACGTGTGGGGCGCCGCGGTCGGCCTCCGAATACACCGCGACGGTCTTGAGCCCGAGCTGGCGGCAGGCGCGGAACACCCGGCGGGCGATCTCCCCTCGATTCGCGACGAGGACCGTGCCGAACAACGAGGCTAGGCCGGGCGGACGGCGTCTCGCCCGGCGACGTCGAGAGCGGCGATGCGCCAGCCCTCCGGAGACGAGGTCCAGCGGGCGAGCACGGTCGCGGAGCTCGACGGCCCCTCGAGCCTTGTTTTTAGGAGCCGCTGATGGCCGAGCCGCGCGAACGCGACGGTCAGGTGGCGGGAGTAGCGGGCGCCGCGCAGGGAACTCCATGCGGTGGCCTCGAGCTCGAGACCGGGCGCGAGCCAGCGCGCCAGGGCGGCAGCGTCACCGGCCACGAGCGCCGCGGCGAACGAGCGCTGCGCCTCTTCGAGATCGTCGGGGACCGGCCACGTGCCGGTGGCCTTCTCGAGCCGGATGAACTCCTGCGCATCGTCGGAGAGATCGGTCTGGCGCCGCGCAACATCCAGCGCGTCGCGCGTCGCAAGTCCATCGCCGGTCACGCCGCCGGCGGCGGCCAGCAAGCCTTCCAGATGTCGGCGCCGCGCGCTCACGCGCTCGGTCGGGCGCGGGCCGGCGGCGAGATACTGTAGGATCGTCTCGCCCGCCGCGATGTGTCGCTCCTCGTCGTCGATGCAACGGGCGAGAATGCGGCGGGTCGGCGGCTCGTAGACCGGATTGGCGCGGGCCAGATGATCCCGGTACGTCGCGAGGAGATGGGGCTTCAGCACACCGTACACGCCGACCAGCCGCTCGACGGTCTGGTGGGGCCCTTCGGCGTCCTCGAGCGAGTCCATGAACGTGGCGACCGCGGGGTTCGCGGCCTCCGAGACGTGGGCGCGCGAGCGGAGCTCCGGCAGACGCTGCCCGAAGGCGTCGCACTGCTGGGCCAGGTCCCACACGTGCCGACCCATCAGGAGCTTGGCCGAGAGCTCGGGCGTGAGGGCGATCCAGCCGCCGAGCGCGCGCATGGTGCGCTCGACGACGTAGCGGTAGTTGCGGAGTAGACGAGCAGAGTGCTCGGCGCTGAACGTTCCTTCCAGGGGCTCGGCCACGAGGTCAGTAGACCTGAGATCGCTGGGTCGTCTTGATCAGACGCTCGATCTCTTCGTCGGTGAAGCCGGCCATCCGGCGCACGTCCGTCGCGATCGAGATCGACACCACGTCGTGGTCACCCTCCCGCCGGACGCCACCGAGATTGAACCGCTCGTCGATGCTCTCCTGGAACTCGATCGCGCGACGCCGACGCTCGGCATCGCCCTCGGTCAGCTTGGTCAGCCACTTCGAGCCCATGCGGACGTGGGTGATCTCGTCGGCCAGGACGAAGTCGACCGCGCGCTCGAGGATCGGATCGCCGATCTTCCGGGCGATGTGCACGAGCTGGTTGAAGACGTCGCACGCCAGGCCTTCGAGACCGCGGTTGACCCCGGCGACCCGCGCCGCCGCGTCCTCGGCGCACGCGCAGCGCCAGAGGATGGTCGTCTCGGGGAACTCGCCGGCGTAGCCGCCGAGGTGCTCGAGCAGTCTCAGATAGATCTCGACGTGGCGCGACTCGTCCCATGTCTGGCGCGCCATGTCCATCGTGAACTCCCAGGGCGCGTCTGGAAAGTCGCACACGCTCCGGCCGGCGCCCTCCATCGCCTGGAGCTCGCCGACCATGATCCCGTGCACGCGCTCCTTGATCGACTCGCTACTGGACAGGTCCGGAAACGGTGGAAGTCCCTGAGAGACCTTGATCTCGGCGACCTCGCGCGCGCGCATTCTGACGAACCGTTCTTCCCGCGCGAGCTTGTCGTAGGCGATCGGACGATCCATCGAGGGCCTCCTGGGGAATGAACCGCGGTTCATCGAAGTGTAAACGAGCCGCCGCCGCGAGGCAATCCCACCGGCGCTGGCTTTGAAAGGAGCATTTCGGCTATAAACGAAGCATTTCGGTCGTGGCGCGGGCGACCGCGTCGGCGCCCTGGCCGGCGAATCCGAGGAGGGAGTCTGGACACGATCCTGCAGCTCGCGCTGAACGGACTTGCCGTGGGCTGTATCTACGGTCTGGTCGCGCTCGGCTTCGTCCTCATCTACAAGGCGACCGAGCTGGTGAACTTCGCGCAGGGCGATCTCCTGATGCTCGGCGCCTTCACCTGCTACATGTTCGTCGTCTGGTACGGCGTCGGCTACTGGACCGCCCTCGCCCTGGCGGTGGCGCTGGTCGGGCTCTTCGGCGCCGCGCTGGACGCGACGATCCTCCGGCGAGTCATCGGCCAGCCCCAGTTCTCGGTGGTCATGCTCACGATCGGTCTCGGCGCGATCTTCAGGAGCTTCGCGTCGATCGCCTGGGGCTCGGAGATCTATACGCTGCCGACCCCGTTCAGCGCGCGCGCGACACGCGTCGCCGGGGTCGCGGTCAGCCACGAATACCTCTCGATCATCGTGGGCACGGTCCTCCTCTGCGGTCTGCTCTACGCGTTCTTCACGTTCACGCGGGTCGGCCTGGCGATGCAGGCCGCCTCGCAGAATCAGCTCGCCGCCTACTACATGGGCATCCCCGTGAAGCTGATGTTCTCGCTGATCTGGGCGATCTCGGCCGGTGTCGCGGCCATCGCGGGAGTCCTGCTGGCGCCCGTGTCCCTGATCGACATCAACCTCGGGTTCATCGGGCTCAAGGCGTTCGCCGCGGCGGTGCTGGGCGGCTTCGGCTCGATCCCCGGCGCGCTGGTCGGCGGCATCACCATCGGGCTGATCGAGCTCCTCTCCGGCGCCTACCTGCCGCAGGGATTCAAGGACGTCGCCGCGTACGTCGTCCTGCTCGTCGTGCTCGCGGTGCGGCCGCAGGGAATGTTCGGCAGCATCGCGCGAAAGAAGGTCTGAGCGGTGCGCTTCATCTTCAAGACCTCCTACACGCAGGACCTGGGAATCTTCCGCGACGACGTCCAGCGCAACTGGTACCTGGCTCTCCTGGTCGGTCTGCTGGTGCTGCCGTTGCTGATCCCGGCCTATCTGGTCGATGTGAGCCTCGTCTTCATCTACGGTCTGTGCGGTCTCTCGCTCATGGTGCTCGCGGGCTACACCGGCCTCGTCAGCCTGGGGCACGCGGCGTTCCTCGGGATCGGCGCGTACACGCACGTCTACGCGGTCCACGACCTGGGGTTGCCGTGGATCGTCGGGGTCGCCCTCGCCTGCGTGGTGACCGCGGTGGCCGGCGTGCTCGTCGGCTTGCCCGCACTGCGCATGACCGGCGTCTATCTCTCGATCGCGACGCTGGCGTTCGCGCTCATCATCCAGGAGGTGCTCACGCGCTGGGAGCGAGTGACCGGCGGCCTCAAGGGCAAGCCGGTGGACAAGCCCGTCGTCTTCGGCGTCTATCTCGGTGGCGACGCCGCGTTCTACTTCCTGTGCCTGGTGTTCCTGATCGCCGGGCTGTGGCTGACCGGCAATCTCTTGCGCTCGCCGACGGGCCGGGCCTGGGTGGCGATTCGCGACAGCGAGATCGCGGCGCAGTCGATGGGCGTCAACCTGGCGGTCTACAAGACCAGCGCCTTCGCCTACTCGGCGGCACTGATGGGAGCTGCCGGCGCGCTCTTCGCGCACAAGATCGGCTTTCTGGCGCCGGACATCTTCAGCGTGCTGCTGTCGATCCAGTTTCTCTTGATGGTGGTCGTCGGCGGCCTCGGCAGCCTGCACGGTGCGTTCTTCGGCGCCGTCTTCGTGGCGTTGCTCCCGGTGGCGATCTCACAGGCACGCGACCTGATCCCGGCGTGGGCCGGCGCCCTCGTTGGACCCTTCGGGAAGGATGCGGGCGCGGCCGCGTTCCTCTCCGTCGATCAGTTCGTCAAGAAGCCGGGCCTGGAGCCCGGGCTCTTCGGGCTGATCCTCGTGCTGTTCATCCTCTTCGAGCCCCTCGGCATCTACGGCCGCTGGCGGAAGATGCAGCTCTACTTCTCGACCTTTCCCCTCTACAAGCGCGCCACCTTCCGCCGGCAGAAGGCCTATATGCGGTCCGAGCGGCTGCGGTGAGCCTCTTCGCCGCGGAGGGGCTCGTCATGGACTTCGGCGGCCTGCGGGCCGTCGACGGCGTGAGCTTCCAGATCGAGCCGGGCGAGGTCTTCACGATCATCGGCCCCAACGGGGCCGGCAAGACGACGATCTTCAATCTGGTCTCGCGGATCTACGATCCGAGTGAAGGCCGCCTGGTCTTCGACGGCGAGGACATCACGCGCGTGTCGCCTCACGAGGTGGCCCGGCGCGGCATCGCGCGGACGTTCCAGAACATCGAGCTGTTCGAGCACGCCACCGTGCTCCAGAACCTCTTGCTCGGCCGCCACGCCCACAAGCGGTCGCGCTTCGTGGAAGAGCTCCTGTTCCTGCCCCGCGTGCGCGCCCTCGAGCTCGAGCATCGAGAAGCGGTCGAGCAGGTGATCGACTTCCTCGATCTGCAGCCGCACCGCGACAGCCTCGTCGTCAACCTCGCCTACGGCGTCCGCAAGGTCGTCGAGATGGCGCGCGCGCTCTGCACGCGGCCGCGTCTCTTGCTCCTGGACGAACCGTCCTCGGGGCTCAGCGTCGAGGAGACGGAGGACATGGCGTTCTGGATCCAGGACATCCGAACGATCCTGGGCGTCACCGTGCTCATGGTCGAGCACGACATGAGCCTGGTCAGCTCGGTCTCCGATCGGGTCCTCGCCGTGAACTACGGGCGGCCGATCGCGCTGGGAACCGCCCGCGAGGTACAGGAGCATCCCGACGTCATCAAGGCCTACCTCGGCGGCTGACGGCATGGCCGAGACCCTCCTCGCCGTCTCGAATCTCGAAACCTACTATGGCCCGATCATGGCCATCCGGGGCGTGAGCTTCGACGTGCCGGAGCGGGCCGTGGTCACGATCCTCGGCGCCAACGGGGCCGGCAAGAGCACGATCCTCAAGACCGTCTCCGGTGTGATGGACCCGCAGAAGGGCACGGTGACCTTCGCGGGCCGGGAAATCCAGGGCATGGACCCCGACAAGGTCACGCGCCTGGGCATCAGCCACGTCCCGGAGGGGCGCGAGGTGTTCCCGTTCCTCTCGGTCCGTGAGAACTTGATGATGGGCGCCTTCACGCGGACGGATGCCGGCGGCGTCGCCGAGGACCTGGAGCTGGTCTATTCGTACTTCCCGATTCTGCGATCACGAGCCGAGCAGCGCGCGGGCTCGCTTTCCGGGGGCGAGCAGCAGATGCTCGCGATCAGCCGCGCCCTGATGGCGCGGCCGCGGATGATGCTGCTGGACGAGCCGTCGCTCGGCCTGTCGCCGCGGCTGGTCAAGGAGATCTTCGAGATCATCACGCGGATCAATCGGGAGCGCGGGATCACGGTGCTCCTGGTCGAGCAGAACGCCAACATGGCGCTGCACATCGCGGACTATGGTTACGTGCTCGAGGTCGGCCGCATCGTGATGGACGACACGTGCGCGCGACTCCTCGAGAAGGAAGACATCAAGGAGTTCTACCTCGGCATGAAAGAATCGGGCGTCCGCGGTACGCGGCGCTGGAAGAGGAAGAAGACATGGCGGTGATGACCGAGACCTCGACCACCGTCTTCGGCCAGGACACCCTGCCGAAGCTGTTCCGCCACGTCGTCCGCGAGCGGGCTAACCGCGTGGCCATGCGCGAGAAGGACCTCGGCGTCTGGCGCGCGGTCAGCTGGCGCGAGTACGGCGAGCGGGCGAAGCACGTCGGCCTGGGCCTGGTCGCGCTCGGCCTGCGCCCCCGCGACGTGGTCTCGATCATGGCCGACAACTGCCCGGAATGGCTCTACACGGACCTCGGGACGCTCTCGGTCGGCGCCGTCACGAACGGGATCTACACGACCGACTCCGCCAAGCAGGTCGAGTACATCGTGAACGACAGCGGCACGCGCTTCTTCTTCGCCGCGGACGAGGAGCAGCTCGACAAGATCCTCGCGGTACGCGCCGGCTGTCCCCAGCTCGTGAAGATCGTCGTCTTCGATCCCGAGGGGCTGCACGCCTTCAAGGACGAGCAGGTGATGTCCTTCGAGGACCTCCTGGAGGTCGGCATCCGCTACGAGGCGGAGCACCCCGGCGCGTTCGAGCGGATGATCGAGCTCGCCCGACCGGACGATCTGGCGATCCTGGTCTACACCTCGGGCACGACCGGGCCGCCCAAGGGCGCGATGCTGAGCCACCGCAACATCCTGTTCCAGATCGACTACTCCGACTACGTCGCCGAGCTGCGCGAGGGCGATCAGCAGCTCTCGTTCCTGCCGCTCTGCCACATCGCCGAGCGCACGGTCAGCGTGTTCAACCCGCTGCGTACGGGCGCCACCGTCAACTTCGCGGAAAGCATCGACACGGTCCCGGAAAACATCCGTGAAGTCGCTCCCGCGCTCTTCTTCGCGGTGCCGCGAATCTGGGAGAAGTTCTACTCGGCGGTCGCGCTCCGGATGCGCGACGCGACCGGTCCGGGCCGACTCGCCTACCACTGGGCGCTTGCGATCGGCGCGCGAATCGCCGAGCACCGCATCGCGGGCCGGCGGCCCGCCCTGGGCCTCCGCCTGTTGTTTCGGATCGCCGACTTCCTCGTGCTCGACAACGTCAAGCGCTCGATGGGGCTGCACCGCGCCCGGGGCGCCGCCACCGGCGCCGCGCCGATCGCGCCGGACCTGATCAAGTGGTACATGGCGCTCGGTATCGACATGCGCGAGGTCTACGGCCAGACCGAGAACTGCGGCCTCGCCACCGCCATGCCGGCCGATCACATCAAGCTCGGCTCGGTGGGTGTCGCCCGTCCCGGCACGGAGGTCCGCATCTCGCCCGAGGGCGAGATCTTGCTGAAGGGTCCCCACGTGTTCCTCGGGTATTACAACAATCCCGTGAAGACCGCCGAGACGGTGGTCGATGGCTGGCTTCACACCGGCGACGTCGGGCTCATGGACTCCGAGGGGTTCGTGCGGATCACGGACCGGATGAAGGACATCATCATCACCGCGGGCGGCAAGAACGTCACCCCGTCGGAGATCGAGAACCAGCTCAAGTTCTCCCCTTACATCTCCGACGCCGTGGTCATCGGCGACAAGCGGAAGTTCCTGTCCTGCCTGGTGATGATCGACCACGAGACCGTCGCCCAGTTCGCGCAGGAGCGCAACGTACCGTTCACGAACTTCGCCTCGCTCTGCCGCACCGAGGAGGTCCAGCGCCTGATCGGGGGCGAGATCGACCGCGTCAATCGGCAACTGGCGCGGGTCGAGACCATCAAGAAGTTCCGGCTGATCGAGCAGATCCTCACTGCGGAGGACGAGGAGCTCACGCCGACGATGAAGCTCAAGCGCGCGTTCGTCAACCGAAAGTACAAGGACGTGATCGACGCCATGTACGCCGAGGCGTAGCCGCCATGGGCGGCGGCGTCCCGGGCATGGCGTCACGACGAAAGGAGCGAATGATGAGGATGCGACTGGTCGCGGTGGGGGTGCTGATCGGCGCGGTCGCGCTGGCGGGTGTGGCCACCGCGCAGCGGGAGATCCGCGGCGTCAGCAAGACCGAGATCGTGCTGGGGATGCACACCGACCTCTCGGGTCCGGCCGCCACCTATGGCGTCTCGTCGTCGAACGCCGTGAAGATGCGGTTCGACGAGCTCAACGAGAAGGGCGGCGTCCACGGCCGCAAGATCCGGCTGGTGGTCGAGGATACCCAGTACCAGGTGCCGCGCGCCGTGCAGGCGGGCACCAAGCTGATCAACCGCGATCACATCTTCGCGATGGTCGCGGGGCTCGGCACGCCGATGAACAACGCGCTCTTCAAGGATCAGTTCGACGCCAACGTGCCGAATCTGTTCCCGCTGTCGGCCGCGCGCTCGATGTACGAGCCTTTCCACAAGCTCAAGTTCTACGGCGCCGCCTCGTACGTCGACCAGGTGCGCGCCGGCATCAACTACTTCGTGACCAAGAAGGGCAAGAAGGCGCTCTGCGTCATGTACCAGGACACCGACTTCGGCAAGGAAGTGCTCGACGGCGTCCAGATGCAGGCCGACAAGATGAAGGTGAAGATCGTCGAGACGACCACGCACAAGCCGACCGACCAGGACTTCACGGCACAGATCACGAAGCTCAAGGCGGCCAACTGCGACATGGTCGTCTTCGGCACGATCGTGCGCGACTCGATCGTACCGTACGCGACGGCGCGCAAGATCGGGTGGACCGACGTCGACTTTTTCGGCTCGACGGCCAGCTATGACCTCTTCGTCGCGGGGGCGCAGGGGGGCGTCACCGAAGGGCTCTACGCGATGGGGCTGACCGACATGCCATACCGCGACACGCTCGGCCCGACGGCGCAAGCGTGGTTCGATCGCTACAAGGAGCGCTACAAGGTCGATCCGAACATCGGCGCCGTGTATGGCTGGGTCGCCGCCGATCTGACCGTCGTGGGGCTCGAGAAAACGGGCCCGGAGCTGACGGTCGACAACTTCGTGCGGGGCATGGAGTCGATCAAGAGCTACAAGGACATCTTCAACGGGCCCGAGGCGAGCTTCGGTCCCGACAAGCACCAGGGTGCGAACTCCGCGTTCCTCGCCGTGGTCAAGGGCGGGCGCTGGGTGCGGCTGACCGAGCCGCTCAACTTCTAGGTCGAATCACACCGACGAGCCGGGGAGGAGTCGGCCGGATCGCCGACCTTCCCCGGCCCATCACTCGTCGTCGCGCGTGCGGCCCAGGAGAGTCGCGGGGACGACGGCGCCCTCGCCGAATCGCGCGGTCAGCCGATCGACCACCCGCGCCAGTCGCTCTCGCCGTAGCGCCGCGGGATCGAGCAGATCCATCTGGCCGGTTCCGCCCGCGGAGAGGCGGGCCGCGGAGAGCCCGATCAGGCGCACCGGCCGGGTGACCGGGTCGCGCTCCAGCAGCGCCAGGGCCCGACGGTAGAGCTCGAGGCCGTCCTGCGTCGGCTCACCGGTCACGCTGCGCGTATGGGTCTCGAACGGGGCCAGCCGCAACTTGACGGTGACCCGCCCGGCCGCGAATCCCCCTTCCCGGAGCTCGGCCGCGACCCGCTCGGCGTGAGCGCGCAGGGTGGTCTTGAGCTTCTCGGGATCCGTGCAGTCGACGCCGAACGTCTCCTCGGCGCCGATCGACTTGGGCACGCCGAACGGCTCGACCGCCCGGTCGTCGCGGCCGAAGGCGAGATCGTAGAGAGCGTCGCCGTGCTTGCCGAAGCGCCTGGCGAGCACCGCGCGCGGCGCCCGCTGGAGCTGGCCGATCGTGGTGAAGCCGAGCTCGCTCAGCTCCTTCGCCATGACTTTCCCCACACCCCAGAGCCGCTCGATCGGCAGGGCGCCCAGGAACCGCGCCTCGTCGCCGGCCGCGACGACTACGAGCCCGTTGGGCTTCTCCAGATCGGACGCCACCTTCGCGACGAACTTGTTGGCGGCGAGCCCCGCCGACGCCGTCAGCCCGGTCTCGTCCAGGATCCGGCGCTTGATCCGGCGGACCGCGTCCAGCGGGCTTCCGAACAGGGACTCGGTCCCGGTGAGATCGACGAAGGCCTCATCGACCGAGACCGGCTCCACGAGCGGCGAGAAGTCGGCGAGGATGTGCATGACCTGGACCGACACGCGCTGGTACTTCTGCATGTCGACCGGCAGGAACGCGCCGTGCGGGCAGAGCCGCGCGGCGCGTCCGATCGGCATCGCCGAGCGCACGCCGAACCGTCGCGCTTCGTAGGAGGCCGCGGAGACTACGCCGCGCCCCGTCGGGCTCGCGCCGACGATGACGGGACGGCCGCGCAGCTCCGAGCGATCGCGCTGCTCGATCGCTGCGTAGAATGCGTCCATGTCGACGTGGGTGATTGCTCTCGACGCAGACGCCGTGCCGTCGGGGCCGCGGGCGGGGGTCCCTTTCGCGACCACGCTAGCGGACAGCCCGCGGTGTCAGATCACGACACGCGAAGTTGCAGTCGACCCTGACTCCACGGGTCGCAGCAGGGACCCAGGCCCGCCGTCCCTCCGGCACTCGGTCGGCGGTGGGACGATCAGCTCGTCGTGAGTCCGCCTCAGCCACAGCGGTACGGCCATCAGCGCGTCGAGGGTCTGGCTTAGGCACGGGCGGTGGCGCGATCGGCCCGTCTCGAATCAGGCTGAGGCACACGCGGCGGGGCGATCAGCCTGCGAGTTTGGCTTCTCGGCTTTGGCTTGGGCATCGGAGGCGCCAGCAGCGAGCCTCATCGCGAGTCAGGTGCGGGCGAGGCCGATTTCGGGGGCGACTTCGGTCAGGGCGGAGATGACGAAGGCGATGTGAGCATCGAGGTCGACGCCGAGCTCGGTGGCGCCCCGATAGACGTCGTCACGGTTGACGGTACGGGCGAACGCCTTGTCCTTGAGCTTCTTCTTCACGGACGGGGGCTCGAGGCCGGTGATCACCCGGCCGGGACGGACGAGCGCCACCGCGTGGACGAAGCCGGACAGCTCGTCGCACGCGTAGAGCGCGCGGTCCAGGCGCGAGACGCGCGGCACACCGGAGTAGTCGGCGTGGGCCAGGATCGCGTGGACGATCGGCTCGGGGACGCCGCGCGCCAGCAAGATCTCGGCGCCCTTGATCGGATGATGGGGCGCGCGCGGGTGCATCTCGTAGTCGAAATCGTGGAGCATGCCGGCGACGCCCCAGGCGTCAGGGTCTTCGTCGTAGCGGCCGGCGTAGGCGCGCATCGAGGCTTCGACGGCGCGGGCGTGCTTGCGGAGGCTGTCGCTCTTGGTGAACTCGGTGAGGACCGACCAGGCCTGGTCGCGCGAGATCACTGGCGTCGCGTCTGCTGCCACCGCCACTTGTCGATCGACTTCTTGGAAAACACCCAGGCGCCGTCGAGCTGCACGGATGGGATGCGACGCTCCGTGGCGAGCGACACGAGCGCTCGCTCATCCATGCCGAGATAGGTGGACGCTTCCTTGAGACTCAGCATGTCCTTGGGGTTCACGCGCGTTCCTCCTCGATTTTCTTTCTCACCGTCTCGAGCTCGGCCTCGAGGGCTCGAATCCGCTCGAGGAGCTGCTCGATCGCCTTGCTCACGGGGTCCGGAAGGTCGGTCTGATCGAGATCGATGCCCCCCTCCACCCGCTGTCCATCTCGATATGTTACTCGGCCGGGAACGCCGACGACAACGGAGTTCGTCGGGACCTCACGGACGACGACCGAGCCCGCGCCGATCCGGCTGCCGTCGCCGATCTTGAATGCGCCGATGATCTTGGCGCCGGCGCCGACGACGACGTTGTTACCGAGCGTCGGGTGGCGCTTCTCGCGCTTGAGGCTCGTCCCGCCGAGCGTCACGCCCTGGAGCAGGGTGACGTTCTCGCCGACCTCCGCGGTCTCACCGATGACGACGCCCATGCCGTGGTCGATGAAGAGCCCGGGGCCGAGCCTCGCCGCGGGATGGATCTCGATGCCGGTGAGGAACCGGGCGATGTGCGACAGGAAGCGCGCCGGAATCGTCCAGCCTCGCCGCCAGATCGCGTGGGCGACGCGATGCAGCGCGAGCGCGTGCACGCCCGGATAGCACAGCAGCACCTCGAACGTGGATCGGGCGGCGGGGTCGCGCTCCCTCACCGCCTGGATATCGCGTCGGATCTTGCCGAACACGCGTCAGCTCCGCGACGACGGGCCGGTTCTCACGCGGCACCCACCGGCATCGCCTGGCGGAGCTTGCGGACGAGAGGCTCCACGCATTCGATGACGTAGTCGATATCCTCCGCGCTGGTCGAGCGTCCGAGCGAGCACCGGACGGCGCCCATCGCCCAGTCGAGCGAGACGCCCATCGCGACCAGCACGTGCGACGGCTCGACGTTGCCGGAGGTACAGGCCGAGCCGGCCGACACGCCGATGCCCTTCAGGTCGAGGCCGAGCACGATCGACTCGGACTCCACGTGACGGAACAGCAGGCTTGCCGTACCCGGAAGCCGCTGAACCGGATGGCCGGAGAGCCGTACGTCGGGCACCCGCTCGCGCAGACCGTTCCAGAGCCGATCGCGCAGCCCCGCCAGCCGCTCGGCCTCCGCGCCCATGTCGCGCGCGCGAACCTCGACCGCCTTGCCGAGCCCGACGATCCCGGCCACGTTCTCGGTGCCGGCGCGCCGGCGGCGCTCGTGCTCGCCGCCGTGCTGGACCGCGACCATCTTGGTCCCCTTGCGGATGTAGAGCCCGGCGGCGCCCTTGGGACCGTAGATCTTGTGGGCCGAGAACGAGAGCATGTCGATGCCGAGCGCGTCGACGTCGAGCGGCAGCTTGCCGAACGTCTGGACCGCGTCGACGTGGAACGGCACGCCGTGCTCGCGCGCGATGCGGCCGATCGCCCCGATCGGCTGCAAGGTCCCGACCTCGCTGTTCGCGTGCATGATGCTGATCGCCAGGGTGTCCGGACGAATGGCGCGGCGGACCTCGTCGGGGTCGACCACGCCGAACTCGTCGACGCCGACACAAGTCAGGCCGAAGCCCTGTGCTTCGAGCGCCCGGCACGCGCGGAGGACCGCGTGGTGCTCGACCTGCGAGGTGATGAGATGGCCCTTGCCCTTCGCCAGGGCGAGGCCCTTCACGGCGAAGTTGTCGGACTCGGTCCCGCCGGAGGTGAAGACGATCTCCTGGCTCGAGACCTTCAGAAATCGCGCGACCCGCTCGCGCGCCAGGTCCATACCCTCGCGCGCCTCACGCCCGAATCCGTGGATGCTCGAGGGGTTTCCGTAGACGTCCGAGAAATACGGAAGCATCTCGGCGAGCACCTCGGGATGAACGGGTGTCGACGCGTTGTGATCCAGGTACACTCGACGGCTCATCGGCTTGCTCTCCATTTTTTACGATGCTACGCTCGACCCGCGATGGATCTCGCAAAGAAGAAGCTCGGCGTGCTGCTGTCCACCGGGCTCGAGCATCCCAATCTCGAGACGGCGGTGGGCCTCTCGAGCGCGGCGCTCGACCGCGGGGCTGATCTCTATCTGTATCTCATCGACGACGGGGTGCGCGCGCTCGAGGATCCGCGCATCCGCGCGCTGCCGGAGCGCGGCGCGAAGCTGTTCGTCTGCGCCTACGGCTGCCAGAAGCGGCGTATCCCGCTGCGCGACGCGGACACCGTGACGTACTGCGGCCTCGTCGTCC
>Ga0209055_1000953_pt1 | contig 19495 bp, 10 predicted proteins | sample GraSoiAngelo_110_FD_185875 | JGI IMG/M metagenome (GOLD analysis project Ga0209055, IMG submission 185875) | Grasslands soil microbial communities from the Angelo Coastal Reserve, California, USA - 14_0903_12_30cm (SPAdes) (version 2) | ecosystem: Environmental > Terrestrial > Soil > Grasslands ... | reverse complement strand
ATGAAGGCAACAAAGTCGTTGGGCGCGGGGCCAGCGATACAGCCTGCGGTCACACAGCCGTCGCTGTAGCCGTAGAGCACCCGACCTCTGTCGTCCACGGTGATTTCATTGAAGTCAAGAAGATTGCGGTCTTGATGGTTGCCCCCTTGCTGCCAGACACCGGTCATGCTTTGAACAGGATCATTCGGAGTCGCGTTGACCGTCGTCCAGGTTTGGCCACCGTCAGAAGTGGTGGCGATGAAGGCGTACCATTTGCCCGGGAAACTTATCGCCTGGTAATCGCCCGCGACATTGGTGCCAAGGAAGCCGACCGCGGCACGGCCGGAGCTGCCGCCTACGGCCTCGATCTCCGCTGCGTTCACGATGCCGTGAGATGCGCCGATGTCGAAGTCATTAGTCCAGGTGACACTGTTATCTGGATTGCGGTGACCTACCTTGACGCGCGCGTGACCTTCAGGCGGATTCCCAGCAGGCACGGGGTCATTGTTGACGTAGGCGTAGTAAACGGTGCTATCGGAGTCGATCGCGACAGAAGGATCGGCGCCTTGGATCTGCGCGGTGCTGCCCGTGACGATGAACTCCTGCCAAGTTGTGCCTGCGTCTGTACTCAGCGCGCCGCCCTGCTTGCCGCCGCACTGATTGACCGGCAGCCAGACTGTGCCATCCGGCGCGACATGAACATGGCCGTGCAAACCGCTGCACTGCGTGATACCGTTGCCTTCATATGCCAGTACGCCCGGGCCATAACTGGCACCTAAGGTATCGCTACGTTGGCAGGTGGCGGGACCGAGAGGGAATGATTGAGAGCAGTAGTACACTGCCTCCCCCTGATTGACTGCGTTTGAGAGTGCGCTCAACGCAGGGGGATACGGACCGCTGCCTATGGTTTCATGATCGGTGCCGCCGCTGGCCGGTGAAGCAGCTAGCGGCACCCATAGATCTCCGTCATTGTCGCTGTATCCGTAAACAGCGTTAGCGCCAACAGTGGAATTGGAGGCAAAAGTGCGGCCGGTCTTCTGATCGGTAAATAGGATTGGATCAAGACCTGTTATGGTGGTGAGATTGGTTTTGTCTTCCCAGAGCGCCTCGCAGCACTCGGGCTGCGCTTGCGACAAACGCTCCGGCGGAGTCAGGCGCCAGATCGGGCCGATATTCATCGTCATGATTCGGCCGGTGTGAGGATTGAATCCAATGTTGAACTCGCCGTTACTGGTTTCGGCAGAGCTACTGGCGGGCGCATAAAAATTCTGGTAGCGCGGAACGCCCGGGGTGGTTGGATCGGGCCCTCCGAAGCCGGTGCCGCCGCCCCCGCTCCCGGAACCCGGCAGCAATTCGATTGTCACATGGACGCTTTCGCCAGTCGGTGTGAACGGCACGACCACCACGGTGTACTTCTGAGTGCCATCGGCCAGCGGGCTGATGGTTGCGATCTCAGGGTTAGCGCTGCTCGCCGATTGGTAATCAGCCGCCTCGGAACCGTCTGTGGTCGTGCAATCTTGGGGGCTGCAATCGCCGCGGGGATTTTTGTAGATGTAAAGGTCGTAGTCCGAGGCGCCGCTGCCGTTATCGGTCCAGCTCATGGTGGCCTTGATCGCGGCGTTTGGATGCGCGGCGGCATAACCAGACGGCAGAGTCACCGTCAACGCGTAATCGTCGCAAGGCTGAAGCGAACCGTTGCATTCCGGGCCACTGTCAACCTCGATCACCGGAGTGGGATTCGCTACGAAAAATGGCCCGGCCGTGTAAGTCACGGGGCCGGACGTGTCGGTCAGCGTTCCGCTCGACGGTGTTGACGCAAAGCTGAGCATAGCTAGCAAGCCGCCAACTGAACAAAGGCAAAAAGCTAACAAGACGCGGGGATTGAAAAGGCCGGACTGCGAAGCAGGATTTTTTTTCATGAGATCTCCTGTGTTACGTATGAGGAATCGAAGAACCCGGGCTCGGTTGGACGCCTCTCGGGGAAGGATTTTTCGGCGATCCCGACGAAAGTTGAGATCGACAATTACTTCCGCGAATCGCGAAAAAGTATCTGTACGAGAAGGTCGCTCAGCTTTTGAAAAGAAAAATTAGTCCCCGGGAACGCACAACAACATCACAAGATCGCTGTTGAGGTGCCAGAACAACAGCAGCAACGTTTCAGCGCGCTGTTTAATCGCCAGCCGTTTTAGATAAGAAACGGTTAAGGATGTGGAGGGTGAGTTGGCTTAGGCTTTGGAGTAGTTATTTCTTATGAGGCTTTGGTGTGGGTGTAGGAGTAGCCCCTCCACAAGCGACATTGCCGACCAACATGTATGTGGCCGCCGGATGGCCATTGTCCCTCTGCGCTTTAACGAACGTATGGTCTACCAGCAGGGTCGAACGCTCCAAGTTTTGAGTCTCGCTGGTATCGCCGGTGAACGTCCTTCCGTTAACGGCTCCGAGCAGATCACCGGGCTGTGGATTGCCGACGGCGGATTTGGAGACGATGAGCGTGATCGTTCCGTCAGCGTTAAAGCTGCTTCCGGGCAAGGCTCCGATTGGAGTTTCTGTCGGGACGCCAATCACCAGACCGACGACGGCGGTGGCGACAGTCCCATACTCAAAGGTGACAGCTCCGTTCTGATCCGTTCTCATGCCAACGTAGAACTGTTCGCCTGGCGACGCGTACGAGTTCCAGACCATCCTCCAGCGGCTGCTGGTCGGCAGTGAGCTGAGGCTCGTTACTTTCATCTTGAACATGAGGTTGCTTGTTCCGGGCGGCTCACCGACTGCGATGTAGTCGATGGCAAGCGAGGCAGGAGCTTGCCCTTGCGCCGTCTGTTCCGGATGTCCCGTCGGAGTTTGCTGGACAATCAAGCCGCTGCATGTGTCACCCACGTAGGGCGCGGCGATCTCATTGTTAGCGCATGATGCGCCGACGCTATTAACCGCCTGCACTTTGTAATAGTAAGTCGTGCCAATAGTGGTGGCGGTCAGGTCGTCATAAGTTGTTTGACTTCCCGAAACGGTCGTCAGCAGAGTCTCAGCGCCACTCGCTGTGCCTCTCAATATCTGATATTTTTTAATTGTGGAATTGCCGGTATCGGCCTCCGACCATGCGAGGTGGACTACTGAATTAACGCGTCGCTCTGTGACCGACGGCATGCCGGGTGCCGACTTAGCGCTTAGCGGCTTCGGCGGATCGAAGCTTGCGATCAGCCGGCGTCCGCTCGACTGTCGCGCGATTACACCTCTCGCCGTGTAGGCGTTGCCCTTTGCGGTGAGCGCTGCCTGAGCGCAGGTGCCATCGGCGCACCCATCTACGTACCCCACTTCGACGCGACCCTCGCTGTCAACGGTCATGTCGAAGAAGTCGAGCAGATTGCGGCAGATATCGGCACCGCCATGCGCCCATATACAACCGCGTTGCATCGGGTCGTTCGGAGTTACGTCAGTCGTCGTCCAGTGCAATCCTCCGTCGAATGTATTTGCAACGTAGAGATGCCAGACACCATTGAAACTGTTTGCCGAGCCGTCTCCACCTGTCGTTGAGCCGTAGAAGGCGACGGAGGCACGGCCTGCGTCGGCTGCCACCGCTGCAGGATAAAACACGTTTTGCAATTTATAAATCGCGCCCACGTCAAAGACGTTGTTCCACGTCACACCATGGTCGTCCGATGTTGCGACAACTGCCTGAGAGCCAGTGCTAGTAGCACTGGACATTACAAAATAGACTCGGCCGTTATTATCAATGCCAACCTGCGGGTCTTGTAGGGCGGGGTTAGAGGTAGTGCCGGGCACCGTGCGTATGCTCCATGTGATCCCATTATCTTCCGACACCAACACAGCGCCCTCGCCACTACAGCTATTGTTCGGGATGAAGACGGTGCCGTCCGGTGCAACCTTGATGTGGCCGTGCAGGCCGCCACAGGCCGACGTTGTCAAGACGGATGGCCCAAATGTCAGTCCACCATCATCGCTCCTGGACGCTTGCGGGACATTGAGCACGACCAGCGACTGGGAGGCATAATAGACGGCGTTGGGATAGATCGTGCCCGGCGGACGTGCAGGAATCGGCGCGTGATACGGACCACCCCCGATTGTTTCGTGGTCGACACTTGACGGGATGCCGCTTCCCTCGCTCGGCGTCCAACCGGCTTGATCCGGTTGCCCCAATGCATCAAGACCGTCTGTATCTGTAAATGACACCTTGCACGTCGGTGATAGCAGAGTCAGCTCTCCTGCGAATACCCGACCGGTTTGACGATCGGTGAAGCCGATCGGGTCAGAATCGACGAACAGAGATGTCGGCGCCGCACTGTTATACCAGGTCGCAGTCTGGCCGGTTGACGGGCACGTATCATCGAACTTTATGAATAACGTTTGGAGGTCCGACTGAAAATTTGTTACGCCGGTACTCCAGTGATTCCCAATGGAGGGTTCGCCCGCGTCATGTCCCATGTATTCCACGGTGTGCGCTGTAGGTCCCTGGCTGCTCGATGCGACTTGCACCAAGGTTCCCGGGGCGCTGAAGTTCTGGAACCCGATCTTCGGGCCTGTATCCTGAGGCGCCGTAGGAATTAGTGCGGACGCAGTTGATGAAGATATTGCGCTGGCGCTGCCGGAATACTGAAAGGCGGCAGTGGCACTAAAATAAACCACGTGCACAGAGAACTGGCCGGTGCCAATAGCGGGGTCGCTCGGATCAAGATCGACAACTTCCGGGGGCGTTCCGCTGTTCGCCGAGATTCCGCCTGGTACCACTGGTCCGGAGTTGTCGCCCTTGTGCACGTACAGATCGTAATCGGTAGCTCCCGTAGGATCGGGAGAGCTAATGACGATACGTGCTTTCAGGCCGGTCCAATCAGTCGGTGTGCCGGATAAGGTGAGGGTGAAGGTATCGCAGTTTACGCCTTCGACGCATGTGCTTTCGTCCAGCGAACCGCCGCCAGCCGCGGTGCCCGCCCAACTCACGGTCGGGCCGCCAGGGTTAAGTGTACCTGCGCTAGGCGTCGCCGAGCGTAGCCCGGTTGCGAAGAGCGCGAACACAACCAGGGTAATGGCTGTCAGCAAAAGGAGTGTGCCGATGGTGGCGCGAGCTGTTACTGAAGAGGAGCTTTTTTTCATACCAGATCCTTTCGATTGATGATTCACGGCGGTAATTCCGCCTTCATTCTTTAATCGAGAGTCAGAAAAGAACTGGCCGCATACGTGTTGCAAACTCAGCTCGAGCTTACGCGGACGATCAAGACCTGCGACTCTCAAGCAGGCTGTTTAAACATCTGGTCGGTTGAACTGAGACACACTGCTAAGTGTACGGCCGGTGAGTTGGCTTAGGTTTCGAAGCAGTCATTTTTTATGAGGCTTTGGTGTAGGTGTTGGCGTTGGACTCGGCCCATTGCCGGCCACCGTGTATGTCGCAGGTGGATAGCAGTTGTCAGCTTGCCCTTTGATGAAGGTGTGGTCCACGAACGTGGTCGAGCGCTCGAAAGTATTCGTGGTTGGCGTGTCGCCGGTGATTGTCTTTCCACCGATGGCGCCCATCAGATCTCCAGGCTGCGGATTTCCAACAGCGGACTTCGGCACGAACATCGTAATTGTGCCATCAGTATTGAAACTACCAGCGGGCACTCCAGCCTTCGTCTCTCCGAGAACGAGAACGGCCGGAATGCCAGCGTCCGCCAGCGTGCCGTACTCGAAAGTGACCGCGCTGTTCTGGTCGCTCGTCATTCCAATGTAGTACATTTGACTCGTGGGTGTCCACCAATTCCAGGCGATCCTCCATCGGCTGTTCGGCGGTATAGTGGAGAGATCCTCCACTTTCATCGTGAACATCAGGTTACTCGTTCCAGTCGGCTCGCCGACCGCAATATAGTCAATCAGAAGTTCAGGGGCGGGCGGCGGCGACACGCTTCCTCCGGTGGCTTCCGGATGACTCGGATCGTTCTGGTGGATAATCATTCCACTGCTCGGGCTGCCCACGAATGGGGACGCCACTTCGTCGTTGCCGCATGATGATCCCACGCCATTTACCGCGATCACCTTATAGTAGTAAGTCTTGGTCGTGTCAGTCGCAGTGAGGTCGTCATAAGTCGTCGCGGGCGGATTGCCCGACACCTTGGCCAGCAGAGTCTCACTGCCGCTCGTCGTTCCTCTCAATATCTGATAGCGCTTGATCGCCGAGTTGCCGTTATCGGCCTCATTCCATGCGAGGTGGACGAGAGGGCCGATTCTGCGTTGTGTCACGAATGGCATCCCGGGCACGGACGTGGTGCTCGCAGGATCCTTGGCAGCAAGCATGCGTCTGCCGCTGGACTGCCGGGCGATTGTCGCTGTCGCGCTGTATGTGTTGCCGTGTGCCGTCGGCGCTGCCTGCGCGCATGGGCCGCCTGAGCATCCGTTCACGTACCCCACTAAAACGCGACCGTCTCGATCAATCGTGATGTCGAAAAAGTCGAGCAGGTTCCGAACGATGTCGGCGCCGCCGCCCCTTAAAATACCGCTGCGCTGCATCGGCAAACTCGGTGTCACGTCGGAGGTCGTCCATGTCGATCCTCCATCGAATGTGTGCGCCACATAGAGATGCCAGACGCCGGTAAATGCCCCCGAATTCGAATCTCCCGTCCCCGAGTTCGCGCCATAGTAAGCAACAGCGGCGCGACCGGCGTCACCGGCAACTGCGGCTGGAAACGCTGCGTTGTTTATTCCGTAAACTGCTCCTACATTAACGATGTTTTGCCAGGTAACGCCGAAGTCGCTGGATGTAGCGACGGACGCAGCAGTGCCGGCGTTGGAAAAAGCAAAATAAACGCGTCCGTTGCTATCGATTCCTATCGCTGGATCGTCACCCGTTCCGACCGTGCCGGGAACGGCATTGGTGGTGCCATTCTGAACAGGATGGATTGCCCAGGTAATTCCGTTGTCCTGTGAGACAACCACCGACTGCGAGTTACCGCATTGCCTGTTTGGAACATAGACTGTTCCGTCGACCGGAGAGACCTTCACGTGACCATGCAAGCCACCGCAGGCGGTCAAGTTGTAGATCGGCACCGATGGTCCGTAGGTCGATCCGCCGTCATCGCTTCTCGAGCACAAGGCCGTCGCGATGTCCTGCGAGCAGTAATAGACCGCGTTCTGATAAGCCGGTGGAGGCGGTGGGATCAGCGGGGCATGATACCGTCCACCGCCGATTGTCTCGTGGTCAACCGCCGATGCGATTCCGCCCGACTGGTCTGGCACCCACGTAACGCCGTCGTCGTCGGTATGCGAGATCTTGACGGTATCAGGACTGAGCAGTGTCAGCTCGCCCGCAAACACGCGGCCTGTTTGGCGATCGGTGAAGCCGATGGGATCGGAATCGATGAACTGAGAGGTGGGCGCTCGGCGGTTAACCCAGGTCGCGTTCTGACCGGTTGCCGAGCAAGTGTCGGCGAACGTAACAAACAAAGTCTCCAAGTCCGACTGGAAGTTCGCCACACCAGTATTCCAGTCGCTCCCCACGGAAGGCTCGCCCGCGCCGCGCCCCATGTATTCAACTGTGAGGCCGCCTGAGCTTGTCGATGTAACCTGGGTTAGAACCCCGGGCGCCTCGAAGTTCTCATACCCGATCTTAGGACCTGTATCGAGCGTTGCCGCAGGGGGCGGCACTGGGTTCAGCGGGACGGCGCTTGCAGTGCCAGTGTAATGATCGGTTACGTTCGGCGTAGTGTCGTACACAACATGGACGACGAAGACGCCGGTGCCCCATTGCGCTACGTCAATGAATGTAGTCTGATTCGTAAGGCCCGGCCCATTCATGGCTGAGTTTACCAGCGGCCCGTTCAAAGTACCTTGGTGAATCCAGATGTCGTATTCGTTCAGACTACTCGCCCAAGTCAATAGAACCTGGACCTTTTGACCGACCCATCCAGCTTGAGTGCCAGCGACCGTGAGAGTGTAAACTTCGCAGTTCACGCCATCGATGCATGCGGCTTCGGTGTTCACCCCGCCGCCGGGAGCTGTCGCCACCCCCTGCCAGGTCGCCGAAGGACCACCCGGGGCCGGGCCAACCGTGCCGCTTGAAGGATTTTGCGCGCGTGTGCCGATGAGCGGTGTCAGGCAAAAGAGAGTAATGCTGCTTATCAGAAAGAGTGTGCCGATCGTGACGCGAGCTGTTGCCGAAGAAGAGCTTTTTTTCATAACAGGCCTTTCGATGAATGCTACAGAGTTAGGAATCGAAAGACTGGCGAACTGTGGTCGCCTTACATCGGCCGCCAGCGCAACAAAAGTCGCGGTTTATTCCTCATTCGTCGGGAAAAAAGTTTGACGCGAGGACGACTGGTTAGTAGAAGCGTGAGGATGGTTCCTGGTTCCGTGCGGAACTCGATTGCAGTTAATGCTGCTAAACAAACCAGCCTCAACAAAAAAATTGAAACGAAAAGTATGATATCCACCAAAAAGCCGCAGAATTCATGCGGGACCCTGCGGCTTAGAGCTTTCGCGAATTAAGCTTCGCTACTCTCTCTCGACGACGACGACGCGCTTGACGGCGCCCTTGCGGTCAAAATCGAGATGCACACGCGTGCCGCCTCGGATTAAGCGCGGGTCGAACGTTCTGCCATCTTTGTCGACGTAGCGAACCTTTTTGCCGAGCACATACGTCATCGGCTTAGCGTCGGGCGAGGACTGGACAACGATCGACGTGGAGGGCACAACGACTTTTTGACCGGGCGTGAATGAGATCACTGTCCCGACTGGAACTGCTCCGGTGCTCATTTGCGTGGTCGCTGGTTCCGTCGTGGTGGCTTGCTGGGTCTTGGTGGTCCTTGTTTGTGCAAACGCCAAAGGCGCAATCATTGCGCAAGCAAGAACGATAATTGTTCGTCTCATGTGTTCTCTTTCGTTGAGTTGACTTCCATGGCTGTTTCGGGGCTCGCGTTCCTTTCGGATGCCTCGGAAGCCCGCCGGGCGGGATCGATCGAGGCGCATGGCGGCTCAGCGCGATTGAAACGGTGTAGAGGCGGCTGTCCCAGCCGCAAGTAAGATAATTCTGCGCATGAGGGCACGCGCCACTACACCTTCGCCCCTCGATGACTGGCAAGCTGTTAAAGGCGCGGGGCGTCTTCTCGGCCAGGGCTTTCGAGTTGACCGGCACTTTGTAAACGGTGCGATCGCCTTGGCTCAGCGAAAATTGGTGTGCGCTCACGGTTTCTTTTCTGCGGCTAATTCCTGAAAGCGCGGATCATTGCGGATTTGATCCCAGACCGGATCGAGGCGCAGCAGCGGCGGAGTAATCGCACCGCCATACGGTATCTGCAGCAGCCGCTTGAGAATGAGAATCGCGTGGTCGGCATCCCCCAGTAGAGCGTAGATATTCGCCATGTTCTCCTCGTGGGCGGGGCCCTCAAATGGGTCTTTGGAAGTTGGACGCATGGCCATGGCTTTTTGTCCTTCGGCGATAGCAGGGGCCGCTTCGCCCAAACCTGCATAGGCCCGACCCAAAGCGGCATGCAGCCCCGCGTCGACGTGAGAACCCGGCGCGACCTTCTCGAGCTCGCGCTGAATATCTTGCACCGCGCTTTGGTAAGTCGCGCGCGCCGCGGCGACATCGCCGGCGCGCTGCTGACTTAGCCCTAGATCAAGTTTTCCGTCGTAGCTTGGCTCGCCGCGTTTGGTCTTGGCGGCCACTGCACTTGAGAGTATCTCTCTGGCCGCGGCGTAACGGCGCTGGAACAAAGCCTGCACACCACGTACGGGCGACGTTGCGCCTCCAGGCACGCGCGGTTCGGTACCGGGATTTGCAAGCAGTGGTTCTACTGCCTGGAGATCCCCCGTTGCCCAGAAGACAAACGCTTTCAGACCGAGGGCAAGTTCATTCGTCGGCTCCCATGCAAGTGCGCGGTCAACCGTGGCTAGAGCTTCCGGAAAACGGCGCACGCAGCTACACGTAGCCGCGAGACCGAGATAAGCATTGATGTCGCGAGGATCGAGCTCAACGACACGACGGAATCCGCCAATCGCCTCTTCCCAATGCCCAAGCCGGCGTTGGATAAGGCCGATCGCACCGATGACATCAACGTTATTCGGAAGACCCTGCTCGGCTTGCTGGAATTCCGCGAGCCCCCCGGTGAAATCGCGCTGCCCGTAATAGCGATAATAGCCAAGAGCAAGGTGAGTTTCCGGGAGGTTCGGATCGAGCGCGAGCGCACGATCGAGGGCATCTTTGGCTGCCGCCAGCCGCGCCGGGCTTGGATCGTGTCCTTGCCAGTAACTCAAACTCTGCGCACAGGAGAGATATGCCCAAGCCAGTACAAAATTGGGATCCAACTTCACTGCCTCTTGATATGACTGGATCGTACGCTCCACAGTGGACTTGTCATACGGCGAGCCAGCTGCAAGTGCGCGACCACGCAGATAGGCATCGTAGGCAGCGGTATCATTCGTCGGCTTCGCTTCCACCCGCGCCTTCTCCTGCGGACTCAGCGTGGCGCCCAGAGCCGCAGCAATCTCCGTGGCCAACTCGTCCTGCAACGTAATCGAATCGGCCAGCGTGCGATCATAGTTCTGCCCCCAGATGTGGCGATCAGTTTGTGCATCGATTAGTTGCACCGAAACCCGTACCCGGTTCCCGGCCCGGCGGACACTGCCTTCCACCACATTGCCCACTCCCAGTTGGCGCGCAATTTCTCTGAGATTGCGCGTGATGCCGCTCTTGTACTGCATGACCGAAGTGCGACTGATCACTTTCAGGTTCTTGATCTTGGCGAGATTCGACAGCAACTCATCCTGGATGCCGTCGGCAAAGTAAGCGTTCTCTTTTTCATCGCTCAGATTTTCCAGCGGCAGCACGGCAATGCTTTTCTCCGGAATAGCCGCCGAAACACCGGCTAGCGCCCCAATTTTAGCGTGAGCTGGTTTAAAAATCCCGAAATACCATCCGCCGAGGGCGAGCAAACACAGCGAAGCAAGCGCGAGGGCGAGAACTCTCTTTGGACCTTTGGCGGAGACGGTAGTCAGCGGTTTAACTTGCGGTGAAGCAAGCTGCAGCCGTTGCGCAATCTCCGCGGTTGATTGTGGACGGCGCGCTGGCTCCTTCGCCAGACATGCTGCCACCACGTCCTCCCAAACCTGTGGAACCAACGCCGGATCGATGTCCAATTCTTTCCGTCGCTCCGTCATCGGGGGAGCAACTCTTTCGTGGATTTGCCGATCAACGTTGCCGGAATAAAACGGCGGCTTACTCGTGAGCAGATCGTACAAGGTTGCGCCGAACGAATAGATATCGTCGAGATGCGCGCCGCGCTCGCCGTTCAACTGCTGCGGGCTCATGTAAACGAGGGTGCCGCTCCGGCCCTGCTCGAGCGTGAGCTTGCTCATCGAATCGCCTAGGCTGCGCGCGATTCCAAAGTCGGATATTTTCAGATCGCCACGCTGATTTACCATCAGGTTGGCCGGCTTGAGATCCCGGTGAATGATTTTCGCGTGATTGTGCGCGTAATCGAGTGCATCACATAGCTGGCTTGTCCAAGGTGAGATCTCGTCCGGCTCAAAAACCTTCTGTTCTTTCTCCGCGCGCAAATTCGAAAGTGTTTCGCCGTCGATGTACTCCATCGAAATGCAGGCGGAGCGTTCGTCGTGCACGAAATCATAAATGCGTACGATGTTCTTGTGCGTTAACTCGAGGCTGCGGCGCGTTTCGCGCTTGAGCTCATTAAGCACGGCGCGATCGTGAATGATAACGTCGGGCAGAAATTTCAGCGCGACTTCGCGCTCCAGTTCTTCATCGCGCGCCAGCCAGACAATACCCATCCCGCCGCGCCCCAGAATCTTGATCAGTGTGTAGCGGCCAAAGACCTTTTGTCCGCTGGCGAACTCACGCGACGTCGCACCCACGACATCGTCCGCGCCCTCGTTAGTCACGCCGACAGCGTAAACACCCTCGACAGAAGAAGAAAGTTTAAACCCTGGAGGGCGGAGCTTCCTTCGGCGCGCTCAGGACAGGCTCCGCGATGCCTCTTCGGATTCGCGCGGGCTCACAGAGCTCGCCCCTCCACCGGAGACATTTTGCGTCCACCATGACTTTTTGGTAGAACGTTTCTGCGTGAACGCATCCCAAGAGGAAGGTGCCTGGCTGGAAGCGGCCGATGGCAAACGCCATCCGATCCACGGCAGTTGTTCGCTCGGACGAATCGCCGCCAACACGATCGTGCTGGAATCGCCGAAAGTGTCGCGACGACACGCGCTCATTCACGTGCAAAATATTGGCGAATTCTGGCTGATCGATTTCGGCAGCAGCAACGGAACATTTTTGAACAAGCGACGGATTCATCACCCGGTTCGACTGAGCCACGGCGATCAAATCACAATCGGAGATGAGGTTTTCAAATTCCATCAGCCGCTCGCGATTTCGGACGAATACAAAACGGCGGTGATGCAACGAACGTTGCGGGAAATCGAAAATATTCCTTGCTGGCTTCTCGTCGCGGACATTCGCAATTTCACGCCGCTCAGTCGCAGCATGCAGAGCGAGGACTTGGACGTTCTTCTCGGAGCGTGGATTTTCACTTGCAAGGAGATTATCGAGAACCACCACGGCATTATTAACAAATATCTGGGCGATGGTTTTCTTGCCTATTGGCCCGACGCCGCGACGACTCCGGAAGAGATCGTGGCGGTGATCTCCGCGCTCAAAGAATTCCAGCAGAAAGGCGCGCCTGATTTCCGCGTCGTGGTGCATTTCGGACCAGTTGCGATCGGCGGCATCGCATCGATGGGCGAGGAGAGCTTGATGGGAGGCGAAGTCAATTTGGTCTTCCGCCTGGAAAAGCTCGCAGGTTCGTTAGGGGAATCTTGCGGTGTGAGCGAAACGGCGCACACGAAGCTGGGAGAACTCGCTCCGGCGCGTTCGCTTGGCGAATTCGAATTGAAAGGTTTTGAGGGAAAATGCGCCTTCTTCGCTCTTTAGTTTCGATTGCGGCATGAGAGGCTTTCAAAGGTTCTTGGCGTCCCTAGAAAATGCGTTGAGATTTGAGCCGTGGACTGTCGCATTTACCTTACCATTGCACCGGTTGGCTCAGCGAAAATTGCTGTGCGCTGACGGTTTCTTTTCCGCGACCAATTCTTGGAAACGAGGATCGTTGCGGATTGGATCCCAGCTCGGATCGAGCCGCAAAAGCGCCGGAGTAATCTTCGCCGAAATCGGCGGGGCAAGGCCATACGGTATCTGCAGCAGCCGCTTGAGAATGGGAATCGCGTGATCGGCATCCCCCAGTAGAGCGTAGATACGCGCCATGCTCTCCTCTTCTTCGGGGCCCTCGAATGGATCTCTGGAAGTGGGACGCATGGCCATGGCTTTTTGTCCTTCGACGATAGCAGAGGCCGCTTCGCCCAAACCTGCATAAGCCTGACCCAAAACGCCATGCAGATCTCCTTCGGCAAAAGAACCCGACGCGACCTTCTCGAGCTCGCGCCGAATATCCTGCGCTGCTTTTTCGTAAGTCGCGCGCGCCGCGGGGACATCGCCGGCGCGTTGCTGAGTCAAACCTAGAAGAAGTTTTTCGTCGTCGCTTAGCTCACCGCGTTTGGTCTCGTCGGCCACTACACTTGAGAGTATCTCTATGGCCGCGGCGTAACGCCGCTGGAACAGAGCTTGCACACTACGGTCGAGCGGTGAGATACCGGGATTCGCGAGCAGCGGTTCTACTGCCTGGAGATCCCCCGTTGCCCAAAGGGCACGCGTTTTCACAAAGAAGGCCGGTTCATACGCCGGCTCCCACGCGAGTATGCGGTCAACCGTGGCTAGAGCTTCGGGAAAACGGCGCAGGCACGTATACGTAATCGCGAGAGCGTGATAAGCATTGATGTCGCGAGGATCGAGCTCGATGGCGCGGCGCAGCCCCGCAATCGCCTCGTCCCAATGTCCAAGCCGTCGTTGGATAAGGGCGATCGCTTCGATGATATCAACGTCATTTGGAAGACCCTTTTCAGCTTGCTGGAATTCCGCCAGGCCCCCGGTGAAATCGCGCTGCCCGTAATAGCGATAATAACCAAGAGCGAGATGAGTCTCCGGCAGGTTCGGATCGAGCGCGAGAGCACGATCCGCAGCATCCTTTGCTGCCGCTAGCCGCGCCGGGCTTGGATCGTGTCCTTGCCAGTAACTCAGACTTTGCGCAGAGGAGAGTCGTGCCCACGCCAGCACAAAACTGGGATCCAACTTCACTGACTCTTGATATGACTGGATCGTACGCTCCACGTTGGACTTATCGAACGGTGATCCACCTGCAAATGCGCGACCACGCAGATAGGCATCGTAGGCGGCGGGATTGTTCGTCGGTTTCGCTTCCACCCGCGTCTTTTCCTGCGGACTCAGCGTCGCGCCCACAGCCGCAGCGATCTCCGTGGCCAGGTCGCCTTGCAAGGCAAGCGAATCGGCCAAGGTGCGATCATAGTTCTGCGCCCAAATGTGGCGATCAGCTTGCGCATCGATTAATTGCACCGAAACACGAACGTGGTCTCCCGACCGGCGCACACTGCCTTCTACCACGTTACTGACACCCAGTTGCTGAGCGATTTCCTTGAGATTGCGCGTGATACCGCTCTTATACTGCATGACCGAAGTGCGACTGATTACTTTCAGGTCCTTGATCTTGGAAAGGTTCGATAGCAACTCATCCTGGATGCCGTCGGCAAAGTAAGCGTTTTCTTTTTCATCGCTCAGGTTTTCCAGCGGCAGCACCGCAATGCTTTTCTCCGGAATAGCCGTCGAAACAGCGGTGACTGCCCCGACTTTAGCGTGGGTTGGTTTAAAGACCCCGAAATACCATCCGCCGAGGGCGAGCAAACAAAGCGATGCAAGCCCGAAGGCGAGAACTCTCTTTTTCGATCGCTGAAAAACGGACCTCACAGATGGCGGGTGCGCTTCGGGTGAAGGCATCTGCAATTGGCGGGCAACCTCCGCGGCCGATTGCGGACGCCGCGACGGGTCCTTCGCCAGGCAAGCCGCGACCGCATCTTCCCAAACCGCCGGAATCAACGCCGGCTCGATGTCGAAGTCTTTCCGTCGCTCCGTCATCGGAGGAGCGACTCTTTCGTGAATCTGCCGATCGATGTTGCCTGAATAAAACGGCGGCTTACCTGTGAGAAGATCGTACAAGGTCGCGCCTAACGAGTAAATGTCGTCGAGATGCGTGCCGCGCTCGCCGGCTAGCTGTTGCGGACTCATGTAAGAGAGCGTGCCGCTCCGCCCTTGCTCCATCGTAAGCTGGCTCATCGAATCACCCAGACTGCGGGCAATCCCGAAGTCGGAGACTTTTAAGTCGCCCTTTTTGTTTACCATCAGGTTGGCTGGCTTAAGATCGCGATGAATGATCTTGGCGTGGTTGTGCGCGTAGTCGAGCGCATCACACAATTGGTTGGTCCAAGCAGCGATTTCATTGGGTTCGAAAACTTTTTGTTCCTTTTCTGCGCGCAAATTCGAGAGCGTTTCGCCATCGACGTACTCCATCGAGATGCAGGCAGAGCTTTCGTTGTCCACGAAATCGTAAATGCGCACGATGTTTTTGTGGGTGAGGTCGAGGCTGCGCCGGGTTTCTCGTTTGAGATCGTTTAAGAGCGCGCGGTCGTGAATGATTAGGTCAGGGAGGAATTTCAACGCAACTTCGCGCTCCAATTTTTCATCGCGCGCCAGCCAAACAATTCCCATCCCGCCCCGCCCGAGGATTTTGACCAGCGTGTAGCGGCCAAACAGCTTTTGGCCACTGGCATACTGACGTAATGTCGCGTCGGCGAAATCGCCAGAGCTCTCGTTAGTCACGCCCGGAGCGTAAACAATTATCGGGATCGGAACAAAAGTTTAAACGCGGGAGCTTCCGCAACGCCTCTTCGGATTCGGGGAGCCTCGCAGGAGCTCGCCCTCCATCTGAATACTTTGCTTCCGCCACGATTTCTTGATATCGCGCTGTGTGTGATTGCCTTCTTCACGATGGGCTCGGGGCCCGCCCAGTCGGCTCCCAAACCCACACCGGTTACCATCACTGCTACATATGATTTTTCGACATTTCCCGATGTAATTGGAACCTTTACCACGAGCGGAGCCCTTACAATTTCAGGGGATTCTACAATGCACGTTGACCTTAATGCTAATGGCATTAGAGCTCATTGCGTGGTTACGTTGATAGCATCAGATGGAACTATCATTATTCATCAGGAATGCCAATTTGGCAGTCCCACACCTGAGGGAAGGTGGGAGATTGTAAGTGGCACAGGTGCTTATGTGAACCTTAAAGGGAACGGGTCACTTCTGATGCCGGATGACCAGGAAGCAATGACAGGGGTTATTTACTAAAAGGGCGATATTTTAGGATCCTGGTCGCCACACGCCTCGAGCACTCCCCTTGCGGATAAGTGACGCGGCGCTTCGCGATCGCCCAGATACAGTGGCTAAAGTCGGTCTTTGTTCCTTGATGTGTTACAGACGCTGGAGCGCTTTCTCGGCCAACGCTTTCGACTTGTCGATCTTCGTTTCTTCCTTGTCCGGCCCGCCGACGCTGATGCGGATGAAAATATCCTTCTTTAAAACATAGAGCGCGCCGCCAAAGCGATTGCCGGTCCAATAGGCTTCATCGCCGATGCCGTCGATCTTCTTCGGCGGGTTAGCTTCCTCTTCTTCCCCTCTGGCACGCGCTTGATCGCGGAGGCTCTCCTTTTTCTCTTTGTCGCCTTTGCGCTCTTTTACCTCGCCCTCGTAGCGGCCAAAGGTCTCCTTCCAGAAATCCTTCGGGCTGCGTTTGGCTGTCGAGTCAGGATCGCTCTCGGTTACCGCCAGACTAACCGATTTGCTGAATTCTGCCGCCGTGTAGAAACACTGCGAAACGCGAAAGGCGCCGTTTGAACGCCCGCTGCTCTTTGTCTCCTTGATCGGCGACCCTACAATCGCTTCGATCTGCTCCTTTGTAATCAGGCCGCAGACATCGAAGTAGGCCTCACCCGATTGCTGGTTAGCGGGGGAAGCCGCTGCTGGCGAATTTGTCGAGAGCGGAGTTGTTGTCGATCTTTTGCATCCGGTGACCGCTAACAACAGAAAACAGAACAAAGGAATGAAAAGCTTTAGGTGCATCCGGACTCTTCCTCTATGCATATATTTATAGAAGCAAGCTTTCATGCATAAACTTCTTCACTCTTGCTCGTAATCGTGCTCGATCCTCTCAGCGCGACGAAGGGGTAAGGACTACTACGGCCGCTAGGACGAAGACAAGTGCCGCTGAGAACAAACAATAACGACAAAACGCATGCAGAATGAACGCCTGCACAAACAGCAGCCAGAGCGTGACAGCAAACATCGCCCACACGGTTAGACCGAAAAACTTACGGGCACGCGTGTAGCCAAAAGCGGCGAAGGTCGCAAAACTGAACGCGCTGAAATAAGCCAAAATCCCAAAAGCCGCTATCGGAATGCCCGCGATTCTGGCATACCCACTCCCCAGCACTTGGAAGCAGCTAGCGGATCCGCCGCAAACCGCCGTCTCACCACTCAAGGATAGCACAGTCAGGTAAGTTGCTTCCGCGAGTCCGGCCAGTGAGATCAATGCAGCGATCGTGTAGAGAATAATTCGATTGCGCGATTCCATCACTTTGGTTTGCCTTTATGCGCGAAAACAATCAAGGCGGCGATTTCGCCTTGATCGCGGCTGCGATGGCCGCGCGCAGACCCGCCGCGTTGAGCGATGCAGGCGGCAAAGCGCGATTGTTAATAAAAATGGTCGGAGTAACCGTGACACCGAGGGCTGCTCCTTGTTGTTGATCGGACGTGACACGTCTTTTCACTTCATCGCTTTCCATGTCCTTTTTAAAACGGTCAATCTTCAACCCGAGCATTCCCGCGTAGGCATTGAACAATAACCGCGCATCAGCGGCTGTGCTCCATGCGGCTTGCTCGCGATAGAGCAGATCGTGCATTTCCCAGAAACGGCCTTGCAAGCCTGCGGCTTCCGAGGCAAACGCCGCTTCCTGCGCGTGCTGATGACTTCCAAATGGAAAGTGACGAAAGATAATACGCAAGCGCGAATGATAATCGTGTTCCAGCTGGTTGATTGGTTCGGAAAGCTTGCCGCAAGGTGGGCACTCAAAGTCGCCGAACTCCTCCAGAGTGACCGGCGCGTCGGGCTGCCCGCGAATGTGAATCGATCCCGCGCCATCCGTCCCGGGCGCAACGTGATCTTTGGAGATTGTAAGAAGAGGAAGGCCTTTGGTGCGATACAGCATTGTCCCGCCCGCGAGCGTGATTAACGCAACCGCGCTAACAATGACGAAGGGAAGATACCGTTTCATTAAACCAAACCTGAGCGAGCGCGAGAAGCTTCAGTGCAAGACCTTCTTCGTCAAATTCTGCGCATAGCCACTTGACCTAGCCGGCGTGGCAGAGAGCGCGCCAGTGCGTTGATTTGTGCAACCGCGGATGTTACGTAGCAGCGGCACGTTCCGATGAGCCAGAATTACAAGGACACACTCAACCTTCCGCGCACGGATTTTCCGATGAAGGCGAACCTCGCCGCGCGTGAGCCGGAGCTTCTTAAAATGTGGGAGGAAACCAGGCTCTATGAACAAATCCAGAAATCGCGGGAAGATCGACAATTATTCGTCCTGCACGATGGCCCGCCTTTCGCTAATGGCGACGTCCACATGGGTACCGCACTCAACAAGATTCTCAAAGACATCGTCGTGAAATCGCAAACCATGCTCGGGAAGCGCGCGCCGTATGTGCCAGGCTGGGATTGCCATGGATTGCCCATCGAATACAAAGTCGTCAAAGAATCGAGAAAACTTTCGCCGCTTGAAGTCCGCCAGAAATCAGAAGCGTTCGCTCGCAAATATGTCGATGTGCAGCGCGAACAGTTTAAACGGCTCGGCGTTTTCGGCGATTGGGAGAATCCGTACCTGACTCTCGATCCAAAATACGAAGCCGAAATTCTGCGAGCCTTCGCCGTGTTCGTTGAAAAAGATCTCGTTTATCAGTCAAAGAAACCGGTTTTCTGGAGCACCGGCGCGCAGACCGCGCTGGCCGAAGCCGAGGTGGAATATCAGGAGCGCGACGACACCGTCGTTTACGTCAAATTTCCGATCGTTAGCGGCGAATTCAAAGACAAGGTGAGCATCGCCATCTGGACAACCACCCCGTGGACTTTGCCCGCCAATCTCGCCATCGCGGTCGATCCCAAAGAAATCTACGTCGTCCAGGAATTTTCGCGTGACCGGATCACGGAAATTTTGCTCCTTGCCGACAAGCTTGTTCCGCAATTTTGCGTTAATACAAAATTCGAACCGGTTGGCGAACCGCTTCAATCATTTCCCGGCGCTAAGATCGACAAAATCAAAGCGCGACATCCATTTCTCGATCGCGATTCCATTGTCCTCACTGCCGATTTCGTCACGATGGACTCGGGCACTGGGGCCGTGCACATCGCACCCGGCCATGGCGAAGACGATTATTGGTTAGGCCGGCAAAATAAATTGCCGATTTTGTCGCCGGTTGACGATCATGGCCGCTTCACCGACGAAGCGGGTC
>Ga0209055_1000951_pt1 | contig 19518 bp, 18 predicted proteins | sample GraSoiAngelo_110_FD_185875 | JGI IMG/M metagenome (GOLD analysis project Ga0209055, IMG submission 185875) | Grasslands soil microbial communities from the Angelo Coastal Reserve, California, USA - 14_0903_12_30cm (SPAdes) (version 2) | ecosystem: Environmental > Terrestrial > Soil > Grasslands ... | reverse complement strand
CCGCGAATTTGGAGCGACAACCGGGCGTGCCCGCCGCTGCGGCTGGTTTGATGCCGTGGCCACGCGTTATGCAACGATGATTAACGGCATCGACGAGCTTGCCATCACAAACCTGGACGGGCTCGACCATGTCGATCCTATCCGTGTTTGTGTGGCGTATCGGCTGAATCGAAAACGTCTGGATGTTCCACCGTGCGATGCGGCACAGCTCGATAATTGCGACCCGATTTACAAAGAAATGCCCGGCTGGAATCAATCCACGCATTCAGCGAAAAAACTTTCGCAACTTCCTTCAGCAGCAAAGGATTACGTCAAATACATTTCCACACTCACCGGAGCCAAATTATCGATCGTCAGTGTCGGGCCGGCTCGCGGTGAAACGATTATTTTGTAGCTGTGGCCTCCATGAAATCTGTTCCCCGGCACGTCGCCATCATCATGGACGGCAATGGTCGATGGGCAAGGGCGCGCGGTCTCCCGCGGATCAAAGGACATGAACAAGGAGCGCAGGCCGCGCGCGAATGCGTGGAAGGCTGCGGCGAACTCAAGATCGAATACCTTACTCTTTACGCTTTTTCCGCCGAAAACTGGCAACGCCCGAAAAGCGAGGTCTTCGCCCTAATGCGCCTGCTCGAGAAATTTTTAAAGGAAAAAACGCCCGAACTGGTCGAGAAAAATGTTCGCCTTCAGGCAATCGGCCGGCTGACCGACCTTCCCGGGACTTGCCAGGAGCAACTTCACAAAACGATCGAGCTAACCGCCGGCAACAATGGACTCACGCTGATTCTGGCGCTCAGTTACGGCGGTCGTCTGGAAATCATCGATGGAATCAAAAGCCTGCTTCGCGCGGTCGAGCTCGGCCACATCGACAAGGCGATGATCGACGTTGAAATGTTCAGCAAACATCTCTATACGCGATATTATCCCGATCCCGATTTGCTCATCCGCACCTCGGGCGAAATGCGTTTGTCGAACTTTCTCCTTTGGCAGCTTTCTTACACGGAAATGTATGTGACGCCGAAACTGTGGCCCGATTTCACAAAAAAAGACCTCTTCGCCGCGGTTGAAGAATATGGGCGAAGACAACGCCGCTACGGCGCAGTCGAATAATTTGTAGCGGCGGTCTGTGACCGTCGGATGTTTTTATTCGGCACTCGCAGAGCGCCGCTACAGGTTCAGACAAACGCTTCCGCTACCGAATCGGCCAGCGATTTTCCAGCGGTGGTCAGCACGAAATTGCCATTTGATTGTCGAAGCAAACCGAGCGCGACGAACTCTTGCGTTTCCTTCGGCCATCCTTGGAGCGATTCCGCCGAGATCCCTTCAACGGTACGCAATGAAAAAGCGATTCGCTCGGCGCGCTTCATTTCGGGAGTGAGTTGCTCCATTGTCCCCATGGCCGATTTTCCCGATAAAATCCGGCCGGCGTAATCGCGATAATCAGAAACGTTCTGCCAGCGCTGTGACCCGCGGGTTGAAAATGCGCTTGGACCGATCCCAAGATAATCTTCGCCGGCCCAGTAAGCGCTATTGTGTGCCGAGGAGAAGCCGGGCAGCGCGTAGTTCGAGATTTCGTAATGTTCGTAGCCCGCATTTTGCAAGATCGACATCGTCATTTCGAACAACTGCGCGTCGACATCTGGATCGGCGTGGAACTCGCCGCGCGCCTGCCGGAGGAAAAATTCCGTGTCCTCCTCGTAAGTCAGACAGTAAGCAGAGATATGTTCGGGTTGCAGGCTGATCGTTTTCTCCAGGGTCGAGCGCCACTGCGGCGTGGTTTGGCCCGGCAGCCCGAACATAAGATCGACATTTATATTCGTGAATCCCGCCGCGCGCAGAATGAAAAATGACTTCTCCGCCTGCGGCGCATTGTGTTCGCGCCCGAGAATTTTTAGCATTTCCTCGTCCCAGGATTGCACGCCGAGACTGATTCGATTCACACCGTGCTCCTGAAACAAAGCAGCCTTGCGCGGGGAGACGCTTCCGGGATTCGCTTCGACCGTCCATTCTGTCAATGTCGAGAGATCGAGCAGGGCACGAAAGCCTTTGAGCAGACGTTCAACCTGCGAAGTTGTGAGAGCGGTTGGCGTGCCGCCACCGAAGTAAATTGTCGATGGAAGGAGATGTCGATCTTGGGTGTGGTGCTTAAGTTCGCACAACACCGCTTCACAGAAGCGCTCGGTTTGCGATCGATCGAGCAGCTCTTTGTAAAACGCGCAGTACGGACAAATGCGCGCGCAAAACGGGATGTGCAGATAGAGGTGTCGAATCGGAGCGGGCGCCGGTTCTGATTTGCCGCAGTTGTGATTCCTCCTGTTGTTCATAGAGTCCGTTGCCATCTCTCAGGTCGTTGTCGATGCGAAACGTAGCCCTTGTTTTCTTCTGCGCCATCACCTTCGCGCAAGCGCAAGGACCACGGCCAACGCCTGCTCCGTCCATCGTTTACGCCGTGCACGATCCGGATGCGATTAAAGATTACGAAGCAAATCCGCGCGTCCTGCACACGATGGTGGATCGACTCGTTCTCGCTGCGACCGGGCAATCAGAAGTGGCCAAGGCGTGGGCGACGCTGGTTTCTCCGAATGACAAGATTGGAATCAAAATCTCAGCGGCAGGCGGCGAACTTTTCACGACGCACCATGATGTGGTCAACGCGATCGTCGATGGTCTGTCCGCGGCCGGACATTCACGCGGCAGCATCATCGTGTGGGACCGTTCTCTGGGCGGAATCAAGGACGCGGGTTATCGGCCAGGCTCCGACGGTTATCAATTGAAAGTGATTGCGCCGCGCGATGGCTACGATGCCAAGGCGGTCCTTTCCGCGCCGTTCATCGGGAAACTGGTGTGGGGCGATCTCGAGTATCAGGGAAACAAAGGGAAAATGCCGCTTCTTTCCGATACGGAGAACACCAGCAACTTAAGTCATTTCTCGCGCATCCTTTCGACTGAGGTCACAAAAATCATCAACGTTCCGGTGATGAGCAGCAGTGAAACCAACGGCATCGCCGGTTGTCTCTACAACGTGACGATCCCGAACATCGACAACTGGCGCCGTTTTACCCAGGGCTTCGGTTTTGGCGCGGGGAGCATCGCGGAAATTTACAGCACTCCGCTGATCGCAAAGAAAGTCGTGTTTAATGTGATGGACGGTCTGGTCGCGCAATATGCGGGAGGGCCGCAGTCGCAGCCGAACTACGCGCTGCATCACGCCACGCTCTACGCGAGCAAGGATCCAGTGGCGCTGGACATCGTTGCGTTGAAACGATTGGAGGAATGGCGCGCTCGCTCGAGCCTGCCGGCCATCGGTCACATGGCGGATTACGTAAAGGTTGCAGGTCAGCTCGGTCTTGGAAACTCGGACCCGAATCGCATCGAGATCAAGAATGCAGGGCGCTGAATTTTGCGTGTGACAGTTTATAAAGCACGGAACTAATAAAATGGCTTCCTCGCGATTTCACAGCCCGCTCCTGCGCTCAGTTTCGCGATCGTTCTACCTGTCCATTCGTATTTTGCCGGCGCGACTGCGTGAACCGGTGGCGCTGGCCTATTTGCTGGCGCGGACGACGGATACCGTGGCAGACACCGCGCGAATTTCGGGAACGCTGCGAGCGGAGACCCTTCAAACATTATCGAACGCGATCCAAGCCAAAGCTCCGCAAGGCTCCCTTGATTCGCTCGCCGCGACGAGCTCACCCGTTCGGGTCGCCCATCCATCTCGCTCGGCTCCCGTCGGCTCGATTGTCGATCTTGTCGCGTCGTTCGCGCCGTTGCAGGAAAATGCGAACGAGCGAGCGCTCGTTGAATCTTTGCCCCATTGTTTGGAATGGCTGGACCAGCTGAGCGCGGCTGACCGTAACGACGTTTGTGCCGTTCTTGAGAAAATCACCCGGGGCCAAACGTTCGATCTGCAATATTTCGATAACCCCGCCAACATTTGCGCGCTCGCCACCGCAGCCGATCTGGATGAATACACGTTTCTGGTCGCGGGTTGTGTCGGGGAATTTTGGACGCGGCTTTGCTTTCGGCATCTCCCGAAGTTCGCGGAGCTGGGCGAACACGAGATGCTCGATCTCGGGAAGCGCTACGGAATGGGACTTCAGTTGATTAACATCCTGCGCGATGCCGGTTCCGATCTTCGAGCCGGACGATGTTATTTTCCGGAGGATGAATTGGCCGCGGTCCATATGCGCGCGGCGCAAATTGTTCGCGAGCCGGATCGCTTTCAACCAATCTATCAAAAGTGGGCTGAAAAGGCCGAGCGCGGGCTCGCGGCGGGAATACAATATTCGCGGGCGATTCGAAATCGACGGGTCCGCGCCGCGACGGTTCTGCCGGCGCTGATCGGCGCGCGCACCGTCGCGCTTTTGCGCGACGCGGGCCGCACGGCGTTGCAGCGCAAGGTTAAAGTCCAACGCCGCGAAGTGCGCGGGATGATTGCCTCGGTCGCCATCACGCTCGCGGCACGGTCACAGATTGACGAGATGTTTCGCCGCTTTTCGAAACTGTAGCGGCGAGCTATGACCGCCGAGCGAATTAATGCGACGCTCACAGAGCGCCGCTACAGAAAATAATTTCGTTGTTTCTCCGTGATCGGTCGTTCCAGGCGCTCCAGCACTTGAAGCATGTCTTCCCAGACTTTCCGTTTTTCCGAAGGTGCCTGGTTTCGCAGCAAATACGCCGGGTGATAAGTAATCATCAACGGCGTCCCGTTGTAAGAGTGCCATCTGCCGCGTAATTCCCGCATCGTCCCGCGCATCCCGAGCATGCCTTCGACGGCCACGGCGCCGAGCGCGACCAGGACCTTCGGTTGAATAATGTCGATCTGTTCGACCAGATACGGCCGGCAGGTTTGCATCTCGAGTGCTGTCGGCGCCCGATTTCCAAATGAGCCGGGCGGCATATCCGGCCGGCATTTGAGAATGTTCGCGATATAAACGTCCTCGCGCGCAAAACCCATCGCCTTGATGATTTTCGTGAGCAGCTGTCCGGCGCGTCCGACGAACGGTTCGCCTTGCGCGTCTTCATCCGCGCCAGGCGCTTCGCCGATGAACATGATCTCAGCGTCCGGATTTCCTACGCCGAAAACCGTCTGCGTTCGCGAGCAGGCGAGGTGCGGACACTTGGTGCAAACGCGAACGCGTTCACGGACCGGCGCGAGCAGCGTGGCCTTGTCGGGAACACTGCGGTCGAGGCGCGTGAGCGAGATTCTCGATGCACGCGGCAATCGATCCCTCGTCTCGCGAATTTTCTCCAGCGCCGCGATGACGAGATCAAGAGCAGGTTCCTGCATCCAGGACGATCATCCAAAATTTTGCGCACAACCGCAAATCCTTTGATGATGTCGAAATGAATGCGCGACTTTCGGATTACGATTATGATCTGCCGTCCGACCTGATCGCGCAGCGACCGCTTCCGCGCCGCGACGGGTCCCGCATGATGGTTCTGCGTCGCGCTGCGCAGACAATCGAACATCGACAATTCACTGAATTAAAAATGCTGCTCAATTCGGGCGACCTGCTCGTTCTGAACGACACCCGAGTACTTTCGGCGAAAAAATTTTCCGATGACGGCGCGATTGAGTTCTTGTTTACGGAACGTATCGGTTCGGGGCGCTGGAAATGTCTGGTCAAACCTGGGCGAAAAATGCGCCTCGGCGCGACCTCTAAGATCGACAATGCGATTTTGCGCGTCGAGGAAATCTCGCCCGAGGGCGAGCGCATCGTGTCCCTAAATGAAGATGTCGATCTTTATGCTGGCGGTTCAATGCCTTTACCGCCGTATATCGGGCGCGAAAGCGACGCTGAGGACGAGAGGCGTTACCAGACGATTTTTGCCGACGGGCCCGGCGCGCTGGCCGCGCCAACCGCCGGCCTTCACTTCACCCGGGAAATTCTGGACGAAATTCCTCACGCATTCGTAACCTTGCATGTCGGCACCGGAACATTTTTGCCGGTGCGATCGGAAAACATCCGCGCGCATCGCATGCATCCCGAGCAATTTTCTATTTCACGGGAGGCCGCCAAGAAGATCGGCAATGCAAAACGGACTCTCGCGGTCGGAACAACAACAGTGCGGGTGCTGGAATCGGCGCGTCGTCAAAATGGGAAATTGCTTCCGCAAGCCGGCTCGACCGATCTTTTCATTTACCCGCCTTATCGCTTCCGGTATGTCGATCTTCTTTTCACGAATTTTCATCTGCCGCGCTCGACGCTGCTCATGCTAGTGTGTGCATTCGCGGGACGGGATTTCGTTCTTGCCGCGTACCAGGAAGCAATCCGCGAGCGCTATCGTTTCTACAGCTATGGCGACTGCATGTTGATTCTGTAGGGGGAGCTGTCGGCTTCCCATGGGACGAAAACGTCGTCCCCTTACAGATTTTCTTCCGTTGTGTTATTCTCCGCGCGAATGGACGATGTCGATCAACCGAAAGGCGAGCTTGTCATTCAGACGATCGCGATGCCGAAGGACACCAATCGGAACGGCGACATTTTCGGCGGCTGGTTAATGTCGCAAATGGATTTGGGCAGCGGCATTCTCGCTGCGAAAACGGCGCAGGCCCGCGTCGTCACGGTGGCGATGAAAGGGATGTCGTTCCTTCATCCTGTGCGCGTGGGGGACACCGTTGCGTGTTACGCCTGGGTCGAGCGAATCGGCCGCACTTCGATGACCATTCCTGTGGAAGTTTGGGTGACGCGTTACATGACCGGCGAGCAACTCCGCGTCACGCATGGCGTTTTCACTTACGTCGCGGTTAATGACGCCGGAAAACCGATCCCGGTAAAACGCGCGCCAACTTGACGAATTCGCTATTGCTCGGTTTGCGAATCGCTCGTCGTTACCGATTGTGGCGAAGGCGCAGCATCAACGACGTCGGCGCTGACTTTATTCTCCGAAGGCGCGGAAGCGGGTACGGCCATTTGCGGCATTTTCATTTTCGATCTTTGACGGTCGCGCGTGTAGCTGCATTTTCTCACGTATTTTTCGTAGGCGAGTTGTTGGCGTCCGCTTTTGGTAAAGTGTGCACAACCGGGCAGAATCAAACAAACGACCAAGATGACGGCCAATGATGTGAGAATTCGTTCCAGCATTCTTTCCATGGAGCAGAACTCGTGCGAAGCGACGCTCTCCGCGTCGTGGCCGCCTGGCACTGCGCTCTTTGCAGGAGACGCTTTCCCCGTTAATTGGGATCGATGACGAAATTCGCTTATCTCTTCGAGCGGTTTCCGTCGTTTTCACAAACCTTCTGCTATCGAGAGGTCGCTGAGCTGGATCGACAAGGCTTGACCCCGCCCATTTTCTCGATTCGTAAGCCGAAGGACGAGCCGCCGCAGGATTGGGACGAGCGCATTATAAACCGTGTCCATTATCTGCCCGGGGAAAAGGAGTTGTTGGACGACGTCCATCGAGCTTCGAAAAAGGGAAACCTAACGGGAGAGATCGTTGCCGCGCTTGATGAATGGGAACGGCGAACCGATTTTCTCCGTCTTTATCAGGCGATTTATATTGGGTTGCGCCTGCCCAATCTCGGAATTCGCCACGTCCACGCGCACTTCGCCGGTCTCGCCGCGCGCACCGCTTGTTGGATCGACAAGTTCTTCGGCATCAATTTCAGCTTTACCGCGCACGCAAACGACATTTTCACGCCGCGACACTTCGAAATCGGCCTCGATAAACTTGTCGATGCCGCGCGCGCCATCGTTACCGAGACCGACTACGCAGCAAAGTTTTTAAAAGAGCGCTTTCCAGACCGCGCGGACCGAATCCATCGCATTTACAACGGATTAAATCTCGCTGAATTCCAGCGCGCCGATTTCTCGGCCGCGCCGCCGTCGATCGTCGCCATCGGCCGTTTGATCGACAAAAAGGGATTCGCTGATTTGATCCACGCCTGTCGAGTACTCAAAGACCGCGGAAAATTATTTCGCTGCGAGATCATTGGCGAAGGCCCGCTCGAAAAAGAGTTGCGCCGGCAGATCGACGGATTCGATCTGCAAAATTACGTCCAGCTGCTCGGGGCAAAACCGCAACGTGAAATCGCGGAGCATTTGGCGGCGGGAACAGTTTTTGTCCTCCCGAGCGTGATCGATGCCGACGGCGGCATGGATAATCTGCCCACCGTAATCATGGAAGCGATGGCGACGGGATTGCCGGTCATTTCGACCGCGATCGGCGGAATTCCAGAAATGGTCATTGAAAATGAGACGGGAATTCTTGTACCTCCTCACGATGCCGGTGCGCTCGGCCGCGCCATTGAAAAAGTGATCGTCGATCTTTCACTCGCGCGGCGCTTGGGTGAGCAGGGACAGAAGCGCGCCCGCGAGCTTTTCTCGATCGACAAAAATGCGCGGTCGCTAATTCGGATTTTCGAAGAGCTCGCCGATTCGAAGATCGACAATCTCAAAGCAGATCGCGAACGCAGTTGACCGCGCGCAGATAAACATTGTGCGGTCCGCCGCGCATCAGCTCCTGGCTCATCAACTCCACTGGATCGTTACTTTGCGCCGGCATTAATTGTGACATTCGTTTGTCGTCCGGTTTGCCGCGCGAAACTTCCAGCAGATCGCCGCACTTCGCGGGCGCAACAATAAATTCTACGTCGCGCGAGTTCAGAATGATGCGACCGATCGGTTCACCGGAGTGCTCGCGCAGTTCGATGTCGATCTTGCGTCGGGGCGAGTCGCTAAACTTCAGTCTGTTCTCATCTCTCGTTTTCTCGGCACGCCAGTTTAATTGAGCCGCGAGCCAACCGGCCAAAAGCACCGCGGTCGATCTGAAATCGGGCGCGAAATCAATCCGCGCGCTTTCGATTTCGGCGAAATGATGGTGCGAGGCCGGATGATCGAAAAATTGCGCGATCGCAAAACGGACTTTGTCCAGCCGCGTCCAATTCAAATCGCAAAGCACGACGCGCTGTCGTGCCTCTTGCTGCGCCGTCTCGACGAGCCGCATTTGTGCAGCAAAACTGCTCCACGTTTGGCTGTCGTAAATGAGCCGGTCGACCCACGCCCATAGCTGAGGGTCCATCGGGTCATGAAATTCGTCTTGCCACCAAAGATAAAAAGGCAGGTCCGAATCGAGATGCGAGAAAACGATGCTGGGCATCAGATTCGTGCAAGGCCCTTCAAGTCGAAATGAGAGCTGCTCGGAGCAGATCTTTTTGCCCCCGGCACGGCTGATGTGGCAGTGCGCGCTGAGCCAAGCTTCAACACGATTCTCCTTCGCTTTGCAATTCGCGCCAATGACAATCGCGCGGCAAGCGTGATTCTCCGCGATCTTCGCGATGATCTGCGTATTCTTTTCGAGCGAGCCGGGCGCTTCGCTGTAAATGGCAAGATTAATCAGCGACGCGCGGGTCATCGAGCCTTCGCTCTCTGCCCAAAGCTTTTTCAGCTCCTTGTCGATTTTGCCGATCTCGACAGCGAGCCCGAGCGAATAATTTTCAGCGATTGCAGGCATACGTCACAATCTCCTCCAGGCGCGTCCATCGCGCGCGAGTAGATCGTCGGCTTCTTCCGGGCCCCACGAGCCGGCCGGATAAAAAAACAAATCAGGCGCATCTTTTTTCGCGACCCACGCATTTTCAATGATGTCGATAAAAGCCCACGCTTCCTCGACTTCATCGCGCCGGGCAAAGAGAGTGGCATCGCCACTCATGGCATCGAGCAGCAAACGTTCGTATGCCTCCGGGCTGGCTTTGCCGAACGAAGTTCCGTAATGAAAATCCATTTTCACCGGCTGGATGCGGAAGCTGGTGCCCGGCATTTTTGCCTGCATGCGCAATGAAATTCCTTCATCCGGCTGAATCCGAATAACGAGTACGTTTTGGTCGAGTGTTACGGCTTCCTTGTTAAACAAAACGGCGGGCGCTTTTTTGAAGTGCACGGAAATCTCAGTGCCCGATTTGGGAAGCCGTTTCCCGACGCGCATGTAAATCGGGAGGTCTGACCAGCGCCAGTTGTCGATGTACAAACGCAAGGCCACGAACGTTTCCGTTGTGGAATCTGTTTTGACTTTTTCTTCCTCCCGGTAACCGGCGACCGATTTGCCGTTGATCGCCCCCTGCGCGTACTGGCCGCGCACAACGGCCGAGGCGATTTCACCCTGAGAAAAACGGCGAAGCGAACGAACGACCTTCACTTTTTCATCACGGATGCTATCGGCGCTCAAATCGGTGGGCGGCTCCATCGCGACGAGACAGAGCAGTTGGAGCAAATGATTCTGCACCATGTCGCGCAACGCGCCCGCGCCTTCGTAGTAACCGGCGCGACCTTCGACTCCGAGCGTTTCCGCGGCGGTAATCTGGACATGATCGACATAGTGCCTGTTCCAAAGCGGCGCGAAGATCGCATTCGCAAAGCGCAGCACCAGAATGTTCTGGGCTGTTTCTTTCCCGAGAAAATGATCGATCCGATAGGTTTGTTCTTCTGCGAAAGAATTGCGGACGATGCGATTGAGTTCGCGCGCGGACGCAAGATCGGTTCCGAACGGTTTTTCGACGATAACCCGCGCCCAGCTCCCTTCGCACGTTTTGTTCAAACCTGCCGCCTTCAAGTTTTTCAGGATCGGTTCGAACTGATCAGGCGCGGCCGCGAAATAAAAAAGACGATTGCCGCGTGTCCCCCGCTGCTTGTCGATCTTGTCCAGACGTTGCGCCAAACTTTTGTAGCCGGACTCGTCTTCAAATTCGCTCTGGTGATAAAAAATGGATTGCGCGAAAGTTTTCCAGATTTCGTCGCGCACCGTTTGCCGGGAGAATTTTCGTGTCGCGTCCTCGAGCTCGCGTCGAAATTCGTCATCGCTTTTTTCGCGACGCGCAAAGCCAACGACCGCGACCGCGGGCGGCAGCTCGCCGTCGGCCGCGAGATTGTAGAGAGCGGGGATGAGCTTGCGATGAGTGAGGTCGCCGGTCGCGCCGAAAATCACGATGCTGCACAGCTGTGGCACGGCGCGGTTGGACAGACCTTCGCGCAACGGATTTGTTTGCTGTTGTTCGCTAGTCCGGTTCATCGTTGGAGCGTCCGCAAATTACGCAGATTTCCGGAGATTATGTAAGGCGAATCTTCTCTAGCGGCGGTCTATGACCGCCGGCCAGTGATGCGACGCTCATAGAGCGCCGCTACAACTACGAGGGAATCGGAAATCTTCGCGTTAACTCGCGCACTTTCGCGCGTACGCGCTCCAGTGCACCTGCGTCCGCTCGCTTCTCCAGCGCTTCTGCGATCAAGTCCGCAATCTCGAGCATGTCCTCTTCTTTCATGCCGCGCGTGGTCACAGCTGGCGTGCCGATGCGGATTCCACCCGGTTTGAAAATTGGATAGGTGTCGAAGGGGATCGCGTTCTTGTTCACGGTGATGCCAGCGCAATCGAGAACGTCCTGCGCCTCCTTGCCGTTAATCTCCTTCGGTCGAAGATCGACGAGCATGAGGTGATTGTCGGTGCCGCCGGAAACGATGCGATAACCGTGCTTGGCAATTCCGGCGGCGAGCGCTTTCGCATTCACAACCACCTGACGCTGATATTCGCGGAACTGCGGCTGGAGCGCTTCGTGAAAACAAACCGCTTTCGCTGCGATCACGTGCATAAGCGGGCCGCCCTGCACTCCGGGAAAAACCGTTGAATCGATTTGCTTGGCGAATTTTTCCTCGCACAGAACAATGCCGCCGCGCGGTCCGCGCAAGCTCTTGTGCGTCGTGGTCGTGACAAATTGGGCATGCGGGATGGGGCTCGGGTGCTGGCCGCCGGCCACCAGCCCCGCAATGTGCGCCATGTCGATGAAAAGAATCGCGCCGACTGAATCTGCGATTCGGCGCAGCCGCGGAAAATCGAGCGTGCGCGGATACGCTGACGCTCCCGCGGTGATCATGACCGGACGCACTTCCTCGGCTTGCTTTTGCAGCGCATCGTAATCGATCTGTTCGTTTTTTTCGTCCACGCCGTAATGCGTGACTTGATAAAATTTGCCGGAAAAATTTGCCGGATGCCCATGGGTGAGATGCCCGCCGTGCGCAAGATTCATCGTCAGGATTTTGTCGCCCGGCTTAATCGCGGCGAAATAAACCGCCATGTTGGCCTGCGCGCCGCTGTGCGGCTGCACGTTCACATGTTCGGCTCCGAACAATCGCTTGGCCCGATCGATCGCGAGTTGCTCCGCAACATCGACATTCTCACAGCCGCCATACCAGCGTTTGCCCGGATAACCTTCCGCGTATTTGTTTGTCAGGACGCTGCCTTGCGCTTCCATCACCGCACGGCTCGTGAAATTTTCCGACGCAATCAGTTCGATATTTTCGCGTTGCCGCTTTTCTTCGGCGCTGATCGCATCGAAAATTTCGGGATCAACCCGGCGCAGACCACCACTCGAGCCAGCCGACGATGTCGATCCACCGGGTTCGGTTTGAATCTGACGCGGTAGATCGCTCATGAGATAAGAAGAAGCCCCACTGCCGCGCGAAGTTGGCGCAAGCTCGCTTTGTTCTACGAAGGCAAGGACGCTGGGTAAAGCGTTTTTGATGGTTTGTGCACAGACTTCGTAAACCTGGCGGCCAAGTCCGATCGGATCCGGCACATCGCGCCACACTGTCGTGTCCGGCTCTTCAAATTCACGGAGCAGGAAGGATCTTTCAGCGCCCTGCGGGAAGAGCATGTGGATTGTTTCCAGATGCGCCCCGGCCATGGCAAAAATGTGCGTGGCACGATCGATCAGCGTGGCCGTCAACGGCTGGCTGCGAAGATGGCTGATGTCCACGCCTTCGTCTTCGCAAACTTGCACGGCATATAGACTCGGCGGTTGGCCACGGACTGCATGCACACCCGCCGAGGCGACCCCGATGTCTTTACGATTCCCCAGCAAACGGCGAAACAGCCCTTCCGCGATGGGACTGCGGCAAATGTTTCCCGTACAGACAAAAAGGACGCTTTTCACGATTCGCGCGGCGCGCGAGCGCGCGCATTTGCAACCTAGAATCGAACAGAGTCAAGTCAATCGGAGCTGGTGAAACACCGGCTTCGCCGTGTGGCTAAGTGGCGAGGCCTATCAGACGCGTGTATAGAATCGCGATGCGCAGGCGATGGAAAAAATTTCGCTACCGACTGGAATGGGCCGGTCTTCACGCCACGGCAAAACTAGTTCCATTGCTCTCCCGCAAAGCCTGCTTCCGCCTCGCGCGCATTCTCGGATTTGTCATGTCGATCTTTGATCGACATGGCCGCAAGGTCGCGCTGAGCAATCTGGACGTTGCCTTCGGCGACGAATTGCCGATCGCTACGCAGCGCAAAATCGTTCGCCAATCGTTTCAGCATTTCGCGCGAACGTCGCTCGATCTTTTGTGGAGCCCGCGATTGTCACGCGAAAATTTTCGCGATTACATCGAGTTCGAAAACTTGGAGGAAATCGACCGAGCGACCGGACCAGAGCGCAACTTCATCACTGCTTGTTATCACTACAGCAATTTTGAATGGTTCAGTCTCGCGAGTGGTTACTCGGGGTTGACCGGGACGATCATCACTCAGGAATTCAAAAACTCACTGCTCGATCCGATCTTCAAAAAAATCCGCGAACAATCCGGGCACGAGATGATCCCGCGCGAGCGCGGCATCATTCGCCTTTACAAAGTGCTGCGGCGAAAAGGACGCACGGCTTTGCTGGTCGATCTTACGGTGCCGCCAGATCAAGGCGCCGTGGCCATTGATTGCTTTGGGCTAAAGACCAGCGTGACTTCAGCGCATGCGTGGCTGCATAAGCAAACCGGCGTGCCGATCATCCCGGTGCATTGCGAGCCACTCGCGGGCGGTCGTTACCGAGTGGTTTTTCATGACAAGATCGACAACACGGAAGCGATGACGCTGCAACAGATCGCGCAAGCGTGTTGGAATTCGTTCGAGCCTTACGTGCGCAAAAATCCCGCGCCCTGGCTCTGGATGTACAAACACTGGCGCTTCCGGCCGCTCAACGCCCGCCGCAAATATCCGTTTTACGCGCACACATGGGTGCGATTCGACGCACTTCTTCAACCGGACAATGCGCCGTCGGCCGTTACATCGACAGTTGGGCCGCCAGAGGTCTGCGATGGTTGACAAAGTGCCGCCATGCTTTTCCAGTATGCAACGTATGCGACGCGTTTCCCGACTTATCTTGCTGGCTGGTGCCGGTGCGCTCTCGCTCCTGACCGGTTGCGAAACCGCGCGGCTGGCCGGGGGCAAAGCGTATCATGTGACGGCTTATCGCCCGCACGATCCAGCGGCAGTGCGGGTGAAGGTTTCGTTGTCGAAGCAAAATATTTATGTGATGGAGGGCGATCGTTCCCTGATGGCGGTGGCGTGTTCGGTTGGTATTTCCGACAAGCCGACGCCGAAGGGCAACTTCACGATCTATTCAAAACAGGAACGCAAACGTTCCGGGTCGTATGGATTCAGCGTGCAGGGCAATCGGGTTGTTCCTTCCACCGGTGGCGGATCGGGGCGCTACGTCGGTTATCCGATGGGTTACTGGTGTGAGTTTGCTCCGGCCTACGGATTTCATCAGGGTTACGTTCATCTGCACCCGCGGACGCACGGTTGCATCCGATTGCACGGGGAGGCTGCGCCGAAGTTTTTTGCGCTCGTCAAGATCGGCACGCCGGTGAACATCGCGACATCGCAACCGGAGGACGACACTCTCGGTCCTAAAGTGCAGAGGGTGGATGATTCGAAAACGCCTGATCCCGATCCGCGTTTAATGATTACGGACGCGGCATTCACCAAACCGAGCGGGCAGCTTTTGGAATAGTTTTGGAAACGCGGGCCGGCGCCTGCGATTTTTTGTGAGCACGAACCTTATTTCCAGCGGCACGACGGCGCGCGAGAAAGTGAACTTGCGCACGCCGGACGTAATGGCCGCGGTCCAGGAGCAGGTCGAGTCCCATTACCGCAGCGATATTGTTGAAAAAATCCGGCGCGCGGGCGGAATTATCTCAGTCGGCAGCACGACCGTCCGTCTCGCAAAACAATTTGGGTTTTGTTATGGCGTCGAACGCGCCATCGATCTCGCCTATGCCGCTCGTAAAGTTTTCAAGGACCGCCGCCTCTTCATTGTTGGCGAGATCATTCACAATCCCGAGGTCAACGAACAGATCTCCTCGTTAGGAATCAAGAATCTGACGGGCAATAATAAGCAGGCGGACATTTCCGATCTCGGCCCTGATGACGTCGTAATCGTGCCGGCCTTCGGAACCGAATTGTCGATCCAACAACAGATTAGGGAACGCGGCTGCCAGATTGTCGATACCACGTGCGGCGACGTGATGAGCGTGTGGAAGCGCGTGCGCAAATACGCCAGTGAATCAGCCACGTCGATCATTCATGGCAAAGCTGAACACGAAGAGACCAAGGCGACCAGCTCGCGCGCTCTCGGCGATGGAAAAGGTCATTACCTCGTCGTGCTCACGCTGGCCGATGCCGATTATGTTTGCGATTACATCCGGTACGGCGGGGATAAGCAGGCGTTTCTCGACAAATTTCGCGGCGCTTACTCTCCCGGTTTCGATCCCGACGTGCATTTGCAAACCGTCGGCGTGGCGAACCAAACCACCATGTTGCGTGGCGAAACTGAGGAAGTGCAACGACGCGTTCGGCAGGCGATTGCCGATCGTGACGGTCCGGAACTGGCGGCTAAAAATTTCCGGTTTTTCGACACCATTTGCGGCGCCACCCAGGAACGCCAGGATGCATTGCGTGAGTTGCTGAATGTCCCGCTGGATCTTTTGCTCGTCGTGGGCGGTTACAACAGCTCGAATACTTCGCACCTCGCCGAAATGGGCGAGGAAAAGTTGTCCACCTATTTTGTGCTCAACGCCTCGCGCCTGCTCTCGCGCGACGAGATCAAGCATTACGATTTGCATGAGAAGCGCGAAGTCATCGCGAGAAATTGGCTGCCACACGGCCGGGCCGTCATCGGCATCACTGCCGGCGCATCCTGTCCGAACAACCTGATTGAAGAGACGCTCATTCGCCTGTTTGAACTCCGCGGAATTCCGCGCGCGGAGCTCGAGCTCGCGGCTTAAGATCGACGATCGCTGTAGCGGCGCTCTATGAGCGCCGAAATAACATTCGTACGCACGGGGTCGGCGGTCACAGACCGCCGCTACAAGTGCAATCTCATCCACCCATTTGCGGTGCGAGACGCGAAATAGTTGCGATTATGCGCGCGATTTGGAAAGGCAGCATCAGTTTCGGACTGGTCAACATTCCGATCGCCTTGTATCCGGCGACCAGGAAAGAGGAGCTGAAGTTTCGACTCTTGCGCAAAGGCGATCTCAGTCCGGTCAACTACAAACGCGTCGCCGAAAAAGACGGCAAAGAAGTCCCGTGGGACCAAATCGTCAAAGGTTACGAATACGAGAAAGGGAAATACGTCGTGCTAAAGGAGGAGGATTTTGAGCGCGTCGACTTGGAAGCGACCCAGACCGTGGACATTCAGGATTTTGTCCATGTCGATGAAATCGATCCGATGTTCTTTTACAAGCCGTACTATCTCGAGCCGCAGAAAGGCGGTGACAAAGCTTATGCCCTTTTGCGTGATGCCTTAAAAGACAGCAAGAAAGTCGGTATCGCCAAGGTTGTGATCAAAACGCGGGAATATCTCGCCGGGGTAAAACCGGAAGATGGCGCGCTCGTCCTCGAACTGATGCATTTCGCCGACGAACTCGCGGACACGGAAAAGCTGCATGTTCCAAAAAAGGTGGAGGTCGGCAAACGTGAGATGAACATGGCCAAATCGTTGATCGACAGCATGAGCGCGAAATGGAATCCCGAGAAATATCATGACGAATATCGCGAAGCGCTTATGGAAGTGATCGAGGAGAAGGTTGAAGCGGGTGGCAAAGAGATCGAAGAAAAACCAAAGCCGAAAAGACAAGCGACTAAAGTGATCGACCTTGTTTCAGTCTTGCAGCAAAGCCTGGAGAAAACCGGCGTTGCGAAGAAACAATCGACAATGGAGCCGCGGGGACGCGAGCGACATGGACGGGCAGCCCGAAGGGGTGAGCTTTTGGGAGAAAGCGAATCAACGAAACGTCGGGCCAAGCATGCGCAACACGAAAAAAAGGCGGCATAGTTGTAACCGGGGTCGCTGACCCAGGTCGCGGTCAACGACCGCTGCTGCAAGCTTGACAGGCAAGATCGACATCCTTCAGCCTAAACGACCATGAACTCTCTCAATCGATTTGCGGATCCGTTTTATTGCATTACGCGGCTGATCGTCGGTTTGATGTTTGCCTCTCACGGCGGGCAATTAGTGCTGGGCATGTTCGGCGGGATGCCCGGTTCAGACAACATGATGATGCAGGTCGGCGGTTGGATTCAACTTGTCGGCGGCTTGCTTATTGCATTTGGGTTACTCACGCGGTTGGCCGCATTCATCTGCAGCGGCGAGATGGCAGTGGCTTATTTCATGATTCACGTGGCCAACGCCCCAACTCCGATGGCGAAGTTTTTTCCGATTTCGAGCGCCGGACCACAAGTCTCGAACAAAGGCGAACTGGCTATCTTCTATTGCTGGTTTTTCTTGTTCGTCGTGTTTTATGGCGCTGGACGCTGGAGCATTGACGGGTTGATCGGGAAGGGGAAAGCCGCAGCGACGACATAGCTGCATCCTAGTTATCGCTAAGATCGACAATCACATTCGATGGAACAACGACGCGCGGGAGGAAGATTTCTCATCGCGACATTGTTCGCGATAATCATGTGCGACCCTATTTGTAACGCTCAGGCGCAGGATTGGGCGAAAGAACGGCTCAACAAATCGCCGCGTCACGGTGAGTGGGTCGATCTCAGATCCGGCGATCGCACGATCAAAGCCTTCGTCGTTTATCCGGAGCGGAAAGAGAAAACGCCGGTCGTTATTGTGATTCACGAGATCTTTGGGCTGACTGACTGGGTGCGTGGCATCTGCGACCAGCTCGCCGAGAATGGCGTCATCGCAATTGCGCCCGATCTTTTGTCCGGGCAAGCCTATTCGGATGGCGATGAAGCGCGCAAAGCGATCTCGGCATTGTCGCCCGAACAAATCAAAGCCGATCTGGATGCGGCTTCGGATTACGCGCTAAGAATTCCTGCGGGCAATGGAGTACTCGCGGTCTGCGGATTTTGCTGGGGCGGGGGAGTGACCTTCGCTTACGCGAATGAAAATCCAAAATTGCAAGCGGCGTATTCATTTTACGGGTTGGCGGGGCTTACCTTGTCGGGGCTTATGGAGCAGTATGGTCGATTTCGGCCCGCGCCAGACGAGGGGTCAAAGGTCGCGAACATTCCGTGTCCGGTTTTCGGGTTCTACGGTGAGAACGATGAGCGCATCAACGCGACCATTCCTAAAGTGGAACAGCTAATGAAAGCGGCCGGCAAAAAATACGAGCCGGTGATTTACAAAGGCGCCGGCCACGGCTTTATGCGCGAAGGCGAAATGCCGAACGCAAACGAGGCAAACAAAAAAGCGCGCGACGACGCTTGGGCGCGCTGGAAAACGCTGCTTAAACAACTGTCGTGAAATTGCAAGGCAACCGCTTCGGTTGCCGAATCAAATAGAGCGGTAGGCGGTGCGTCTGCCCTACAGAATTATTTCCCGCTCAATAATTCATCCGCGAGCGCGCGTTTGCGCCGTAAACTTGTGCATGGTTTTGCTGATCAGGTAGCAGACTGGCGATCAGCTTGCTCGTTGGCTTTCATCAAGAAAGACGCCACCGCCGCGGTATCGAAGTAGAACATCTGGGCACGGGCGAGCTTTCCTTCACGGACTCGATAAAGGCCGAGCACCTCGCCCTCAAATCGTTCTCCTGACGGGCTGACTCCGCGCTGTCGCCAAAGAACTACGCCTTCATCCTCGCTTGCAGCCACGACGCGGGGATCCATCCTTCGCTCCGTCTCGCCGGGTTGAAGAGGTTCCCATGTTTCACTCCAGGTGCGCGCCTTGCTTCCGCCGTAAGGAAGCGATGGCGGCCAATGAAGCGCAAAATCGGGATGCAACAGTTCGCGGAATCTTTTGTCGTCACGTTGCTCGATCGCGCGGAAAACATCGAGCAACAGCTTGCGATTCGCCGCGCCGCTCATGACTCGCGTCCGGTTCTCATTTCGGGGCGGTTAGTTCGTCAACCAGCGGCTGCGCGTCGTAAACGTTGCGCAGCGTTTCGGTGATGGCGGCGGAATCAACCGACACCGCGCGAGCTTGTTTGTCGCTGAAAATGCAATCGAGGACGAGCGATTGAATGTTGCCGTCAAAAATGATGCCAACGAATTCGCCGGCTTTGTTCACGACCGGACTGCCGCTGTTCCCGCCGATGATGTCAGCGTCGGAAACGAAATTGAATTTGGTTGAAAGATTGAGATTAGACTTCTTGTCGATCCAACGCTGCGGCAGATCGAACGGCGGTTTGTTCTCGTGTTCGGCGGCGCGTTGATACAAACCCTCGAAATTTGTGAACGAGGAAATCTGTTTCCCATCTTCCTCGTAGCCGCGGACGGTCCCATAGGATAATCGCAACGTAAATGTCG
>Ga0209055_1000949_pt1 | contig 19523 bp, 20 predicted proteins | sample GraSoiAngelo_110_FD_185875 | JGI IMG/M metagenome (GOLD analysis project Ga0209055, IMG submission 185875) | Grasslands soil microbial communities from the Angelo Coastal Reserve, California, USA - 14_0903_12_30cm (SPAdes) (version 2) | ecosystem: Environmental > Terrestrial > Soil > Grasslands ... | reverse complement strand
TTTTTCTTCTTTGCGCACAATGTTTCTCACGCCTGGCGCTCTGCGCCGAATCGCTGATTCAAGTTCGAGAAACGCGGCCAGCTTTTCATCCGCTCGCACAATAAGCGTTGACCGTCGCCGCGATGCGCGTCAGCAACGAAGATTGTGCGCCCGTGCGAATCCACGGCTGAGACGCGGCCCCAACTCCAACCGGCTTTGCTGAGATTGTCAGCGATGATTTCCCAATACTTCACACGCACGATGTCCGACAATTTATCGAGAATGGTCAAAGAATCGCGATCACACTGGCGATTTCAAAGCGTGGTGACTGCATTTTTTTCCTCGAGCCGTTTCGGATTGCCGAACCCCCTGGAATTAGACGAAAGGCTTGCGCTAGCTCACCTTACTTTATAACATGAGCCCTGCTCTTTCCGGAGGTATATGAATGTCTGCCTGGCTCGGGAAACCGGTTTTCAATTTTTGGAAGCTCCACAGGCCGTGAACGTCCTTCTTTACGGCGCCACCGCTGAAGATCGTAAACAATGACAACAGAAAGATACGAGTTGAGAGGCGTCACGAAGCCGCGATTAAGCGAAGCCTATCGAGGGATAAGACGTGTTCAAGGATGGATGGCGCTGGCATTGCTGATGCCGATGGTGTTGTTGGCAGAAGAGGGGCGAGCGCAGTCCGCTGTCGATGGTTTCGACCCGGGCGCGGACCGCAATGTGAAAGCGTTGGCGGTGCAACCCGACGGCAAGATCATAGTCGGTGGAACTTTCTCCACTCTCGGCGGTGGCGGAACGGGTACAACCACACGCAAGCATATCGGGCGACTCAATCCCGACGGCACGCTCGACCTCAGCTTCGATCCCGGTGCGAATGACATTGTCGATGCGCTGGCGATTCAAGCGGACGGCAAAATCGTAGTTGGCGGATTTTTCACCACTCTCGGCGGCGGTGGCAGCGGCACAAGCGTGCGCAATCATATTGGACGCGTAAACCCAGACGGCACTCTCGACACCAGCTTCGATCCCGGCGCCAACGCGGAAATCATCTGTCTAGCGCTACAGGCAGATGGGAAAATATTGGTTGGAGGAAGTTTTACAACTCTGGGCGGCGGCGGTACCGGCAGGACTGCGCGCAACCGCATCGCGCGGCTGAATCCCGATGGGACGCTCGACACCACGTTTGATCCCGGTGCCAATGGTGAAGTCGATGCGCTGGCGATTCAAGCGGACGGCAAGATTCTGGTCGGAGGAGCTTTCACGACCCTCGGCGGCGGCGGCACGACTGTGCGCAACCACATCGCACGACTTAATTCGAATGGCACGCCTGATACGAGCTTCGATCCCGGTGCGGATAACAACGTCCTTGCTCTGGCGGTGCAACCCGACGGCAAGATATTACTCGGAGGAGATTTCACTACCGTCGGTAGCGGCGGTACCGGTACGACCCCGCGCGCCCGCATCGCACGACTTTTCGCTAACGGCACGGTTGAGGCCAGCTTCGATCCGGGCGCCAACGACCATGTCAAAGCTTTCGTCGTGCAAGCCGACGCCCAGATTTTAGTCGGAGGAGATTTCACGACCTTCGGCGGCGGCGGCAGCGGCATGACTGCGCGCAACCACATCGCACGACTTAATTTGGATGGCACACTTGACACGAGCTTCGATCCCGGTGCGAATCAGACAGCTGTCATTGTCCTGGCGGTGCAGGCAGACAATAAGATCCTAGTGGGTGGAACCTTCACCATGCTGGGCGGTGGCGGCAGCGGCATATACACGCGCAACTTTATCGGACGACTTTATGCCGATGGCACGCTGGACAACAACTTCGATCCGGGTGCGAATAGCAGTGTCCGCGCTGTCGCGCTACAACCCGACGGGAAGATATTACTTGGCGGAGATTTCACCACCCTCGGGGGCGGTGGTATCGGGGACACTGCCCGCAGCCGGCTCGGGCGACTTAATCCGGATGGGACACTCGAGACCAACTTCAATCCCGGTGCGAACAGCACCGTGCAGGCTGTGGCCGTGCAAGCAGACGGAAAGATTGTGGCCGGTGGATCTTTCACCACTCTCGGCAATGGCGGCACCACCGCGCGCAATAGGATTGGACGATTAAATCTGGATGGTACCGTCGACACCGGTTTCGATCCCGGCGCAAACCGCCCTGTCCGCGTTCTGGCGGTGCAGGCGAACGGCAAGATTTTAGTGGCCGGGGATTTCACCACCCTCGGAGGCGGTGGCACCGGCAGATTTTCGCGCAAGCGTCTAGGGCGACTTAATCCGGACGGCACGCTTGATGCGAGCTTCAATCCTGGTGCGAATCAGTCTGTGCGTGCCCTGGCCGTGCAGGTGGACGGCAAGATTTTAGTGGCTGGAGATTTCACCACGCTCCGCAGCGGCAGCGTAACAATGGTGCGCAACCATCTCGGGCGCCTTAATTCCGACGGTACGCTCGACACGAGCTTCGATCCCGGTGCGAACGGGCTTATCGAAGAGCTGGCAGTGCAAGCCGATGGCAGGATTTTGGTCGCAGGGGATTTCACTACCCTCGGCGGTGGTGGTACCGGGACAACCGTGCGCAACAAGATCGGACGACTCAATGCCGATGGCACGCTCGATGCCAGCTTCAATCCCGGGGCAAATCTTGCTGTCCTTGCTTTGGCGATTGAGGCTGACGGCAAGATTTTGGTCGGTGGAGATTTCACCACCCTTGGCGGCGGCGGCACTGGCACTACTCCGCGCAACTCCATCGGTCGGCTCACGAACACAGACGCCGCATTAGAAGCGCTGACTGTCGCGACCGACGGCACGACCATCACCTGGTACCGCAGTGGCGCTTCGCCCGAAGTTGACCGCGTTACCTTTGAACTGTCCACCGACGGCATCAATTACACTGCTCTCGCAACTCCAACCCGCATCGCCGGCGGTTGGCAACTGACAGGGCAAAATTTGCCCACTCGACAGAACATTTTCGTACGCGCTCGCGGCTTTTACTCGACCGGTGAATCTGACGGCTCGGACTCAATCGTCGAGTCCGTACGCAACGCCTTCATCTCGTTATCTCTCCTGTTCTAAAGAATTGGTTTAGACGGCCTCGAGCGGGGGCACTGTCATCTGCCGATAGTTGAAAGCATAGCTGCGAGACTACCTCACTCACGTCTTCTCTGAGGCACGAGTCGAGGACGGGGCAGTCGACGACTCACTGAGCGATTTTGCCGCACCGTGTCGGCTTCGGCAACGATCTGGTGGCTCGGCTCCGATTATTGGATGATAGGCAAGGATGGAAGAATTGAGGAATTTGCCAAGCGCAGCCAGCGCCCATCGGAGCCGCTGGGGGACGCAGGGATGGGTAGGGCTGTTGCTCATTGCCACATGTTGGCCGTTGAACTGGACGCTGAAAGGCGTTACGGAGTATCTCTTTTTTCCCTTATGGCTCGGGTACGTGCTGGTGGTGGACGCGTTGGTGGCGGCGCGGACAGGGAGTTCGATGTGGACGCGGTCGCGGAAAGAGTTCGTGCTGCTGTTTGTGGCATCTTCGCCGGTTTGGTGGATGTTTGAGGTGATCAACGACCGCACGGCGAACTGGGAGTACCTGGGAAGTAACCATTTTACGACATTCGAGCATTATCTGCTTTGCACGATTTCGTTTTCGACGGTGATGCCGGCGGTGTTTGAGACGGCGGAGTTGGCAGGCAGCTTTAAGTGGGTGGAGCGGTTCACTTTTGGACCCCGGGTTCGGGAGACTGCGGCATTGGAAGCGGGGTTCTTTTTAGCAGGAGCAGGAATGCTGCTGCTGACGCTGGCTTGGCCGAAATACTGTTATCCGTTTGTTTGGACGTCGCTGGTGTTGATATTGGAACCGCTGAATCGCTGGTTGGGAAGAGAGCATTTCATGGAATATTTGGAACGGGGGGATTGGCGGCCGATCGTGTCGCTATCGGTTGGGGCGTTGATTTGCGGATTTTTTTGGGAGATGTGGAATTATTATTCGTGGCCGAAGTGGATTTATCACACGCCGGGAGCTCAGTTTCTACATGTATTCGAGATGCCGCTGCTTGGTTATGGCGGGTACGTGCCGTTTGCGCTGGAGTTGTTTGTTTTAAGGAATCTTTTGTGGCGAGGGGCGCCCAGGGTGGATCATATCTGATCCTGCACTAGGCGCGACGATTTCGGGGCATCGCCGCTATTAAAGAGCACCGCAAAGTAGAGAAACAACAAGGGACAATCGTCGAACTGAAGACCGCGCTGGCACAGCAGCAGAACGAAATCAAAGTTCTCACCGCTGGTTTGGAAAGAGTAAGTAATCAGGTTGAGCTGACAAAACCTGCAGCGCGAGTCGTCGCAAGGGATTAGCAAGGCAGCCGACCTCCAGCCAGCCGCGTTTTCGAACAAACATCACCGCTCACCACTCTCTGAAATCGCCTGCGTGCTTGTGCGTTTCAATCACGTTACCCGCTTCATCGTAAACGCGAATCAGAGCGTCACAGCTTTCTTTCCGTCTCTTTGAACGCGATGATGCGTTCGACATTGCCGCTCGAATCGAAAATGCGAATCTCGCCAGAGCGAAAACTCGCACGGTTTTGCGCTAATTGACCGCCTGTTCTTTCATTAAAAAGACCGGTTCGACACCGGGCGCTTCGAAGACTTTCCAACCGTTACCATGCGGTTTGATTTCGATGCCTGTCATACCACAACGAAACGCTTTGCGTTTGCCTCGATGTCAGCTTATACGTTCATTTGACCATGAATCAATCATCAAACGGCCAGCCCGATCGCGGTAAGCCAAAGGGCAATTATACCGGCGAACGCCTGAAAGTGCTGCGCCCCGAAACCTATCGCCGCGTTGTGCAGCTATTAGCCGAACCGCGCCAGCACGTCAGCTATCGGGAAATCTGTCGCCGCTGCCACGTGACGGATGACACGGTCAAAGCCGTTGAGCAGCGTGAGGCGATTCCTATAGCCACACGAAAACAAACGCTGATGGAGCAAGCCGCTCACATTGCTAAGCTCGCTGCGGATCGCGTCGAAGACCAGATCGACGGTACCACTCTACCGCAGGCGGTCGTGGCCTTCGGAGTGACGACGGACAAAGTGCTTGCCCTCTCCGCCGACCCAGCCGTAATCATCCGCCACGAACACCAGCACCTCCACGCTCACGCCCACCACTTCCAACCTATCACCCGCGAAACGTGGGACGCTATCCTGGACGCCCTCCCAGACGCTCCACCAGCCGCCCGAGACCCTTCCAACGCCAACGCATCGCAGTCCACGCTCACCACTCCCATCGTTCCCTCTTTGTCTCAAACAGAACAGCAAGACAACACAGACAATGCCAATGCTGCACCGACAATGCCCCTAGCTGCCGCAGCAATGCCCGTAGATGCATCCAATACTGCCCCGGCAATGCATTCACACAGCCAAACAGCAGCAAAAAGGCTACTGCATTTCCTGCCCGACTCCGCGCTGACGAGAAAAAGAATTGAGTCTCTCCCCTCTGCCATAGCGTGTTGACGAATACTTGTCGAATAGACTGCGTTTTCGTTCGGGTCGTTGCGCGTTCGATTAATTACCTTTTTTCATAGGTAAATCACTGTTTGAGAGAGTGGCTACCCCGCTTGGATTCGAACCAAGAATAACGCCTCCAAAGGGCGCTGTGTTACCAAGTATTATCCTCTAAGTTGCTATTTTGTTGCTATTTCGCTAACGATAGGAAGATGACTATGGTTGATTTCACAGCGCGAGCGATTTACGGAATCGGGGAGAGGACCGAGGTTGTCGATGAAACGGTGAAGTTCCCGTGCCCGTCACCCAACAGCACCGTAACCGTTCCATCGGTCCTATTGGTGACAGCCAGGTCCAGATGGCCATCGTGGTTAACATCGACGGCAATAACAGTGTGAGGTTCCTGTCCAACGGTTAAAGTCGGTCCGGCTACCAAATCTCCGGTACCGTTGCCGAAGAATGTGAGAACATGGGTGCTATGGTTGTGCGGATCCTGAATTCCGGTCACAGGAAACGCCACGTCCAGGAATCCGTCCTCATTGAAGTCCCCAATGGCTATGTCGCCTTTTAGGTTCCCAGGGCCCAAATTTATTGTCTGTGTTAGGGCAAAGACACCCCTCCCGTTGCCAAGGTATGTGGAAATGAAGTTACCGGTAGTATTGCCTGGCAGCGCTCCCGCCACGACCAGGTCTAAGACGCCGTCGTTGTTCAGGTCGGCAACCTTCACACTAGCTGGCAAATCGTTGACTGGGAACGTGCTAACACGGAATCCCCCTGCCCCATCTCCGAGCAAGATCGAGACTACACTCTGACCTGCCAGCATGGACGCACCCGTGATTGCCATGTCCAGATTTCCATCGTTGTTGAAATCGCCGGCATCCATACCGTAGGGGTTTAGCACTCCTTCCACTTCCAAGTCAGGGCCAGGGAAATTCCCTTTCCCATCGCCAAAATAAAGGACGATTTTGTCGTCTTGGGGGGCATTTACTGCGAGATCAAGTTTGCCGTCGTTGTTGAAGTCACGCAAAAGAAGACGAACCGGCTCGCCATCGCCGTCAATTTCGGTTGGCGGGCTAGCGCGGTGGAATGCACCTAAACCATCGCCTAAGAGAATAGCCTCGTCGTAACCCCAGTTGGCGCAATTCACGAGGTCGAGATGTCCATCCCGATTCACATCCCCCACCTGAAGCCCCTTTGTGAGAGTATCGACCGGAAAATGCCCCCCCAAAGTGAACCCGCCATTCCCGTCTCCAAACAAGATGGCGACGACGTCGAATCCGGTGCAGTTGACAGCCAGGTCCATTTTGCCGTCCTCGTTGAAATCGCCGGCCACGAGCAGTTCTGGGGCTATTATGCTGCCGGTTCGATGGTTGGCCCACGCCGAGGGCAGAAACGCGGCGGAAAGGACTAAGCAAGCCAGGGTTGAGAATTGTAGTTTTTTCATAGTTTTTTATCCACTTTTACTGAACCTCAATCTGACCAATCTGGAGATGAGTCACAGTATCTCCATTTTCAATTAGATCTGCGTCTTCAAAGGGAGTCCCGACGACGGTCTCTTGGGTCCCATTGTTTTTGAAATCTGCCGTCGTCACGGCGTAACCAAAACCGGCAAACGCCTTAGGCATTGCGCTGGTTACTGTCTTGAACAGCTTCCCGTTGTTGCCGCGAAAAATAAAAGCTTCTCCCGCATTGAGCAGTCCGTTCACAGTGTGATCAGGGGCGCCAACCATAATATCCGGGCGCCCATCGCCAGTAACATCTGGGATTAAAGCTACCGAAGAGCCGAATTTGGCGAACGCCTGTGGAGCGGCGCGTAACGTATATAGCAGGGTTCCATTGGCGCCGTTGAAAACGAAAGCTGCTCCTTTGCCGCCTGCCTGTGGTGCACCGATAACGAAGTCGGGAATGCCATCGCCATTGACATCCCGACCGCCTGCCACAGCAAACCCAAACGAAGGCAGTGTCTCAGCAACCGGGCTCGTTATTGTGCGGATAAGCGCGCCAGTCGCGCCGTCAAAAACGTAAGCCCGACCTTGCCCCGGCGCGCCAATAAGAATATCGGATACGCCATCACCGTTAACATCCCCGGCATTAGCCACGGCTGCGCCGAACCTGCCGTTTGCCTCCGCCCCCCTTGAGCGGGAGGATCTAATGAACGAATGAAGCTTCCATCCGCGCCACTGAAAATGTAAGCACTGCCCACGTCGGGCAGGCCAGCTGGCGTATCCTTCTTTGGAACGCCAACCAGCAGATCGGGAATTCCATCGCCGTTAACGTCTCCCAAGCTGGCGACAGCATAACCCATTCTGTTACCCTCTGCTTCATCGGGATCGTTAAGAGTAAAGATGATACTGCCATCTCTGCCGCTGAACACAAAAGCCTCACCACAGTTTACGCGGTCCGCTGCGAAATTGGTGTGGTGCGGAACCCCAACGAGAACGTCCGGGACACCGTCGTGGTTAAGATCTCCGACACCAGCTACCGAAAAGCCAAAAAAACCACCAAACTTTGTTGGGTTGGGGGTCTGAAAATATGGGTCATTGAGCTGAGTGATGACGCCCAAAGTGGCACCGCTGATAAGCCAAACCTTTCCCACATCCTGGGGCGGGCCAAACCCGTTATTAACTGCAAAATCTCCATCCTGGAACGGAGCCCCAACTGCGAGATCGGGAACTCCGTCACCGTCCACGTCCCCAACGACCGCGATAGAAAATCCAAAGTATGTCGTAGAAGATTCCGGTCTCGGATCGAGCAGGGTTGCCGCTTGGACAGCGGTGGCGAAGAGCGCTGAACACATTAGAGCCGCGATCACCAGCGGCACGCCGAGGTGCGCCATCAGTCTGTCCGACGACGATTTGATTATATTTCCAGTTCCTTTTTTAGGTTGTAACTTCATTGATCCTCCCTGTAAATGCGAGTCGCTTTCGTTGATAATTTAGCGCAAGCGACTTCGAAGAACCATTAGGCTGCGCCTACTTTTCTGCAGTAGGCGAAGCCTTACAGGTAGGCGCGCGAACGGTTGAGCTTTATCTCAAATGCGCGTTTTCTTCCCAGAGAATCGCTTCTCGAGCGAGTTCCGCTGCGGTTGTCAAACCGAGCTTTTCCTTCGCCCGAACGCAGTAGGCTTGAACAGTTTTCAAGCTGATGTGCAGTTGTTCCGCAATTTGCGATGTCGATCTTCCCTGTCCAAGAAGGTGGAATACTTCCAGCTCGCGGTCGCTGAGTTGTTCAACTCGCGATTGCGCAACGCCAATTCCCTTCTGGCCCTTCAAGAATTTTAGAGCCATGGCGTTCGAGAGCTTTTCACTGATGTAAATTCCTCCTTCAAGCACGCGGCGGATCGCCGCCAGAATGTTTTTGCTAGTCTCTCTTTTACGGACATAACCCCGCGCGCCAGCGCGCATGGCCCGCTCAGCGTAAAGCTCTTCTTCATGCATCGACAACACGAGCGGCGCGACCGAAGGATGTTGAATGCAAAGATCTTTAACCAATTTAAGGCCCGAGGCGGCGTTGAGCGAGATGTCAATCACCGCCAGCTTCGGTTTCGTGGCCGCGATCCCATGCAAGGCATCAGCAGCATTTTCTGCTTCCCCGCATACTTCCAAATCCGATTGTTGATTGACCAAGTTCGTTAACCACTCTCGAACGAGGGGATGATCGTCCACTAGGAAGATCCGCGTTTTCTGTTTGCCGGCTTTGGAAGCTTGTGTGCTCAAGATAATGAACCGGTTGTCGATCCGTCGTTCGCCAGCGATAAATCGCAGGTAACGATCGTTCCTCCTTCGGCCTGGTTCCTAACCGAAAGCGTGCCGCCAATCATTCCGGCGCGGCTCGACATGATCTGCAAACCGATCCCGCGGTTCTCCGGCAAAGGCGCAGCTAAACCGATGCCATCATCTTTAATAGAGAGCGTGAGGTTCGCATCTCTGCGTGAAAGTTCAATCACGATTCGATTGACATGACCGTGTTTGATTGCGTTGATGACAGCTTCTTGCGCGATGCGATACAAATGGGTCGCAACGGTCGAATCTGACAGGCGAACCGATGAATCGCATTTCAGTTCGCAAGCCACATGGTGATTTTGCGCCGTGACTCTGGAAAGTTCCAGCAGAGCGGCGGCCAGACCTTCACCTTCCAGTTCCAATGGGAAGAGGCCCTTGGCTATCTTTCGTGTCAGATCAATTCCCTGTTCAACCAATTCGACCGCTTGATCAAGATCGTTCGAGCGAGGCGAGGGTTCAGTTTCGAGTTTGCCGCGCAGCACCTGCAAAGCAAGAGAAGTGGCGGTGAGATGCTGCCCCAGACTGTCGTGAAGCTCGTGGCCGATGCGGCGCCGTTCGCGTTCTGTTACCTCGGCTACTTCTTTTTCGAGGCGTTCGCGTTTTTCCATTTCTTCGCGCAGCGCCGCCGTGCGCTGACGGATGCGTGTTTCGAGCCCCCGATAAAACGACTTCAGATATGCGAGCAACCAGATGACGACAACGTAGGAGCCGAAGGTGATCAGCGCATTCCATGCTGGAACGAATCGGTTTGGATAAGCAACTCCGGCCGCCCAGTCACCCAGCAGCCAGCTGATAACGCTTAATACGGAGATAAGTAACGCAAACAGCGTTCCAACGTTCCAGAGCGCAAATGCAATTGCCACCAGGTAAAAGATCGACCAATAAATCTGGTAGCCGGAAAAGTAGTCGGCCACTCCCACAACCAGAACCAGAAGCAATGCGATGAGAATCGACAGAGGCCGCGACGGCTGAAGCGCGCCAATCCGACCGCGCCGGATGCGAAAGGGTTCTCGATTCAACTCCGGTACCGATAACTCTCGGTTTTTCATTGATCAAAATCGCCCGAAAACGGCCGCAGCCACATATCTTAGAACTGAAAGTGAAACCGGCTCGTGAAGATATTCACCGGACCACGGTCCGAATTGTAGGCGGGATTCGCCACGAACTGATAGTCGATCGCTAAATGCACATTCTTAATGATCTCGACATCATAGTATATCTCCACGACCCCTTCAGGTTCATAATGAGGAATGCATTCCCACAGTCAGCTAGACAGCAGCAAAAAGGCCGCAGAGGCTGCATTTGCCGCTCGACTCCGCGCGGACGAGAAAATGACAAGCGAGCCGGTGAAATAGGTTTTGCAGCCAGCCTGCGCGGTGAAGATTTGTCTCGACATTTCGGCCAGGGGCGGCGGTAGGGTCAACTCGGTCTTTCGTACGGGCAGACCGGCGACCAGAGAAATGAAACGCAGCCGAACGAGCAGGTTCACAGCATCGGTTCCGGCGATCAGCGCGCGGGCTATTGCGGTTGTCGCGTTGCTCGCGCTGTGCGAGGCGACACCTGCTGGGAGTGATAATGCGCAGCTGGCTCCCTCCAACGCGCATCGCAAGTCGGTTTCGCCCTGGCGCCAGGCTGGGTTCGATGCGGCGCACACGGCGCATAATCGATTGGAGCAGTTCCTCTCGCCCTCGAACGTGGGGCATCTTACGCAGGCGTGGGCGTCACCAGTCGGCGCCGGCACGCTCTACGCCTCCCCCACCGTCTGCGCCGGGCGCGTCTGTATTGGCAGTGGGGATGGCCGAATGTACGCATTCGACGCGGCCACCGGCGCGACGCTCTGGATCGGCGAGCAACAACCGCTTTTTTTCGTCGACTCCGCTGCGGGAGGGGAAGGGCTGGTATTTGCCAGCGCACTTTATCAGGCGCTGGTGGCGTATGACGCGGAGACAGGATCGATCGTGTGGACGTCGCCGGCGGTCTCGGACGTACGCGCGTCGCCGACACTTGCGCGCGGCGTGCTCTATGTCGCGAGTTTCGACGGAACGCTGAACGCGCTGGACGCGGCGACGGGCGTTCCGATTTGGTCGGCTCCGGGGCGCTGCTGTGTTTACGACCAGGCACCGGTGGTTGATAGCGGGAGGGTTTTTCAAATGCGGACGGACCACACGTTGACGGCGTACGACGCGAGGGACGGCACGCAGCTCTGGAGCAAAGCCGCTTTCGCGGTTGGGACGGTCGCCGCATCGCACGGCACGCTGTTCTACAATGACTACCCGAACGTCGTTGCGTTGGATGAAGCGACTGGCGCGCAGCTGTGGGCCACGCCCGTAGTGACGGCTTCGACGACTGGCGCGCCGGCGGTGGCGGACGGGCTGGTGTTTGTAACGCAGTCCAACCTGGTAGCGCTGAATGCTGCCACTGGTGCGGTGGTCTGGACGGCGCCGGCGACTAGTGGCTGGGGTCCGGTGGTCGCGAACGGTGTGGTCTATGCATCCTCACTCAATGGAGAGTGGGATGCGTTCGACGAACGCAACGGAGCGCTGCTGTGGTCGGTCACTGTTGGCAGTGGATGCGGCGGCAGCTGCGCCAACGCGGTCCCGGTGGTCGCAAATGGCGTGCTATATCTCGCCGGGCCGGATCAGTACCTGCGCGCGTTCACCATCAGTCGCTGAGGGCGCCTTTATCGGCTGGTTATGTCGGCCACGCGGGGCGGACTCCCAGACCGGCTTTTGTTGGCCGAGAAAAATCATTCTCCCAGCCAGCCAGACAGAAGCAAAAAGGCTGCAGAGGGTGGGGCTGGTGTTGCCTGACTCTGCGCCCGAGAAAAAGAATCCGAGCTAAGAAATTTTTCACGGTCTCTTTCTACGGTCTGACGATTTTTTGCTGCAAAAACACGCAACTCTGCATAACGCTGTGGGAACCGTATTGGCCGGAAACACGTAGCTTCTGCGACGATGTGCAATACACTGAAAACACGCGCAAAAACTCTTTCTTGAATTAGAAATCCGTTGCTCTATCCGGCTGAGCTACGGGCGCAGATCGAATAGAAGAGTAGCTGTGCGCGTATTCACTGCAATCATCATCGGCGTCGCTGTCCTCGCCGGATTGATTTTTATGCAGCGCAGCAGGACGATGGAGCCGATGAATTCGCTCTTTGTCATCGCACCTTACAAATACGAAGGCCTATGGGTGTTTGATGATCCGGCGGCCGGTCTTGCCAAAGAACCTTTCATTGCCGGCATCGACACGATGATCGACAAGGCGGTGGTCAACATCCCACACGCTGCGCGCGGATTTCGCGCGATTTTTAGCGCCGCGCCGTTTCCCGGTTCTCAATTTAAATTGGAATGGCGCCGCGAAGAAGCAGGCGGCAATTGGTACTACAGCGATCATTTCAAAATGGAAGGCTGGCTTTGTCCGGCTCTGTTTAAGTATTTCCAAGCCGCGCCGCGTGAGATTTACGTGAAGGTGGAGCCGAAGAAGTAGAGCAGCCTTCCGGGTTGCTGCTCCAATAAAATTGCAAGCTGGTAGCTTGCGCCACTCTATTTGCGTATTCGGTACTTTAGTTCCCAGACGCGCAGGGCCGAGAGGAGGAGGGCCTTCGTCCGGGTGAGGCCGCCCACAGACGCAAGTTCGCGCTCGCCGTCCGAGTGAGCAGTCGCGGCGTTTTTTGGCCGGTCCCGTCTTTTTCGCCGCGCTTTCGAGTCCCGGATGCGGCGAGTCGCCGATTCGCTCATGGGAAGATGGCCGCTGCTATGCATGATTGCTTGAGCTGGGATTGAGCAATTTCCAAGCCATTGTGGCGGCGGCCGTCTCGGCGGCGAAGATTATGACATGCCGCTGAGGACAGCGGCCAATACCTCTCCGCGTGAAAAGCCGCTTGTGTGCCTGCGGCTTCTCCGCCACTTTTCAACCGTCATGGCAGATCGCAAACTCGGTTTCCTCAACATCTTCTTGTTCGTCGCACTTTGCGTCAGCCTCTTCGTCAATTTTGTGCTGGTGGCCCTTATTTTTCAGCGGCTTGGAGGCGTCGTGAGTGAAGAAGAACCTATCGCCCGCTTCCGCGAGACCGTTTTGCAGCGAGGCAGCCGGGGAATTTCCGACAAGATCGCGGTGATCTTGTTGCGAGGCTTGATCAGCTCGTCAATTCCCGGAAACATTAGCGATTCGATGGTCGACGACATCCGAGCGGCGTTGCAACAGGCCGGCGAGGACAATCACGTCAAGGCGATCGTGCTGGAAATCGATTCGCCCGGCGGGGAAGTCACCGCTTCTGATGTGATTTACAACGCTGTGGTCAAAGCGCGCGCCAAAAAACCGGTCGTTGTCTACATGGATTCACTTGCCGCTTCGGGTGGTTACTACATCTCCTGCGGCGGCAAGTTCTTGATCGCAAACGAAACCACCATTACCGGCAGCATCGGTGTCATCATTCAAACTCTGAACTACGAGCAATTATTCAATAAAGTTGGGCTCGCCTCCGTCGTTTTCAAAAGCGGAAAGTTTAAGGACATGCTCAACGGCGCGCGACCGATCACTCCGGAGGAGCGCGATCTTGTTCAAAGCTTCATTATGAAAACCTATGACAAATTTCTCGGCATCGTCGCAAAGGAGAGAAATCTCCCCGCCGATTTCTTGCGCAATACGATCGCCGACGGCCGGATTCTCTCGGGCAGGGATGCCCTCGATCACAAGCTGGTCGATGCGCTTGGCCAATTGGAAGATGCATTCGTCAAAGCGAAGCAATTGGGTAACGCGCCGGAAGCAAAAATTGTGAAGTACGGCCCGCCCTTCAGCCTGAGTCGTTTCATTCGCGCATTCGGTCAAGCGGATTCGAAGATCGAGCTCCAGCTTCCAAAGCAGCTCGTCCCGCAATTGGAAACGGGGCGCGCGTATTTCCTGCCGAGCTATTACGCTCCGTAGGCGGAGCATGCTGTCCGCCACCTTCCTAATGGCGCTTGGAAGCGTCACCAACGCGCTGCTTCTCGTTGTCGGGCTGTATATTTACGTTTCGCTCATTCGCCAGATCAGCGGGCGAAGATCGACATCTCCAAACGGATCGACAGCGGGATTTGGTCTTCCGGAAGCGATTCTTGCCGCCGGACTAACCTTTTTGCTTTTGCTTGGCGTTCTGGTGTCGGTTTCAAAACCATCGGTTCAGTTTAGCGGCCGCGTTCTCGTAGAAAATCTTCTCTTCACCCTCGGCATTGTTTTAGTTGTTGTCGCCTTTTTGAGGTTGCGCGGGTTCGATCTGAATTTGTTGGGCGGTTTTTCCCAAACCAGTTTTCTTCGCGCTCTCAGCACGGGAACAATCCTCATGCTGGCGGCTTACCCTTTAATTGCCCTGGCCGATGCGATCACGCAGCGCCTTCTCGGCAGCGGTTCTAGCAAGCAGAGCATCGTCGAGCTTTTCAACGGCTCGCGCACTATCGAGCAGCGGATCATAATCATTATCTTCGCCGTCGCGGTCGCCCCCGCCGCCGAGGAATTTCTTTTTCGCTTCTTTCTTTATGGCGTGCTCAAGCGCTTTTTCGGGCGCTTTTTCGGGCTCACGGCAAATGCTCTGCTCTTCGCCGCCGTGCACACCCATCTGCCTTCCTTCGCGCCGCTCTTTGTTCTGGGAAGCTGTTTCACAATTGCCTACGAATGGAGCGGCTCCATTCTCGTTTCGATGACGATGCACGCGCTTTTTAATTCCGTGTCGCTCACCTTACTTGCATTTCCAGAACTCTTCTCGCAATGAAATTGAAAGAGCTCGGCGAGGACCGGTTGCTCGCTCAACTCTTGCCGCAACTCCCGCCCGGAAGGTCCGTTTTCGCAGGCGCAGGAGATGACTGCGCATTAGTAGAAAATTCCGTCGGCCGAAATTTTCTTGTGCTCAAAACCGATTGCGTGGTCGAAGGCGTCCACTTTTTGAGCCAGGCCAACGCACTCGATGTTGGATGGAAGGCAATGATGCGCCCGCTAAGCGATTTCGCCGCGACTTCCGCTGTGCCCCAGTTTGCCTTGATTACGCTCATCGTCTCCATGCAAACAAAGAACGACTGGGTGAAGAAGATTTATCGCGGTTTAAGCCGGGCCGCGGCGCGGTTTCGCGTCAGCATTGTTGGAGGCGAGACCAGCGGCACTCGAGGTCCCGCCGTCATTTCGGTCAAAATCGGCGATGATCTTTTCGTGAGCGGCCGCCTTGGTGGAGCGAATCGGAGAAGACATTTAAGATTCGTTCCGCGGATCGAGGAGTCCCGCTGGCTGACAAAAAATTTCGCGCTTCACGCCATGATCGATCTGAGCGACGGCCTTGGCGCCGATCTTCCGAGACTTGCGCGCGCCAGCAAAGTCGGTTTCAAGATCGACAAGAAGAACCTGCCGCTCAATCGCGCCGCCACGATCGACAATGCAATTTCAGACGGGGAAGATTACGAACTGCTCTTCGCCATTTCGCCGCGCGACAGCGATCGTTTGCAAATGAGGTGGCGCCGAAAATTTCCCAAGCTCCTGCTGACGAAGATTGGTCACTTCAATCGAAGATCGAAGATCGAAAATCGAAAATTGCCCGGTGGCTACGTTCATTTCAAATAGCCCGGCGGAAACGGAGGCGTTCGGCCGGCGATTGGCCAAACGTGTAGGCCCGGGGACGGTGCTTGCGCTGAAAGGCGAGCTCGGCTCGGGGAAAACGCAATTCGTCAAAGGTCTCGTCGCCGGATTAGGCAGCAAGGCGCCGGTCACAAGTCCCACGTTTACGATTTTGCACGAATACGCTGGCGGGCACTTGCCCATTTATCATTTTGATTTTTTCCGGCTGCAAGATCGGCAATCCGCCGTGCGGCTCGGTCTCGACGATTATTTTTTTGGCGCGGGCCTTTCGGTCATCGAATGGGCAGACAAGTTTCCGGAATTAATTCCAGAACCGGCGCAATGGGTTTTCTTCGAGATGAAATCGGAAAACGAGCGAATAATCAATACCCGGGAGGACGATGCTATACGTGAATCACGTATACCATTGAAGCCGCACCAAATGAAATGAGAGTGCTGGCTCTGGAGCTTTCTACTGTGCGCGGCAGCATCGCCCGCTTGAATGACGATATCGCCCCTTCGACTGAGTTCAGGACAAGCCTTGCGCGCGAGTGGCCGAACGATCGGAAAAACTCCGGAACGTTTTTTGAAAATCTCGCGGATGCGCAAAAACAGTTTGGGGCGCCTGACACGATTGTCGTCGGGTTGGGACCTGGCTCGTATGCTGGAGTCCGAATTGCGATCTCAGCTGCGATTGGTTTACGGACCGCATCGAATGCGCGACTCATCGGGTTTCCTTCGATCTGTGCGATGGAGACTGGCGAAGACGAGTATTGCGTCGTCGGTGACGCGCGCCGGCAATCGTTTTTCTTTGCGCGCGTTCGGGCCAACGATTTAATCGAAGGTCCGACGTTACTCAGCGAAATTGAATTGCGAGACAAGATCGACAAGTTGGAAGACAACATGTCGATCTTTGTCTCGGAGAAACTTCCGCAGTTTAAGCGCGCGGCGATTGCTTATCCTTCCGCAATCGTGCTGGCTGGCCTTGCACAGGATTCGCATCGCAATTTTGCATCGCCGCCGCTTGAGCCAATTTATTTGCGCGAGCCGCACATCACGATGCCGAAAAGAGCGAGAGTTGTTCTATGACCACGGAGAGATATCGATGTTGGGCTGAGATCGACCGTAGCTCGCTGCGACATAACGCGGCGGCGGTCCGCGAGCGAATCGGATCAGCCGAGCTGCTCGCGGTCGTGAAAGCGAACGGCTACGGGCACGGCATGGTGGGCGTGGCCGAAGCGCTCGCGAATGACGCGCAAATGTTCGGCGTGGCCAATCTGGAGGAAGCGATCGCGCTTCGAAATTCACTCGCTCATCCGATCATCATTCTTAGTCCAGCGCTGCCGGATGAAAGATCGACAATCGTCGAGCGCGCTTTCATTCCGTCGATCTCAACCCTTGAAGAAGCGGGAGATTTTAGTCGTCTCGCGCGTGTCGGCGCGGTCGCAATCAATTTTAAGATCGACACGGGAATGGGACGCATGGGTGTTCTGGAAAACGACGCGCTCGCTGTTTTCAAAAAAGTGGCCGCGCTACCGAACATCAAAGTGCACAGCGTTTCCTCGCATCTGCCGGTTGCAAACGAAGACGCGGAACATACGCGCGAGGAGCTTTTGCGATTTGGAAAACTCATCAGGCGATTTCGCGCTGAAGTGCCGGGCAATTACAAGGTTCACGTGCTCCAGAGCGCCGGCGTTCTCGCATTTTGCGATCCAGTCTTCGACATGGTGCGGGCCGGTTTAATACTTTACGGCATTTCGCCGCTGCCTGAGTTTCAAAAGATTTTGAAACCCGTGATGACCTGGAAAACGCGGGTCGGTCTCATTCGCGACATGCCAAAGGGCAGTTCCATCAGTTATGGGCGCACATTTATCACGCCGAGAAGAATGCGCGTCGCGACGCTCGCGGCCGGTTATGCCGATGGTTATCCGCGGCATCTTTCTAACCGCGACGCCGCGGTTTTGGTGCGCGGCCGGCGCTGTGCGTTGCTTGGCCGCGTGACAATGGACCTCATGATGATCGACGTGAGCAATATCGACAATGTGCAAGTGGGCGATGAAGTGATTTTAATGGGCAGCCAGGGCGATCAGGAAATTTCGGCGGCCGAACTGGCGGAGCGGGCCGGCACGATCCCTTGGGAGATCACGACGCGCATTGGCAGCCGTGTGCGGCGCATTTACATTTGATTGTCGATGTTCCAGATCATTTTTAACGAGTTGAGCGCGGCAGAAATCTCGGCTTTGCCGAAGTCGTTGCAGCTCGATCTGCTGGCCGAGTTTCAAATTTTGCCGGAAGACCTCGATCATCTCGATGCCAGGCGATTTGGCGTAATCGAGCGCGAGGGAAAAAAGTTACACCGCTACCGCGCGAAAGATTACCGCATTTATTTCGCAAAGACCGACGAAGGAATCACCGTGCACCGCGTTCTGCACAAAAACACGCTGCGCGATTTTCTTTTCCGGAGCAAACTGCCGACGTCGGAAGACGCGCAACTTGGTGAGACGCGCGAGTTCTGGAAATTGATCGAACAAGGCGAGCGAACCCGGAAGGTGTGAGGGCTTGAAGCCGGGTCGCTGTGCGACGCGTGAACGCGCCGCAGGGCCGCGGCTGCAACTGCAGGGGGAAGCCGTTTGCTTCCCGGGTTGGGACGCTAACAGCGTCCCCTACAGTCATTTCATCAGCAGCACTGAGCGGCTGCGCTTGATTTCACGGGTGATTTTGCGGTGCATGTGCGCAGGCATGCCGGTGACGCGGCGGGGGAGAATTTTGCCGCTTTCGGTAACGAATTTTTTCAGGAGATCGGGATTTTTGTAATCGATCGCTTCCACGGCGATGTCGATCCGGCGCCGCGGCATGATGCGATTGGCGCGGCGGAAAGCGGAACGGCGTTTGGCGGTTTTAGGTTGCATCGACAATTACCTGGTCTCGCGGTGCAGAGTATGACGCTTGAGAAATGGATTGTATTTCTTTTTCTCAAGACGATTGGGCGTGCGCGGACTCTTCTTGTTTCGAGAAGACATGTAACGCGAGACCGGTTTGCCGAGCGCCTTTGCTTCGGTGCACTCGAGAGTGATGATTTCCTGCGCCATGATGATTATTCTTTATTTTCGGCCGGCGCGGCTTCTTCTTCCTCGGCTTCGCCGCCTTCTTCCTCGGTCAAACCGAAGAGCGAAGTCACCGATTGTCGGACACGGGAGGCTTTATTTTGTTTCTCGAGCTGCGACTGGCACTCGACCGTGAAACGCGCGAATGGAATCGCTTCAAGTCGCGTGTGGGGGATCGGTTTGCCCGACATTTCGCACACCCCGTAGGTGCCGAGTTCGATGCGTTTCAGGGCCTGATCGATTTCGTAAAGCGCGTCCTGCTCCTGCGAGAGCAAACTCAAGGCGAAGTCGCGATCGTAGGCATCCGAGCCGGCATCGGCCTGATGCATGCCAAAGGCGGACGCTTCGCTGCCTTCGGCGCGCGAACGCAATGTGTCCTGCGCCACGCCGGCCATGGAATCGACCATGGCATCGCGCAGCTGCAGCAGTCTCTCTTTCTGCCTGCGGGTGAAGGAATCGAGTCTCCGTTCGCGATGATTCCGGCCGAGCAGCTCGAGCGTGCCGCGCGAGTTGTTCCTTCCTCTTCCGGATTTCGCGGGATTGGGCGAGCGTTTTGCCGAATGTTCTCGCGTCTT
>Ga0209055_1000946_pt1 | contig 19549 bp, 18 predicted proteins | sample GraSoiAngelo_110_FD_185875 | JGI IMG/M metagenome (GOLD analysis project Ga0209055, IMG submission 185875) | Grasslands soil microbial communities from the Angelo Coastal Reserve, California, USA - 14_0903_12_30cm (SPAdes) (version 2) | ecosystem: Environmental > Terrestrial > Soil > Grasslands ... | reverse complement strand
GGACATTGACTCGGTGGGTGACCCCGAAGGTTTGCAGTGGTGCTGGTCTTAGGGGCCGACGCCGCAGCAATCACGGTATGGCGCTTCAACCACGCGAGAATCGCCGTGGGCTTCGGGCCCGCGAAGCGGACGGCGGTGCGAGGCTCTCCTCCGCCGATAGCCATGTGCCCGAAAAGACAGCACATATCGTGTTCTGAGCATCCTTACTGTTTGACCGTCCTCAGGGCGTGTGCTACGGTAAGTTTGGGGGACGAATCGCGGCTTTTCTGAGGGAGGCGTAAGATTCGAGGACTGGCACTTCTCTTCCTCATTGGTCAGCTAAGCAAGTTGCTGGAACAGACGGGTTGGGTCGCGCGGGTCGTTCTTCTGGCCCTGCTGACGTTCTCACTGTTCTCTTGGGCGCTGATCTTCCAAAAATACGGCCTCTTCGGACGGACCGAGCGGACCACGGCGCGGTTCCTGAAGGCCTTCCGCGCCAACCGAGCACTGCCGGAGCCGAAGTCGCTGGCCGCTGGCGGCTCGCCGCTGGAAGCTGTCTATGCCGCTGGATATCGGGAGCTGCAGAGCCAGCGCGCGGCTAGCAACCCGCACGGCGGGGTGAAAAGCATCAGCGCGATAACGGTGAGCATGCAGCTTGCCGCTGCCGAGGAAGTTCGCCGAATGGAGAAATGGATGCCGTGGTTGGCGACCACCGGCTCGGTGACTCCGTTCATCGGTTTGTTCGGCACCGTCTGGGGAGTGATGGATGCTTTCGCCGGCCTGGGCAGCACAGGCGCCGCAAGCCTTCGCGCCGTGGCGCCGGGCATTGCCGAGGCGCTGATTACCACCGCGGCCGGGTTGTTCACGGCCATCCCTGCGGTGATCGCCTACAACCACTATCTGAACGACATCAAGCAACTCGCCACACGCATGGATAACTTTGCAATGGAAGTGACTGCGCAAATCGAAAAGAATTACGGATAGCGCCAGTTCGGACAGCAAGACAAACTTCAGCAGGGCAAGCGCACCGATGCCGCAACTCTCTCGCCAAACCGGCACTTCGCTTTCCGAAATCAACATTGTGCCCTTCGTGGACGTGGTGCTGGTGCTGCTGGTCATCTTCATGATCACCGCGCCGATCCTGCAGTCAGGCATCGAGGTCGACTTGCCCAAAACCAAGACGGTGAAAGAAATCGCCGAGGACCGTTTGGTGATTACGATCGACCGCGGACAACGCGTCTATCTCGGCAACGAGCCGGTGAACATCCACAAGGTCGGCGAGTTGGTCCGCACGCGGATGCAGAATCCGCAGAGCGATGCCGTGTTCTTGCGCTGCGACGAAACCGTGCCCTTTGGCAGCTTCGCCACCGTGGTGGACGAATTGCGCCAATCCGGCATCCAAAATGTCAGCGTGGTTACCGAGCCCCTCAGCTCGCGCCCGCGCACCCGATGAGATGACTTACGACCTGAACCACACCGCTGGGCCCAACCTAAAGGTGCCACTGGTGTTCTCACTGGCGTTTCATTCGCTGTTGTTCGGCTCGCTGATCGTTTCCACATTGCTGTCTCACCGCGGCGAGACCTGGGGCGGCCCCGGCGGCGGCGCGATGACTGTGGGCTTGGTCGGCCACCTCCCCGGCGTGCCTCTGCCCCGCCCAGAAGCCATCACTCCCAGCCGCGTGGTGGACGAGACCAAGGGCCTGTACACCTCAGAGCCAAAACCGAAACCGATCGAAACTCCGGCCCCGGCCACGCCGATCCCCGAATTCACGCGCAACAAACCGCCGCGCTACGTCACCCGGCCGTCGCGGGTGCTGGAGAATTCCTCTCCGCCGCCCACCAACGCAGTCCCCTACGGCCAAGGCGGTACGCCTTCGCTGCCCTATACGCAGTTCACCCTGGGTGGCGCGACCCAGGGCGGCATGGGCTTTTCCGGACAGGGCGGTGATTTCGGCGGACATTTCCCGTGGTATGTCCAAGCAGTGCGGAACCGCATCAGCAGCAACTGGCTGCAATCCACGGTGGACCCCTCGGTGCTCTGGGCGCCGCGAGCAATGGTGTCCTTTCAGATTCTGCGCGACGGCAGCATCGTCAACGTGCAACTGATCCGCGCGAGTGGCAACACCTCGGTGGACAATTCGGCCGTGCGCGCGATCCTGAGTTCCAGCCCATGCCCGCGCCTACCGGCGGAATACGCCGGGACTTACGTCACCGTCGAGTTTTACTTTGAATTCCGCCGCTAGCCGAAATTCCTATCGGAATTCCCGGCGGCTCACGCTGGACCTCAGCCCAGGGTATTTCATTTCTACATGGAGTAGAATATATCGGATGACGATACAAATGGCTTCGCGCGAGCTTCCTCGGCCGCCTGCTTCCCCGCCTTCCCGGTATTTCCGTCATCTCTGTTCCGCGGTGTTGCTCTGCGGTTTGGCTCTGGCCCCGCCGCTGGCCGCGCAGGACTGGTTCCGCACCGGCACGGGCCTCGGGGTGGAAAAGGCGCGGGTGGCCGTGGCGGACTTCGCACCCCGAAGCGATTCGGCGCAACCTCTGGCGAATCTGTTCAGCGAGGTTCTGCGCGCCGACCTCGACTACAGCGGCATTCTCGAGCTGGTCAGCAAGAGCTTCTATCCGCTCCAGGCGCCGAGCGTGCCCACGGAGCTCAAGCACCAGGCGTGGAACGATCCGCCCGCGTCGGCGCACCTGCTCGCGTTCGGCAACCTGAGTGCCAGCGGCAATGACCTGGCCATCGAAGCGTGGCTGTACGACGTGCGCAACGCGGGCGCGCCAGAGGTGCTCGGCAAGCGCTATCGGGGCGAGGTCAGCGACGCGCAACTCCGCCGCTTCGCTCACCAGTTTGCGGACGAGATCGTCATGCGCCTTTCGGGCGGTGTACCAGGCGTGGCCAGCACGCAGATCGCGTTTGTCAGCTCGCGCAGCGGCAGCAAGGAGATCTGGGTGATGGACTACGACGGCGCCAACCAGCGTCAGCTGACTTCGCTGCACTCGATCGCTTTGACGCCGCGGTGGTCGCCGGACGCCACCCGCATCGCGTTCACCTGCTACGCCTCCCTGGGCGGGAGGACTAGCGCGCAAATCTGCATGTACTCGATGGAGACTGGCAAGCCCGTGGCTTTCCGGACCTGGCGCGGCACCAACAGCTCGCCGGCCTGGTCGCCCGACGGCTCGCAGATCATGTTCATGTCCAGCATGCTGGGCGACCCGGAACTCTTCACCACCGACGCGAACGGCGGCCGGCTCAAGCGCATCACCCATTCGCCCGGGGTGGATACCTCGCCGGCGTGGAATCCGAAGACCGGCCAGCAGATAGCCTTCGTGAGCGATCGTGGAGGACTGCCGCAGCTTTACCTGATGAACGCCGACGGCTCGAACGTGGAGAAGCTGGCGCTGCCTGACATGATCTACGTCATTGATCCAGCGTGGTCTCCCAACGGACAGTTGTTGGCCCTCAGTGCGCGACGGCGCAACGGCAATTACGACATCTACGTCATGGACGTAGCCACCCGGCAGATTGTCGAACTCACGCGGGACGCGGGGCGGAACGAGCGGCCCAGTTGGGCGCCCGACGGGAGGCACATTGTCTTCCAGTCCACGCGCTCCGGGACCTGGCAGATCTGGATCATGCTCGCCGATGGAACCCAGGCGCGCGGGTTGACCTCGCAGGGACAGAGCGAATCGCCCAATTGGTCGCCGCGGTAGTTGCCTGAGGTTGGAGGTTGGAAGCAGGAGACTGTGAGCCGGACGTTGAGTGGTTTGAGCAAGCGCCGGTTCTCGTAAGCATTTTGAGTCAATCTATTCCAGTGTTCCCAGGATCTCGCTGATGGAGTTAATTGTTTCAATAAAGTTTCGCTTGCAGATTCCTTGGTGGTAGGATGGCACGTCGTTTTCCCCGCTAGGGCACACGCCGAGGAGATACCTGAGGAGGATCAAAGATGATACCCAGTCGCACGTACGGGAAAGCCATACTGCTGATTAGCCTGCTAGCGCTCGTGATTGGGGTCGTGGGCTGCGCGAAGAAAGTGGCCGCGCCGCCTCCCCCGCCACCGCCACCCCCGCCACCTCCGGCGCGCCCGACGGTGACGCTGCAAGCTTCCTCCACCTTCATTCAGAAGGGCGAGACGGTCACGCTGAGCTGGTCGTCCACCAACGCTACGCGGTTGAACTTGTCCCCAGGCGTGGGAGAAGTGGCGCCGGAAGGCTCGACCCGCGTCACCCCGGATTCCACCACTACTTACACCATTACCGCTACTGGCCCCGGGGGCACTGCGGAGGCCACCGCGCGAATCACCGTGGCCACCCCTCCGCCGCCACCGCCGCCACCGCCGGCGGAGTCGATCGAGGACCTGTTCCGGAAGAACGTGCAGGATGCGTTCTTTGACTTCGACAAGTCCGACGTCCGCAGCGATGCTCGCGAGGCCCTAACTAAGACGGGTCAATTCCTTCGCAGCTACTCGCAGGTCAGGGTCACCATCGAAGGACACTGCGACGAGCGCGGCTCCACCGAGTACAACCTCGCACTCGGCGACAAGCGCGCCCAGGCTGCAAAGCAGTTCCTGATCTCGCTGGGCGTCCCGGCCGAGCGCATGGACACCGTCAGTTACGGGAAAGAGAGACCCTTCTGCACCACACATGATGAAGACTGCTGGCAACAGAATCGCCGGGCGCATTTCGTGATGGCCAAGTAACGCGCCAGGCGAATGCAACAGAGTGAGGGTCGTTGCGGCGCCTGCCGGCCCGGCCGCGACGGCCCTCAGCGAATTCATAATCAGCCCGCAAACCAGTCCCTGCGATGGGCGACACGGGAAGGAGAATCCTCTTGCGTACGCGATGGGTATTGTTGGTTGTGACCGCGATGCTGTCCGGCGCCGTGGGCGGCGCACTGCTGGCCCCGGCACCGTTGGGCGCGGTCGCCAGGGAGATTATCGAATTGCAGCGCGACGTCGCCTTGCTGCTGCAGGCGCAGCGCGACCTGCAGCGCTCGGTAGACGAAAAGCACGCCGTGCTGAAAACGCTACTCGAACAGTCTCTCGACTCGTTCAGTAAGCTGGACACCACCATGGGCTCGCTGCAGAAGACCATGCAGGATGTACAAGCCAACTCGGGTGCGCGCCTGGATTCGATGGCGACCCAGGTGCAAGGCTTGGCCGATAATCTCGAAGATGTCAAGGCCAGGCTGAGCAAGCTCAATCAGCAGTTGGCCGACATGCAAAGCACCATGCAGAGCTTGGACGCCAAGGTGTCCGGGGGAAAACCCGGTCCGGGAGCCCCGGCACCTGGCGCCGACAGCTCAACCAGCGGGGCCGCGGGGGGCGGCGCACCGCCGTCGGCTGATGTGCTTTATTCCAACGGGCTGCGCGACATCACCGGCGGTAGGTACGACCTCGCGCGACAGGAATTCCAGGACTATCTCAAGTATTACCCTGACACGGACCTGGCCTCGAACGCCCAGTTTTATCTCGGCGAGATCTTTTTCGCGCAGAAGCAGTATCGGGAGGCTCTCGGCGAATACGACAAAGTGCTCCAGAACTATCCCAAGAGCTTCAAGCTGGCGCCAGCGAGGTTGAAGAGGGGGGAAGGCTTGCTCGAACTCGGCCAGAAAGCCGCTGCCATCCGCGAATTCCGTGAAGTCGCGCGCCGGTACCCCGGCACCGAGGAAGAACGCCGCGCCCGCGCCAAGCTGAAAGAATTGGGTGTGCCCGCCACGGCCACGCCTGCCGCCACACGGCCGCCGCAGCCACAGTAGCTTCTAGCGCAACCGCACGCCGCATCTCATACCGCCACCGGACGTGCACTGCCCGATGCTTCTGGTGCTGGAAGCCTTTGCAAGGCACCCCTACATCTGCCGGCCACGCACGAGCCGTTCCTGGTTTGCTACAGGCGCTCCGACGTGCTATCTTCCCGGTCTAAGGGGGTCACTTTCATGTCAGTCAACAAAGTGATTCTGGTGGGCCGGCTGGGTCGCGACCCGGAAACCCGGTACACCTCCGGCGGCCAAGCGGTCTGCAATTTCACCCTGGCTACCGATGAAGTCTTCAAAGACCGCGCGGGGGAACGCCAGAAGCGCACCGAGTGGCACCGGATCGTCCTGTGGAGCAAGCAAGCGGAGCTCGCGCAGCAGTACTTGAAGAAGGGCAACCAAGTCTATATCGAAGGCCGCATCCAATCCCGCCAGTGGGACGATAAAGAGGGCCAGAAGCGCACCACGTATGAAATCGTTGGCACTGCGATGAGGTTTCTCGGGTCGCGCGGCGAAGCCGTCGCGGCGGCCGCCGGCGCCGGCCAAGACTCTGAAGCGCACGCCTCCGCGGCACCCGATGAAGCGGTTGCCGCGCCGGAGATTTCTGACGAGGATATTCCCTTTTAACTGACGTGCCAGCCGTCAGTTCCCTGCGAAGCGAAAAGCTCGAAAACTCGAAATAGTTCGCCATCGCTGGGCGACGAAGAGCGAGCAGCACGTTCAAAGGATAGTGCGCAGAGAACGTAAGCGAACCCGGCGATTGCGCGGCGCTTGTCGTTAAACAGAGGCTGAGTGCTGATGGGCTGGTCGCTGACGATTAACAGCAGACGGCTGTGTCACTCATACCGCAGCGCTTCGATGGGGTCGAGTTGCGCCGCCTTGCGTGCCGGGTAGAACCCGAAAAAGATGCCCACGGCCGCCGAAAAAATAGCGGCAGCGATGATCGCTTTCACCGAAATCAGCGTCGGCCAAGCAAGGAAGTTGCTGATCAGCGCCGATCCAATCAGGCCCACACCGATGCCCAGCAATCCCCCCGCCATGCTGAGCGTCACCGCCTCAACCAGAAACTGCTGTTGAACGTCGCTTTCGGTGGCACCCACGGCCATGCGCACTCCGATCTCGCGAGTGCGCTCCGTGACGCTGACCAGCATGATGTTCATGATCCCGATGCCGCCGACGATCAGCGAGACCGAGGCAATTGAGCCCAACAGCAACGTCATCACCCGCTGTGTCTGGTCGGCGAGGTCGGCCACATCAGACTGCGTGCGCACGAAGAAATCGTCGTCCTCGCCCGGGCGGATGTGATGGCGTTCGCGCAGCAGGGCGGTAATCGGCGCCACCGCGGCGTTTGAAGCCTCACGAGAAACAGCGGAGGCGTTGATGAACTGGATCCAGGTGATGCCGGAAATTTTCCGCTGCACGGTGGTGTAGGGCGCGAAGATGCGGTCATCCTGGTCGTCGCCCATGACCGACTGCCCTTTCGATTCCAGCACGCCAACCACACGAAAGGGCAACTGCCCGATGCGAATCTGCTTGCCCACAGGGTCTTCGTCGCCAAACAGGATGCGGGCCACGGTGGTTCCGAGAAGGCAGACGTTTGCCGCCGAATCCACTTCGTCCTGGCCGAAGATTGAACCAGCCTGAACCGGCCAGCTGCGGATGCGAAAATAATTCGGCGCTGTGCCGGTGATGCCCGTATTCCAGTTCTGATTCTGGTACACCACTTGGACCCGGCTGACCACGGCGGGCGCGGCCTCGCGGATCAGCGAGACCTCGCGCAAGATGGCGTTCATGTCGTCGATGGTCAACGTTTTGACGGCCCAGGAGCCCAGGCGCGCGCCACCGGGCCGGCCGCTGCCCGCCGCAATGAAGACCGCGTTGGTGCCCATGCTCTGGATGCCTTGTTGGACCAGGTACTCTGCGCCCTGGCCGATACTGACCGTGGCAATCACCGCACCGACGCCAATGATAATCCCCAGCATGGTAAGCGCCGACCGCAATTTGTTTCGTGCCAGCGCCCGCAGCGCCAATCGCAACGTGTTCCAGAAATCCATCTCGCTTCTTCCTATTTTCGCTCAGGGCGCGGCATACACCGCGCCCGCAAAGCCAGTTCAGGTGTCGCCAGCCGCGTCGTCGTCCTGAAGCGAAGGCAGCGTGGGCAGCACCTCACGCGCAATCAGGCGGTCGCGGACAGGGGTGTCACGCCGCAGCTTGCCATCCCGGAAGTCCAGAGCGCGCTTGGCGTACTGCGCGATGTCCTGCTCGTGGGTTACCAGCACGACCGTCAGTCCCTCCTCTTCGTTCAGTCGCTGCAGGATGTCCATGATCTCGACCGAAGTGCGGCTATCGAGGTTGCCCGTCGGCTCGTCGGCCAGCAAAATCGTGGGCCGGTTCACGAGCGCTCGCGCAATGGCCACGCGCTGCTGCTGGCCACCGGAAAGCTGGCTGGGAAAGTGGTGCGCGCGGCCGGCCAGACCCACGCGCGCGAGCGATTCCCGGGCCCGCTGCTCACGTTCCTGCGGCGTAATGCCAGCGTAGATGGTCGGCAGCTCAACGTTTTCCAGGGCTGACGTACGCGCCAGCAAATTGAACTGCTGGAAAACGAACCCCAACTTGCGGTTGCGGATCCGCGCTAGCTCCACCTTGCTGAATTGCGAGACGTCGGTGCCGTCCAGGTAGTAATGGCCGCGGGTAGGCCGGTCCAAACAGCCCAGGATATTCATCAGCGTCGATTTTCCCGACCCCGACGCCCCCATCACCGCCACGAACTCGCCGGCGAGGATCTCGAGCGAGACCCCCCTCAAGGCGTGCACTTGGACTTCACCCAGGTCGTAGATCTTGTGCACGCCCTCGAGACGAATGAGGGCTGCATCGCTGTGCGCCTGCGTACTGGGTTCCTCTGTAGCTGTAGCTTGCTCGTCCACTCTTCAACTCTCCGAGTTTCGACTGCCCACTCCAAACTTCCCGCCCCTACATCCTACGCGGCAATCCACCCGGACCGCTCATCGGCCCTGAAGGCCTTGACCCACCAGGGGCTTGCGCCGAACTGTTGTTCTTACTGGTCTGGCCAATGGCCAGCTCATCGCCCACCTTCAGGATGCCCTCCTTCATGGCCGTGAAGGTAAAGTCGGTGACGCCCAATTTCACCCGGACCGGCTGAAGAGTTTTATCGGGCAGCAGCTTCCAGACAATGCCCCAATCATCTCGCTGACTACTGCCGCCAGCGCCCATTTCCCCAGCAGGTGCGACTGACGGGCTGCCTGGGCCGGCCTCAACCCCAGAACCGCCTTGCGCCTGCTTCCGCATCGTTCCGGCGCTCTTAGCGGGCGCATTTCCTCCTGCGGCAGCTGCGGAAGCCAGGCGGCCTCCCGCTCCGCCGCGGGGCCCCTCTGGGATGTTATTTCTAGCGAACAGCGCTTTGCGTTCCTCGTCGGAGAGTTCCGGTTGGAAGCGCAGAGCGCCATTGGGGATCTTGATCACATTGTTTTCCCAGGCCACCGGAATGCTGACGTAGGCGGTCATGCCTGGGAACAGTTTCTTTTCGGGATTATCGAACGCGATGATGGTGTCGTAGGTGACGACGTTTTGGATTGTGGTCGCGTTCATGCGCACCTGGCTCACCGTTCCGGTGAAAGTCTCGCGCGGGAACGAGTCCACGCGGAACTGCGCGGTGGCCCCCACTTTGATCTTCCCCACGTCGGACTCGTCCGTCTTGGCATAGACCAGCATCTTGGTCAAGTCCTGGGCGATAACGAACAGCGTGGGCGCCTGCAGGCTGGCGGCGACAGTTTGGCCGACATCGACGTTCCGCGCGATCACCGTGCCGTCAATGGGTGCCCGGATGGTGGTATGGTCCAGGTTGACGTGAGCGAGTTCCGCCGCGGCCTTCCGCTGCTCCACCTGTGCTTTGGCTTGGTCGAGTTGCGCGATGGTGGATTTCAGCCGCGCCTCCGACTGCTCGTACTGCGCCTGAGCCACGTGTAGGCTAGCCAACGCACCGTCGTAGTTGGACTGCGCCGTGTCCCGCAGCGCCGCCGCCACGATACCCTGGTCAAACAGGTCTTTGGTGCGTTGCAGGTTGAGCCGCGCGTCGGTCAACTGCGCCTGCGCCTTATCCACGTTGGCTTTCTGCGCAAGCAGTTCGGCGCGTTGCGTCTCGATCTGCGCCAGCAGCCCGGTAACGTTGGCCCTGGCATTCTCCAGATCTGCTTCAGCCTGCAAGAGCTGTGCCCGGAAGATGGCCGGGTCAATCTGAGAGATCACCTGGTCCTTGGTTACCTGTGTATTGAAGTCGGCAAAGAGCCTGGCAATTGTGCCCGACACCTGCGAGCCCACCTGCACCGTCGTGACCGCATTGATCGTGCCCGTGGCCTGCACGACCTGAGAAATGTCGCCCTTCTCCACTTTCGCGGTGTAATACTGCACCGCCGAACGGCTGCCAACCGTCCAGAAGGCAGCCAGTAATAGCAGTGCCACCGGAGGCGCCACCAGCATGGCCCGGTGGAACATCGATTGCTCCCAGACAGTCTTCATCCAGTTGGTGATACGGCCCATCTTGCATTCTCCTATTGCGCAGTTTGGCTGAGAATTTGCGAGGGGAATCGCCTCACTGCTCGTTCTTTTTCTTCTTCTGCTCGTCGAACCGACGCACAAAGTCCTCAAATTTCGGCTCTTGCTCCGGAGTCAAGAGCGCGCGGATCCGTGCCCGGCCTTCCTGGCGAATCTGCTCGGCTTGGGGCGCGATTTGCTCGTGCAGGGCGCGAAACTTGGCCTGCATATCGTCGAGGATAGGACCGAGCTGCTTTTGCTGGTCCGGGGAGAGAGTAAGCTCGCGCGTCATCCGCTCCACTATGTGCGCGCGCTTCCCACGGTGGCTGGCGCCTTCGGTCGGCGCGCCCCACACGCGTCGGCCCGCCACATAGGCACCCAAGGCACCCAGCGCAATGCCCAGCACAAAGACCACCAGCACTAGGGCGACGGCTTTGCGCTTTGCTCGGAGGTTGTTTGAACTAGTATCCATTGCTACCCCCCACCAGTGACAGTAAAACTTCATCTTGGCTAGCCGGCTGTGTCGCTGGCTCAGGCAAACCCTCACTGACCTGGCTCTGCCAAGATACCTGCACGCGATTGGATGCAGGGCCGAGCTCGTATAGATAGACGGTCAGCACCATCAGGGCGGCCGCGGTGGTCAATGCCAAGCGCCAAGCGAGCACTTGGAGCGGCCGCCAGAATTGCTGCCGGCGGCCTTCATCGGCGCGAATGCCGGCCATGACGCGGGTCGTAAACGTTGCTCCAGGGTCCTTTGCGGGCGCCAGCCCCTCGCGGAGCAATTCGCGGCCCAGACGTGCGGCCTCGAGCGCCTCCCGGCAGCGGGTGCAGCTCTCCAAATGAGCGGCCAACTCTGCGGTCGCCGCGGGGTCTTCCGCGCCATCCAGATAATTCTCGAGCCTCAGTTCGTACCCAATGCAAACAGTCCGATCGGACCTTGTGCTAAGCACATCTCGCCTTCCTTTCTCGCGCGGCTTTCTCCATGGCGCTCTCTGCACGGTCTTCCCGGCCGCGCTCGTTTCTTATGACAACCCGTTCACTGGGGGCGGGCTCCCTCTGAAGTCCGTCCACTCAAGCGTCTCCTGTAAGTTTCCACCAGCCGGCCGCGGGCCCGAAAGAGTCGCACTTTCACTGTGTTCACGTTCAAGTCTAGAACCTCTCCGATTTCCTCGACGGAAAACCCTTCGACCTCTTTCATCACCAGCATCAACCGATCTTTCTCGTCCAGCTCGCCCAGCAGCCGCTCCAGCAGGTCCCGCTGCTCGGCTCGCCGCCCGGCGTCTTCCCCCGGGTTCTGGGCGCCTCCCCCAGGATTCGGGGTGTGGTCGAGTTGCCGGACTTGCTCCTCGCTCAGGTCGGCCTCGTATACCAGCCGCCGCACCCGCTTCTTGCGGAGGTAATCCCAGCATTCGTTGACCGCAATCTTGTAAAGCCAAGTGCCAAAGGCGGAACGTAGGTCGAAGCGCCGCAGCGAGAAATATGCCTTCATGAAAACCTGCTGCGCAACGTCCTCGATGTCTTCCCGCCGTCGCAGGATCCCACCCACCACGGCAAAAATACGTTGCTGGTGCCCGCGCACCAACTCTTCATAGGCAAGTGCATCTCCGCCCTGCGCCCGGCGCACTAGCTTCTTTTCTTCTTCCGTTCCCCCCTGCGCGGGCGAACGGGGCCCGGCGGCCGGCGTTGAGTGGGTCCGGCCACCGTCTGCTTCCCTTTTTGGGACGTGGGCCATGCGGCTCCGGTTACACTATTTTTCTTGCGGAAGCCTTGACTTTTCGCTTGCCTGAGTCTTAACCCTATGGAACAATAGCGACATGATTATCGGCGACCGCCTACGGGCACTACGCGAAGAAAAGAAGTTTTCCCAAGGGGACATCGAGAAGCGCACTGGCCTTCTCCGTTGTTACATCTCCCGCGTCGAGAACGGCCACACGGTTCCGGCGATCGAGACGCTGGAGAAAATGGCCCGCGCACTTGAGGTCCCTCTCTACCAACTCTTCTACGACGGCGAGGAACCGCCTGAGCTGCCCAATCTCCCGAAACGCAAGACTGCGGACGAGATTGCCTGGGGCAGTTCCGGCAAAGACGCCCGTTTTCTGGTCAAGTTCCGCAGACTGCTGGGTCGCGTGGATGAAGGCGACCGAAAGCTGCTGCTGTACATGGCTCAGAAGATGGCGAATCGGTAGTTCCGGGCAAATCCAGCCACGTCGGCGTAGGGCCGGGGTTTTTTTCTAAAAGAGCTATAAGCTACAGAAGTCCCCGCATTCCCCTCAACCCTATCCTACTCCCACTCAATCGTGCTCGGCGGCTTCGAGCTGATGTCGTAAATCACCCGGTTGATACCGACGACTTCGCTCACCACTCGTGTCGAAATCCTCTCCAGCACGTCCGCCGGCAGGCGTGACCAATCGGCCGTCATGGCATCTTCGGACTCGACCACGCGCACCGCGACGGTGAAGCCATAGCTGCGTTCGTCGCCCATCACTCCAACGCTTCGTACCGGCAGCAGCACCGCAAACGCCTGCCAGACTTTTTCGTACAGCCCGGCGCGGCGGATTTCTTCAACCACAATGGCGTCTGCCTCGCGCAGCGTGGCTAGACGCTCGGGCGTGACTTCACCCAACAGCCGCACTGCCAGCCCTGGCCCAGGGAAGGGATGCTTAGTCAGCATCTCTTCCGGCAGGTCGAGTTCTCTGCCAATTCGGCGGACCTCGTCCTTGAAAAGGTCCCGCAAAGGCTCGACCAGCGTAAAGGGCATGTCCGCTGGCAACCCGCCCACGTTGTGGTGTGTCTTGATCGTCGCGGAGGGCCCTCTCACCGAAACCGACTCAATCACATCCGGGTAGAGCGTGCCCTGCACCAAGAAACGCGCTCCGCCCAGTTCCCGCGCCTTCTCGGCAAATACGCCGATGAACTCCGCGCCGATCCGTTTGCGCTTCTCTTCTGGGTCAGTCACTCCCTTTAGACGCGCCAGGAAGCGTTCCGCTGCGGGGACGCCCAGCACATTCAGCCCCAACCGCTCGCGCAGCAACTCCAGTGTCTGCTGGTATTCGTTCTTCCGCAGCAGCCCGGTATCCACAAAAACGTTGCTCAAGCGGTCGCCGATTGCGCGGTGTACCAGCAGCGCGGCCACCGCCGAATCCACGCCGCCACTCAACGCGCAGATCGCGCGGCCTTCCCCCACCTGGCGGCGAATAGCCTCGACGGTTCCGGAGATGAAGGACGCGCCGCTCCAGTTGGGCTGGGCGCCACAGATGCGGAAAATAAAGTTCTGCAAGATTTCCGTGCCGCGGTCGGTGTGCTGCACTTCAGGATGAAACTGCACGGCGTAGATTTTGCGCGCCGGGTCTTCGGCTGCGGAGACGGCGTTGTTGGTTTGCCCGGTGATGCGGAAGCCCGCGGGCAATGCCAAGACGTGATCGCCATGGCTGTTCCAGATCTTCAGTTGACGCGGGAAACCGCGGAACAGCTCGGAACCATTCTGGATCTTGAGTTCCGCGCGGCCGTATTCGGGGCGCTCCGCGCGCCGCACTTGGCCTCCCAGCGTGTGCGCGATCCACTGCAGGCCATAGCAAATCCCCAGCACCGGCACGCCGAGGCCCAGCACTGCCGGGTCGCACGCCGGCGCCTGCGGGTCGTAGACCGAGCTTGGCCCGCCCGAAAGCACCACGCCCGCCGGCTCGAGTTTGCGGATCTCCTCGAGCGCAGCCCAACACGGCAGGATCGCAGAGAAGACCTGCTGCTCGCGGATGCGCCGCGCGATGAGTTGCGTGTATTGGCCGCCAAAATCCAGTACGACAATACCGCCCCGTTCGTTCATCCACCCACCCGGAGCCCTCGCTCCCAGCTCACCTCAGCTCTTCGACTCTTCAGCGCCTGAGCCATCGAACTCAGCTCGAATCCGTCAACTTTCGACTGTCGATCACGGACTCCCTGCCTCATTCCTTTTGCTTTTGCTTTTTTGCCTTTGTCTTCACCCAACCACGACATTGACCAGCTTATCCCGCACCACAATCTTCTTCACCACGCGCTGGCTGGCGATGAGCTGCGCGATGCGCGGGTCCGTCACAGCGCGCCCGTACAGTTCCTCCTCACCGAGGCCAGGCTCGACCAGCATTTTCCCCCGCACACGCCCGTTGATCTGGATAACCACTTCGATTTGCTCTTCTTTGGCCAGTTGCTCTTGAAATTGCGGCCAAGGTGCGGCTACCAAGCCGCCCTCGTGCCCGAGCATTTCCCAGAGCTCTTCAGCCAAGTGTGGGGCCATCGGCGCCAGCATCAACGTGAGCAGTTCCAGCACTTCCTTGACCACCCCAGGGGAGGCATCCTGCTCGAGTGGTTCCTTGGACTGGAGCTCGTTGGCCAGCTCCATGATCAAGGCGACTGAGGTGTTGAAGTGCCAGCGCGCCTCGAAGTCGTGCGTGATTCGCCGGAGGGTCTGGTGCGCCTTGCGCAGCAGCGCCTTTTCCTTCTCAGTGGCTGAGGCGAGCTCCGCAGGTCGCGGATTCCCCACCGCAACACCCCGCAGGCGCTCGGCGTGCCGAGCGAAGAGCCGGAAGAGGCGGTGCAGGAATCTCGAGCAGCCTTCGATGCCCTGCTCGCTCCACTCCAGGTCCTTTTCCGGTGGCGCGGCAAAGAGCGTGTACAGCCGTCCCGTATCGCAGCCGTACTGTCTGGCCATGTCCTCGCCGGCCACAATGTTCCCCGTCGATTTGGACATGGCTGTGCCGCCTTTGAGCACTGTCCCCTGGTTGAATAGGCGCTTGACCGGTTCGCTGTGATCAACCAGCCCAAGGTCTCTCATCACCTTGCAGAAAAACCGCGAGTAGAGCAGATGGAGAATGGCGTGCACGATTCCACCCACGTACTGGTCGATGGGAAACCAGTAGCGCACCGTTTCGAAGTCAAACGGGGCGCGGGAATTGTGCGGGTCGGTGTAGCGATAGAAATACCATGAGGAATCAATGAAGGTATCCATCGTGTCGGTTTCGCGCCGCGCCGGCCCACCGCATCTCGCGCAGGTGGTATTCACAAACTCCGGCACGTTTGCGAGGGGCGATTGACCCATCCCAGTGATCCGTACGTTGGGCGGCAACAGAACGGGTAACTGTTCGTCCGGCACAGGTACCAGGCCGCAGCGCTCGCAATACAGCACCGGGATCGGTGTGCCCCAGTACCGCTGTCGCGAGATACCCCAGTCCCTCAATCGATATGTGGTGTGTGGTTCGCCAAATCCCTTGGCCTTTGCATCCGCGGTCATCCGCTCAATGGCCTGCTCGGAGCTGAGCCCTGAATAAGGTCCGGAATTCACCAGCCGCCCATAGTCGGTGTAGGGCGCATCCAGCGTCGCCGGAGTGAGCGGCTGGCCGGAGACAGGCTGCACGACAATAGGTTTCGGCAGCCGATACTTTTCCGCGAACTCGAAGTCGCGCTGGTCGTGAGCCGGCACGCACATCACCGCTCCGCTGCCATACTCCATGACTACGAAGTTAGCGACCCAAATCGGCAGGCTCGCGCCGCTGAACGGGTTTATGGCAAACCGCCCGATGAAGATACCCTCTTTTTCGGCCGTGGCCAGCTCGATGGGGCGCACGATTTTCTGACGCAGGCGAGCAAGCTGCGCTTCGATTGCCCCACGTCCAGCCACCCCAGCTACCAGCTTAGGGATGAGCGGGTGCTCGGGCGCCAGAATCACCGCTGAGGCCCCATAGATCGTGTCGATCCGAGTGGTGAAGACTTCAATGGCATCCCCCTCCGCGCCCGCACCGCCCGATGCAGCCGCCACGGCAAACCGCACCTTGGCCCCGTACGATTTCCCGATCCAGTTGCGCTGCATCACCAGGACGCGCTCGGGCCAGCCGCCCTCTAGTTGTGCCATGTCATCGAGCAGCGCATCGGCATACTGGGTGATTTTCAGGAACCACTGCTCAATTTCCTTGGCTTCAACCTGGGTATCCTCGTGACGCCAGCAGTAGCCGTTCACGACCTGCTCATTAGCGAGTACGGTCGCGCACTCCGGGCACCAGTTCACGCGGCTCAGCTTGCGGTAGGCCAGGCCCTTCTCCAGCATGCGCAGGAAGAACCACTGGTTCCAGCCGTAGTATTCCGGGTCGCAGGTGGAAATCTCTCGGCGCCAGTCGTAGCTGAAGCCGAAGCGCCGGAGGGCCCGCTTGAATTCCGCGATGTTGCGGCTGGTCCAGACGTGTGGGTCAGTGCCGTGCTTGATCGCGGCGTTTTCGGCCGGCAGTCCGAAAGCATCCCAGCCCATGGGGTGCAAGACGTTGAAGCCGCGCATGCGCTTATAACGTGCCACTGCGTCCCCGATCGTGTAGTTGCGCATGTGGCCCATGTGCAGAGTGCCGGAGGGGTATGGCAGCATCTCCAGGAGGTAATACTTCGACCGTGCCGACTCCGTGTCAGCCTCGAAGGCCCGCTGCTCCTCCCAGCGCTTCTGCCACTTCGCTTCAATCATCTGGGGATCGTATTCCGCCACTGCTTCGCTGTCCTCTCGGCCCCTCAACGTTCTCTGTGCTCTCTGGGTCCTCTGCGTTTCGGCTTAGACTTCTTAGCTCTTGAACTCCTCAACCTCTTGGCAGTCGGGTTCCTCGACGCTGGCCGCCTCCGGCTCCCCGTTTTTCCGGCGCGCAGCATCGAAAATCCATCCTCTGCACGCGGAGCCTGCTGGGCTGAGCGCCCCACCAGCTTCCAGAGCGTGCGGACGTTGCGCCGGTCATCGCCGGGAGCGTCGATCGGTGTTTCGAGAATGAATGCGCGGCCGTGGAGCCCGTACGACCCGCTCGAGGCCAGCAGCGGATGGTTCAGAATCCGCCGGAAAGCCTCGAGGCCAATTTTGCCCTTTCCGATGTGCGCGTGGCGATCCACTCGCGACCCCAGCGGTGTCTTCGAATCGTTGACGTGCAGCACAAAGACGCGACGCAAGCCCACGGTGCGCTCGATGATTTCGAGCGTCCGCTCCAGACCTGCTTCACTGCGGATGTCGTACCCTGCTTCAAACATATGAGCCGTGTCCAAGCACGCTCCCAGTGGTAATTCGGGCGCCGCTTCAAGAATCGCTGCTATCTCTTCAAGCCGCGAGCCGAGGGACGTGCCCATCCCGGAGGTGTTCTCGATCAGGATGCGCAGCCCATCGAGCTTGATGCCCCGCGCGGCCTGTCGCAGCCCTCGCACAGTTTCCTGGATGGCTTGTTCGATAGTGCCGCCGCGGCCGGCTCCCGGGTGCGCCACCAGGAAATCGGCGCCCAGGGCGACGGCGCGCACCAACTCGTCGCGAAACGCCTGAATCGACCGCACGCGCAGCACCGGCTCGGGTGAGGCTAAATTGATCAGGTAATTGTCGTGGATCACCAACGGTCCGAGTCCCAGCTGCCCTCGTCGTTCCCGGAAGCGTGCAGCGTCGGCCTCGGGAATGCGAATACTTCCCGCGCGGGGCCACATCCGCGGGCTCCAGGAAAAAATCTGCAGGGCGTTGCACCCGAGCTTTCGGGCGATCTCGAGCGATTCAACGATGTCGCCAGCAATCGAGGTGTGGATGCCGATGCGCACGCTACCGTCATACCAAGCGGGCGGCCGCACGGGCGCAGCCGGCTCAGGGCGGTATTCGTCGGAGATGTCGAAGGCGGGCTCGGAGCTGTGCTCGGGGTCCGTCATTCCCTCAGTTAACTCTGCGACCTGCGATAAGCCCACCATTCTAGCCCATGGCGCACCCTTCCGCAAACGTCTGTAGGGGCAAGCCTTGGGCGGCCACCGGGAACAGGCACTCCCAGGCTCGGATTCGGTCACTTCTGCGAAGTGCCAAGCGCTTCACATGGAAGCGTCGGATCATTCGGTAGTGGTCCTGAGGGCTTGCCGCAATTTGCAGCCGTCCCGGCGGATGGAGTACACTCCAGCGCCTCTGGCTCTAATTTGGTTTCGTAGGCCATGGCTCGGCCCGCGCAGGTGTCCCTCCAGCGGCATGCGGTTGTGTTCGGAAGCTTAGGGACGCCGGCGGCCGCGCCTGGAGCAATCTATGCTGATCGTCATGCAAGCCAACGCTACCGAAGAGCAGGTCCGCGCCGTCTGCGCGCGAATCGAAGCGCTGGGCTTCAAAGCGCACCCAATTCCCGGCTCGACCCGCACGGCTATCGGCATTACCGGCAACACCGGCTCCGTGGACATCGGCTCGCTCGAATCGATGCCCGGGGTGGTGGAATGCATCCCCGTTAGCAAGCCCTACAAGCTGGTCAGCCGCGACGCCAAAGAAGAAGATTCCGTCATCACGATCCCGGCGCCTTCGGGCGACGTTTTGATCGGCGGCGAGACGGTGGCTCTGTGCGCTGGTCCGTGCGCAATCGAGACGCCAGAGCAGGCGATGGCTATCGCCGAGCAAGTGGCTCGCGCTGGTGTGCGGCTGTTCCGTGGCGGAGCTTATAAGCCGCGGACTTCGCCCTACAGCTTCCAGGGGCTCGGTGAACCGGGCCTGAAGATTCTGGCCCAGGTGCGCGAGCGCTTCGGCCTGGGTATCGTCACCGAGGCAGTGGACAACGAAAGCCTCGACCTGGTTGAGCAATACGCCGACGTCATCCAGATCGGCACGCGGAACATGCAGAACTTTTCGCTGCTCAAGCGCGCCGGCCGCGCCAGCAAGCCGGTGCTGCTCAAGCGCGGCATGTCGGCCACGCTCGACGAGTTCCTGATGGCCGCCGAGTACATCCTGGCCGAGGGAAACTATAAGGTTATCCTGTGCGAACGCGGCGTGCGCACGTTCTCCGATTTCACCCGCAATACGCTCGACCTCGCCATCATCCCTGCGGTCAAGCGCCGCAGCCACCTGCCAATTCTGGTAGACCCCAGCCACGCTACAGGCCGCCGCCACAAGGTGCTGCCTCTGTCTCGGGCGGCCGTTGCCGTCGGCGCGGATGGCTTGCTGGTCGAGGTGCACCACGAGCCCGATAAAGCTCTCTCCGATGGCATGCAGTCCATCCTACCCGATGAATTGCGGCAGCTCGCCGAAGAAGTCCGGCAAATCGCCGAGGTGTTGCACCGCAGGGTGAACTAGAGGTCGGAGGTTGCGGCGGAAGCCATTCTCTGTGCCAAGTATCCCGCAGAGAGATTTCTCGCGCGCCGCCCCGGGCTCGGAATGACATCCGAAAGCGTGCGCTCGACACCCCAATCTTCGTTGTCCCTGCCTCCTATATTCCTTCTACCGCGTCCACTGCACTTCTCTTCTTTGGTTCCTGAGTTGCGTTCCTCTGCTCAACTCTTGAATTT
>Ga0209055_1000944_pt1 | contig 19562 bp, 16 predicted proteins | sample GraSoiAngelo_110_FD_185875 | JGI IMG/M metagenome (GOLD analysis project Ga0209055, IMG submission 185875) | Grasslands soil microbial communities from the Angelo Coastal Reserve, California, USA - 14_0903_12_30cm (SPAdes) (version 2) | ecosystem: Environmental > Terrestrial > Soil > Grasslands ... | reverse complement strand
CCTCTAACTCCAATTAGACGACACACAGCGCCGATCGCATTGAAATTCCTTGGAAAGTATTCTGTGGCGCTGCCACTTGATGAGATTGGAAATGTGGGACCGAAGTGGGGTGATGAAACACCCCAAACGCGCCAGAAATAGACTCTTCCCGCCTCTGCGGCAGGCTGCTTTCATGAGAGCGCGCAGCCGGAGTGCCGGCTCACGTCGGGGAGCGCATTCGTGGCAAGTCAGCCGGGTTTGTTCGCTGTCGCACGGGAGAAGATGCGTACCCGTCACCTCTCCCTGCGCACGGAGCAGGCCTACCTGCAATGGTTGCGGCGGTATATCGCTTTTCACGGCCGAAAGCACCCACGCGAGCTCGGCGCGCCCGAGGTCGAGCAATTCTTAACCTTCCTTGCCGTGCGCCGCAAGGTTAGCGCCGCCACGCAGAATCAGGCGCTTCAGGCACTGCTCTTTCTTTACCGTCACGTGCTCGAGATCGAGCTGCCGTGGCTCGCCAACGTCACCCGTGCGACCCGCCCGAAGCGGCTGCCCGTGGTGTTGAGTCGCACCGACGCGCACGCATTGCTGGCGCAGCTGCAGGGCGCTCCATGGCTGGTCGCGAGCCTGCTCTACGGCAGCGGCCTGCGTCTCATGGAGGCGCTGCGACTGCGGGTCAAGGACATCGCGCTGGAGCGCGGTGAGCTCATCGTGCGCGAGGCCAAGGGCGGCAAGGACCGCGTCACGATGTTGCCCGCCTCGCTCGACATTGCTTTGCGCGCGCATCTCGCGCGCTTACGGTCGTGGTACGAGGAAGAGCGGCGCCGGGAGCGACCCGGCGTCACGCTGCCCGCGGCGCTCGCACGAAAGTATCCGCGGGCCGGTACGCAATGGGGCTGGCAGTACCTGTTTCCCTCCGCGATACTCTGCCGCGACCCCTATACGGGCCTGCAGGTGCGGCATCATCTCCACGAGAAGGTCATCCAGCGGGCGGTGCAGTCAGCCGTGCACAAGGCGGGGCTCACCCAGCCGGCGAGCTGCCATTCGCTGAGACACTGTTTCGCGACGCATCTACTCGAGGACGGCTACGACGTCCGCACGGTCCAGCAGCTCCTCGGCCACAGCGACCTGAAGACCACCATGATTTACACCCACGTCATGGCGAAGGGGGCCAACGGCGTGCGCAGTCCGCTCGACCGGCGCGGTCCGCCCGACCGGAGCGATCCGGCTCCGAAATCGGCACAGCGTGCGCATGAGGCCGACGAATGATTGAATTCAATTCGCCGCCGTGCCGGCTAGCCTTGTCGCCCGACCCGCTTCGGTGGCTGCAGCGCGCACGGCGCCCTGCGCCCGGTAAATGGACGCGAGCGTGGCGGATCTGGTCTCGTCCGGCAGTGCCGCGGCGATTGCGCGTCCCAGCAGGACGGGGTCCGAACCGCACAGCCTGGCAAGCAGCCGCTCCACTTCCGCTCGCTCGAGCGCGCGGAGGCGGACGTTGGCGAAGCAGCGCCCCGGACGCAGCAGTGCCTCGTCAATGTCACCCACGTTGGGCAGGTTCGTAGTGAACAGGATCTTGCGTCCCTGCGCGCGGACGACACCGTCGGCGATCGCAAGAAACCGGTGCAGGTGTAAATTGCCGTTCGCTCGGGAGTCGAGTATGTGATCCGCGTCTTCGATCACGAAAGCGTCATGACTCCCGGTGACGAACTCGACGAAGATTTCGTCGCTCTCGAGCGCACGCGTGTCGGCTGTATAAAGCACTTTGGCGCTGTCACCCTTGCGCCGGGAAATTGCCGCCAGAACCGCGCGGACGAACCGCGTCTTGCCGGTCCCGGGCGGTCCCTGAAGAATGAGAACCGTTTCGGGTGCCGCGAGATATCGCTCTATAAACCGATCGATCCGCTCGCCGAGAGTCGGGTAGGCTTCGTCCGGCGGCGCGGGATCGGCCACCTCTTCGAAACTCGGCGCTCGTCAGTCCCAACTCACCCGCGGCGAAGTGCCAGTCAATGGTGAACGTCTCTTCCCTCAGGCGCTGATTGCCGACGACGCCGAGCAGCCGATCGCGGATGGACTCCAGCGACACCAGGCTGTCGGCCCAAATGGCGAAGGTCATTGAGCTGTAATCGGTTTTGCGGCGCCCCCGTGCGCTCACAAGCACACCGGGACCGTCAGGCAACAGCGACCCCTCTCCGAGCCGATGGGCGGCAAGACCCGCGTGCTGAGCCAGATCGTCGAACAACTCATCGAGCGGTCGGCGTGCGGCCACGCGTGCGAGGCGGTAGATGGGGTAGTGCATGGGACCGGAATCGAAGCCGCCGAGGGCACGCAGCGCAAGCAGCACGTTTCCGATGTCTGAGAGATCGCCCCGCAGAGTCAGCCGTAAGGGCAGACGTCCGCGCAGCCGCTGCCTGACGTCGCCTTCAATCTCCGCCTGGTCCTCTAATTCGATGCCGACTGTGTCCATTGCCGTACGCAGACAACAAAAAGCCCCTGGGGAAACCCTCGCCAGGGGCTAGTGTTGATGGCACGACACAGCCGCTGGCTCGAAGCAAGCGCTTCGAGCCAGCGGCCGAAGCGCTTTAGTTCGGATTACACCAACATGTTCGATGCAGGTTCGAGAGCTTCAGGCTCCGGTTCCCCGCTGCCGCATCACGACCTGTCAGAAGAGATAGGTGATTGCACCATTCGACTCACTGAGCTCGCCCCTCGCGATCAGCTCATCCACCAGACCCTGCAGCTCGCGCTCGGGGACTTTCTTCGAGAAGTGCGAGTGCAGCACGGCGATGAGGCCCTTGCGCTTGCGCGGGCGCCTGATCTTCTGTGTCCCCTCGAGCAGCTGCCGGGCTTCCGCGAGCAGCGCCGCGTTGTCGCCGCGTGTGGCCGGGGGGCGCTGACCGCGCGGCGCCGCCGCAGCAGGCGGTGCGCGCGAGCCGAGTGCCTCGGCCATGGAATTGGCGCGGCGCACGGTGAAGCCCCGCCGTACCAGGTGCCGGATCAGGGGGTCGAAGCCCTTGTCCTTCGACAGCACCACGCAGGAGGTGCCAGGCGAGCGCGTCAGGTACTCGCCGAGGTAGAAGGCGATGTGGAAGTCGAGCGCGTTCTTGCCCTGGCCCTCGATGTCGATCGGCAAGAAGCGCTCGCCGAGCCGCAGCGCGGCCTTGAGGAACTCGGTGGGCACGCTCTTCTGCGAGGCGCCGAAGAAGAACGGCACGCGCACCCCGGCGGGGATGGCGCCGAGGTCGATCTTGCCGATGTTCTCGTAGTCCACGAGCAGCACGCTGTCAGGCATGGCGATATCCTTTACTGCTTACTGCGAAGCGCTCGCGCCGGTGAAGCCATTCTGCCGCCACGCCTCGTACACGACCAGCGCGACGGCGTTGGAAAGGTTCAGGCTCCGGTTCCCCGCGCACATCGGGATGGCGAGCTGCCGCTCGCGCGGCACTTGGGCGATCACCTGGGAGGGGAGGCCGCGGGTCTCCGGGCCGAAGAGGAGCGCATCCCCTGGCTCGAAGGCCGCCTGGCTGTAGGGACGGCCGCCGCCGGTCTCGACGCTGAAGAGCCGTGCGCCCCCGAGCGCCTCGAGACAGGCGGGGAGGCCCGCGTGCAGGCGCACCTGCGCGAGCTCCTCGTAGTCGAGGCCGGCCCGGCGCACCGCCTTTCTCGTGAGCTCGAAGCCGAGCGGTTTCACGAGGTGGAGCGTCGCGCCGCAGTTGGCGGCGAGGCGGATGACGTTGCCGGTGTTGGGTGGGATCTCGGGCTGGAACAGCACGATGTGGAGCACGGCCGCCTCGGGAAGCGCGGGTGGGGCGTGTGCGATAATGCGCGTCATGGCGATGTCTACACCAGGCGCGGCCGCCGGCGCCGCGAGCCCCCCGGCGGCCTCCGATGCGCTGCCCGCCTCCCTGCGGCTTAAGTTCTCTGGCCTCGATTTCGCCTCGCCGATCGTGCTGCTCTCGGGCTGCGTCGGCTTCGGCGAGGAGTACACCCGGATCGAGGGCTTCTCGAACCGCGACGCCGGCGCCGTCGTGCTCAAGGGCACGACCCGCGAGCCGCGCCTCGGCAATCCCCCGCACCGGGTGTACGAGACTCCGGCCGGCATGCTGAATGCCATCGGGCTGCAGAACCCCGGGGTCGATCAGGTAGTGCGCGGCATCCTCCCGCAGCTCGACTTCAGCGAGACGCGCTTCATCGCAAACGTCTGCGGTTCCACCATCGAGGAGTACGTCGAGGTCACGCGGCGCTTCGATGAGTCGCGGATCGATGCCATGGAAATCAACATCTCCTGCCCGAACGTGAAGGAAGGCGGGGTGGCCTTCGGCAACTTCCCGGACATGTCCGCGCGGGTGGTGGCCGCGTGCCGCCGCGTGACGAGGAAGCCCCTCATCACCAAGCTCTCGCCGAATCAGACCGACATCCGCGAGAACGCGCGCCGCTGCATCGAGGCGGGCTCGGACGCGCTCGCGGTGATCAACACCATCATGGGCATGGCGATCGACGTGCGCACGCGGCGCCCCGTGATCGGCAACGTGCAGGGGGGCCTCTCCGGGCCCGCCATCAAGCCCATTGCGCTCCTCAAGGTGCGCCAGGTGTACGAGGTGGCGCACCCGCACGGCATTCCGATCATCGGCCAGGGCGGCATCGCGAGTGCGGGCGATGCGCTGGAGTTCCTGATTGCCGGCGCCACCGCGGTCGGCGTCGGCACGGCGCTCTTCTACGACCCCATGGTCTGCAAGACGATCAATGAGGGCATCGCCGAGTACCTCAGGGCGCAGGGCCTCGCGAGCGTCACGGAGCTCGTCGGGACGCTGCGCACCTCGGCGGACCTCGAGGACTGCTCGCTCTCCGGCTGAGGATCCCGGACGGAGGGTCCGCTCGCCGCGGGTCGCGCGCGCGCCACGCCACGCCGGTCGCGCTCCCGCGCGCCCGACATCGGCCCGCTAGGCCTCGCCCTCGCCGGCGCTATCCATGCCGAGCTCCTTGAGCTTGCGGGTGAGGGTATTGCGCCCCCAGCCGAGAAGTCTCGCGGCCTCCTGGCGATGGCCCCGCGTGCGCTTGAGCGCCGCGCGGATCAGCACGCGCTCGAACTCGGGCTGCGCGTCATCGAGGAGCGGCCGCTCGGGTGCGAGCGAGCGCCGATCGGCCCAGCGCTCGAGCGCGGCGGCCCAGTCGGCGTCCTGGGCCGCACGCGTCGCAGCGCCGGTGAGCTCCTGCGGGAGGTCGCCCACGTGCACCTCGCTCCCGGGGGCGAGCACCGAGAGCCGCCGACAGAGGTTCACGAGCTCGCGGACGTTCCCCGGCCACTCGTGCGCGGTGAGCCGCGCGAGGGCATCGGGGGCGAGCAGCTTCGGCTCGACGCCGAGCTCGTGCGCGGAGACCAGAAGATAGTAGGCGAGCAGGTCGGGGATGTCCTCGGCGCGCGCCCGGAGCGGGGGCAGCTCGATCAGGATGACGTTGAGACGGTGATAGAGATCCTCGCGGAACAGTCCGCGCGTCACGCGCTCCTGGAGGCTCTGGTTGGTCGCGGCGATGACGCGCACGTCGACGCGGATCGGGGTCTGGCCGCCGACGCGGTAGAACTCGCCCTCGGCGAGCACCCGCAGGAGCCGCGTCTGGAGCGGCAGCGGCATGTCGCCGATCTCGTCGAGGAAGAGCGTGCCGCCGTCGGCCTGCTCGAAGCGGCCGCGGCGCTGCGCATCCGCCCCGGTGAAGGCGCCGCGCTCGTGTCCGAACAGCTCCGACTCGAGCAGATCCGCGGGGATCGCAGCCGTGTTGAGCGCAATGAAGGGACGCTCGGCGCGCGGGCTGTGCTCGTGGAGCGCGCGGGCGACGAGCTCCTTGCCGGTACCCGACTCCCCGGTGATGAGCACCGTGACGCTCGAGCGCGACAGGCGGCCGATGGCGCGGAACACCTGTTGCATCGCGGGCGCCGTGCCGAGGAGCTCGGGCATCCGTGGCGCCCCGCCCGGGTTGTTCCCCGGCTGCTGACCTGCGCTCGCGGCGCGGCGCACGAGCGCGATCGCCTGGTCGATGTCGAAGGGCTTCGGCAGGTACTCGAAGGCGCCGCCCTCGTAGGCCGACACCGCATTCGCCAGATCCGAGTGCGCGGTCATCACGATGACCGGGAGCTGCGGGCGCGCATCGTGGATGCGCTTGAGGAGCTCGAGCCCCGAGGCGCCGGGCATGCGGATGTCGGTGATCAGGACATCGGGCGACTCGCGCCGGAGCGCATCGAGCGCCGGCTCCGCGGCCTCGAAGGCCCGCGGCGCCATGCCGTCGTTGCGCAGCGCCCGCTCGAGCACCCAGCGGATGGAGGCGTCGTCGTCGACGAGCCAGACACGCAGTGCGCTTCCGTTCATCGCTCTTCTCCGAGGGGCAGCAGCAGCGTGAATACCGTGCGCCCCAGCTCGCTTTCGAATTCGATGATGCCGCCGTTGCGGGTTACGAGGTCCTGCGCGACCGCAAGCCCGAGGCCCGTGCCGTTGGCGCGCCCGGTGACCAGCGGGTAGAAGATCGAGGAGCGCAGGTGCGGCGGCACGCCGGGGCCTGCGTCCTCGACCTGCACGCTCGCCACCAGTCGGTGCAGCGCCGAGCCGATGCTGACGTTCGAGCGCGCGCGCGTCCGCAGCACGATGCGCCCGAGATCGCCCTGCGCCTGGAGTGCGTTGCGCGCCACGTTGAGGAGGGCCTGGATGAGCTGGTGCCGGTCGAGCATCGCATTCGGCAGGCTCGGGTCGTAGTCGCGCTCGATCACGACGCCGGCGGGCGCTTCCGCGCGCACGAGGTGATAGACGTGCTCGCAGATCTCGTGCACGTTGAGCTCGGTCTTGCTCGGCGCGCGGCTCGGGCCCGCCATCGAGTCGACCAGCGCCGTGAGCCGGTCGGCTTCGCCAATGATCACCTGCGTGTACTCTTTCAGCGCCGCCGCCGGGAGCTCCCGCTCGAGGAGCTGCGCCGCGCCGCGCAGTCCCCCGAGCGGATTTTTGATCTCGTGCGCCAGCTGCCTGACCATGAGGCGGCTGCCGTCGAGGCGCGCGAGCAAATCGTTCTCGCGCGTGATGCGCTGGCGCTGCGTGGTGTCGGCGAGCTCGAGGAGCAGGTGCGTGCCGGTGAGACCGGTGAGCGGCGTGATGGTGACATCGAGCGTGCGCAGCTCGCGCGGCGCCCCGACCGGGCGCACGGCGAGCTCGCGGTCGGCGATGCCCTCGCCCGTCTCGAGCGCGCGCCGCAGGATCCGCGAGAGGCCGTTCGCATCGTGCAGAAAGTCCGCGAACGGGCGCCCGCGGGCTTTCTTCAGGGAGAAGGCGAGCAGGTCCTGGGCGGCGACGTTCGCGTACGTCGGACACAGCTGCGCGTCGAGCATCACGATTCCCGTGGTCAGCGCATCGAGCAGATCCGCGGGATCGAAGTGCGCGAGCGCCGACGGGGCGATGCCCTCAGGGGCCATGCGCCTCCCGTAGCGCGCGGGGCGCCGGGGTCGCGCCGCTCGCGCGGCTCAGTGATGCAGCGGGTTGGCCGGGTTCCGGAGCGAGGGCTGGTGCACGTTGAAGGTGACGCCCGGGCTTTGGCACATGAGCCCGCCCTGGCTGTCGCGCACGATCGCCTGAACGACGTGCGTGCCGCGATCGACCGGCGAGAGCGTGAACTGGCTGCCGGTCGGTTTGCCGCCATTCAGCGGCTGCCCGTCGAGCGTGAGGTACACCCGGTCTCCGGGCCGGAGCCCGGGGTCGGTGCGCACCACGACCGAGAGCGCGTCGACGTTCGTGAAGGTCTGATCCTTCGCCGGCTCCGAGATCGCGCAGCCCTGGTAGGCGCTCGCGGGCTCGCTTGAGGCGGGCGGCGCGCTCGGTCCCGTGGTCGGCATCGCCGGCACAGAGGCACCCCCCTTGTAGGTCTGAGCGGGCGGCACGTCGACCTTCTGGGCCTCCGGGTGCGGCTGGTCGCTGTAGTGGACCACGCCGTTCTCGTCGACCCACTTGTAGACCGTCCCCGCGACCGCGAGGGAGGCGAGGAGCGAGATCAGCGTGAGGAGTCGTCGCCGCATGACGCCTCACATTATCGCGCTGCGGGGCCGCCGACAAAAGCGGGGAGTTCGGCAGGCTCATGGCCCTTCAGACGCTGTAGTACATCTCCAGCTCCACCGGGTGGGTCGACATACGGAACCGGGTGATCTCGTGCTGCTTGAGGGTGGCATAGGCGTCGATGACGTCGTTGGTGAACACCCCGCCGCGAGTCAGGAACTCGCGATCGCGGTCGAGGTTCTCGAGCGCCATGTCGAGCGAGTGGCACACCGTCGGAATGCTCTTCGCCTCCTCGGGCTCGAGATCGTAGAGGTCCTTGTCGGCGGGCTCCCCCGGGTGGATCTTGCTCTGGATCCCGTCGAGCCCCGCCATCATCATCGCCGCAAAGGCGAAGTAGGGGTTGGCGCTCGCATCCGGGAATCGCACCTCGATGCGGCGCGCCTTCGGGTTCGACACCCAGGGGATGCGGATCGAGGCGGAGCGGTTGCGCGCCGAGTAGGCGAGCAGCACCGGCGCCTCGAACCCGGGCACCAGGCGCTTGTAGCTGTTGGTGCCGGCGTTGGTGAAGGCATTCAGCGCCCGCGCGTGCTTGATGATGCCGCCGATGTAGTAGAGCGCCAGATCCGAGAGTCCGCCGTACTTGTCGCCGGCGAAGAGCGCGCGGGCCTCCTTCTGCAGCGACTGGTGCACGTGCATGCCGCTGCCGTTGTCGCCGACTAAGGGCTTCGGCATGAAGGTGACGGTCTTGCCATAGCCGTGCGCCACGTTCTGCAGCGCGTACTTGAGGATCTGCACCTGATCGGCCTTCTGCACCAGCGTGCCCGCGGCGATGCCGATCTCGGCCTGGCCCGCGGTCGCGACCTCGTGGTGGTGCACCTCGACCTTGAGCCCCATCTCCTCGCACGCAAGACACATCGCCGAGCGGATGTCCTGGTAGGCATCCACCGGCGGTACCGGAAAGTAGCCGCCCTTGACCCCGGGGCGATGGCCGCGGTTGCCCTCCTGGTACTCCCTCGGGGAGTTCCAGGCGCCTTCCACCGAGTCGATCGAATAGAAGCACCCCTGCATCTCGTTGCCGAAGCGCACGGAATCGAAGATGAAGAACTCGTTCTCGGGCCCGAAGAGCGCGTTGTCGGCGATGCCGGTGGACCTCAAGTAGGCCTCGGCGCGCTTGGCGAGCGAGCGCGGGTCGCGCTCGTAGCCCTGCATGGTGGTCGGCTCGATCACGTCGCAACGGATGTCGACCGTCGTCTCCTCGAAGAACGGATCGATGACCGCGGTCGTCGGGTCGGGCATGAGGATCATGTCCGACTCGTTGATGCCCTTCCATCCGGCGATGGAGGAGCCGTCGAACATCTTGCCGTCGTGGAAGAAATTCTCGTCCACGAGCCGCGCGGGGATCGTCACGTGCTGCTCCTTGCCGCGCGTGTCGGTGAAGCGCAGGTCGGCGAATTTCGCCTGCCTTTCTTTTATGAGCTTCAGTACGTCACTGGGTGTCATATCGCCTCCGGGGAAGGGGTAGAGCTCGCCGCTTGAGTCCGAGGGGCCGCTGCTCCCGAAGGGAGCGGCGAAACGGTTTGACCCTGCAGGGCCTGTGCCAGCCCCACCGGAACGCCAAATCAATCACTTAGAGACCGACCTCAGCCGTTTTGCACACTCCTGGTGCGCAAGCCGGCGATTATTGCACCACTTACGTGCGCCAGGCAGCTGAAGCCTGTGATTTGCCGCTCAGAAGGGCGCTCGAGCGCCCTCTTTTGGTGCGCGACGGCTGCCTCGGCCGCGGCGCGCAGTTCGGCTCCCCCGCGCCGTATACTCGCGCGCTCTTTGGGGGCGAGAAAGGGCCAGCGCCCATGAAAATCGGCCGCGCGCCGCGCACCTTCCAGGAGTTGATCTTCACGCTGCAGCGGTACTGGTCGGATGAGGGCTGCGTGATCCTCGAGCCCTACGACATGGAAGTCGGGGCCGGCACCTTTCACACGGCGACTTTCCTGCGCGCGGTGGGACCGGAGCCCTGGCGCGCCGCGTACGTGCAGCCGTCCCGCCGGCCGACCGACGGCCGCTACGGCGAGAACCCCTTTCGCCTTCAGCACTACTACCAGTACCAGGTCGTGATCAAACCCTCGCCGCTTCCGATCCTCGATCTCTACCTCGGAAGTCTCGCCGCGCTCGGGCTCGATCCGCTCGTTCACGACGTGCGCTTGGTCGAGGACAACTGGGAGTCGCCGACGCTCGGAGCCTGGGGCCTCGGCTGGGAGGTGTGGCTGAACGGCATGGAGATCACGCAGTTCACTTACTTCCAGCAGGTGGGCGGCCTCGACTGCCGCCCCGTGACGGGCGAGATCACCTATGGGCTCGAGCGGCTCGCGATGTACCTGCAGGGAGTCGAGAGCATCTACGACATCCTCTGGAGCGAGACCGAAGCCGGGCGCATCACCTACGGCGACGTGTTCCATCAGAACGAGGTCGAGCAGTCCGCCTACAACTTCGAGCACGCCGACGTGCCGCGGCTGCTGGCGCATTTCGAGGACCACGAGCGCATGTGCCAGGCGCTGCTCGCCGCGCGCCTGCCGCTCCCCGCGTACGAGCAGGTGCTGAAGGCCTCCCACACCTTCAACCTGCTGGATGCGCGGCGCGCGATCTCGGTCACCGAGCGCCAGCGCTACATCCTGCGCGTGCGCACGCTCGCGAGCGCGGTCGCGCGGGCCTACCTCGAGTCCCGCGAGGCGCTCGGATTTCCGCTGCTGAAAGCCGCGACCCCCGTGCGCGCCGCCGCCGCCGGCGGTGCGCCAGGAGCGGCCGCGTGAAGGGCGAGCGCCGCGTACGGAGTGAGCGTCACGACTTCCTCCTCGAGATCGGCACCGAGGAGCTGCCGCCGGGGGCGCTGCGCTCGCTCGAGGAGGCGCTCGTGGCGGGACTTGCCGCGGGGCTCCGCAAGGCGGGCCTCGCGCACGGGGAGCTCGCGGGCTTTGCCACTCCGAGGCGCCTGGCGGTGCGGGCGAAGCGCCTCGCCGCGCGGCAGCCCGAGCAGCACGTGAAGCGCCGCGGACCGCCGCTTGCCGCCGCCTTCGGTCCGGGAGGGGAGCCGACGCGCGCCGCGCTCGCCTTCGCCGAGAGCTGCGGCACGCGCGTCGAGGCGCTCGAGCAGCTCGACGAAGGCAAAGGGAAATTCCTCTTCTTCATCGGCACGAAGCCCGGCGAGCGCGCGATTGATCTGCTGCCCGACCTCGTGCGCGAGGTGCTCGATGCGCTGCCCGTTCCGCGCCGCATGCACTGGGGCGAGGGCACTGCGATGTTCGTGCGCCCGGTGCACTGGGTGGTGATGCTGCTCGGAAGCGAGGTGGTCCCCGCGACGCTCCTCGACACCCCGGCCGGCCACTTCACGCGCGGTCATCGCTTTCACGCGCCGCGACCGATCCGCATCGCCAGCCCCGGATCCTACGAGCGCACGCTTCGCGAGCGCGGCCGTGTGCTCGCGGATTTGGCGGCGCGCCGCGAGCGCATCCGGGCCGAAGTCACCGCCGCGGCGGCGAACGCGAGCGGGAGCGCGCTCCTCACCGCCGCGCTCCTCGATGAGGTGACGGCGCTCACCGAGTGGCCGGTGGCGCTCACGGGGCGCTTCGAGGAGCGCTTCCTCGCGCTGCCGCGGGAAGTGCTGATCTCGACGCTCGCGCACCACCAGCGTGACTTCCCGGTGGAGGATGCTTCCGGGTGCCTCCTGCCCGCCTTCATCGCGGTGAGCAACATCGAGAGCCGCGACCCCGCGAAGGTGCGCGAGGGCAACGAGCGCGTCGTGCGGGCGCGCCTCGCCGATGCCGCCTTCTTCTGGGAACAGGACCGCAAGCAGCCCCTCGCCGCGCGCGCGCCGGCGCTCGATGCGGTGACCTTCCAGGCGAAGCTCGGCTCGCTCGGCGACAAGACGCGCCGCGTGCGCGCGCTCGGCGCTGCGATCGCCGAGACCACCGGCGGCGCCGTCGAGCCGCTGCTGCGCGCCGCCGAGCTCGGCAAGTGCGATCTCCTCACCCACATGGTGGGCGAGTTCCCGGATCTCCAGGGGATCATGGGCAGCTACTACGCGCGCGCCGACGGCGAGCCCGAGGAAGTGGCCGCGGCGATCCGCGAGCATTACCTCCCGCGGGCGGCGGGCGATTCTCTCCCCTCGACGCGCGCCGGCGTCGCGCTCGCGATCGCCGACAAGCTCGACACCGTCGCCGGCATTTTCGCGATCGGCGAGAAGCCGACCGGAAACAAGGACCCCTTTGGCCTCAGGCGCGCGGCGCTCGGCGTGCAGCGCATCCTCATCGAGAAGGGGCTCGATCTCGATCTCAAGGGCTCGATCGCCCGGGCGCTCGCGGCCGTGCGCGCGGACCTCGAGCGGCTGCGGGGAGCGGGCGCCGCGGGAGCGCGCTCGCCGGAAGCAGCCGCGACGGGGAGCTGCGACTCCGTCGCCGAGGAGATCTACGACTTCCTGATGGAGCGGTTGCGCGCCTACTACCTCGAGCGCAGCGGCGACGCCGCGACGCGGGGCGAGGCCACCGTGACCACCGAGATGTTCGATGCGGTGCTCGCGGCGCGGCCAGCCTCGCCGCTCGTCTTCGATGCGCGGCTCAAGGCGCTCAGCACCTTCCTCGAGCTGCCCGAGTCCGCCAGCCTCATCGCCGCGAACAAGCGCATCGCCAACATCCTGCGCAAGGCCAACATGACCCCTCCCGCCGAGGTCGACGTGATGCGCCTGCGCGAGGACGCCGAGGTGCGGCTGTTCGATTCCATGCGGGGGCTCCGCGATGCGGTCGCCGCCGCCACGGCGCAGCACGAGTACGCGGGCGCGCTCGGCCGGCTCGCGCAGCTGCGCCCCGCGGTGGACGCGTTCTTCGACTCCGTGATGGTCATGGATGAGAACCACGAGCTGCGCGCGAATCGCCTGAGCCTTCTCGCGCAGCTGCGCGGGCTGTTCGCGGGGGTCGCGGACCTGTCGCGACTGCCGGGTTGAGCGCGCTCGACAGAGGAGCCGCCGGCGCTGCGCGCTCGCGCGCACCCGCGCTGCAGCTCGCCGGCTCGCTCTTCTTCACGGCCTTCCTGTTCCTCTGGACCTTCCTCCATGCCTGCGTGCTGGTGACCGCCGGGGTGCTCATGCCCTTCCCGCGCCGCTTCGCGGTGGCGCGCGCCTACGCCCGCGGGGTGCTGCGGGTGCTCAAGTGGAGCTGCGGGCTCGACTACCGCGTCGAGGGCGCACCGCTCCCCGCCGGCTCCCACGTCGCGCTCTGGAAGCATTCCTCGTCGTGGGAAACCATCGCCATGATGGTGCTCTTCCCGCGCCAGGTCTGGGTGCTCAAGCGCGAGTTGCTGTGGGTCCCGGTGGTGGGACCCGCGGTGAAGGGGCTGCACGCGATTGCGATCGATCGCACGGCGGGCCACTCCGCGGTGGCCCAGGTCATCGAGCAGGGCAAGCAGCGACTCGACGAGGGCGACTGGGTCATGATCTTTCCCGAGGGCACACGCATGGCGCCCGGCGAGACGCGCCGCTACGGCGTGAGCGGCACGCTGCTCGCGAGCGAGGCCGGCAAGCTCATCGTGCCGGTGGCGCACAACGCCGGGTTCTACTGGCCGCGGCGGGGGCTCAGGAAGAAGCCCGGCACGGTGCGCGTCGTGATCGGCGCGCCGGTCACGCCAGGCGGTCGCGACGTGCGCGAGATCAACGAGGAGATCCAGGCGTGGGTCGAGGCCACGGTGCGCACGCTCGAGCCCCGGGCCGCGTCGAGCCCGCCGGTGCCCGAGTGACGGGCCGGGCTCACCTTTGACACGTTTGCGAGATAAATCACACCACCAGATCGCCTGAGTGGTTCATTGGCGCTCCAATAACCGCTGATTGTCCCTCAGGCCCTGCCCGGCGGTCAGGACAGGCTCCCATCGGACCCGGTCGGGATCAGATATCGAGATTGGTGACCGAGAGGGCGTTCTTCTCGATGAACTCGCGGCGCGGCTCGACCTGATCTCCCATGAGCGTCATGAAGATATCGTCGGCGGCGAGCGCGTCCTCGATCTTCACCTGCAGCAGGCGGCGCGTCTCGGGATTGATCGTGGTCTCCCAGAGCTGCTCCGGATTCATCTCGCCGAGTCCCTTGTAGCGCTGGATCGTCTGGCCCTTCTTCGCCTGATCGAGAAGCCACTTCATCGCCTCCTTGAAGGAGCCGATGTCCTGGCGGTCCTCGCCGCGCATCACGAAGGCTCCCTCCCCGATGAGCCCCGCGAGCGTGCGCGCGAGATCCGCGATGCGCTGGTACTCGGCGGATTCGAAGAACTCGCGCGGCAGGTACTTGTGGCTCGCCGTGCCGTGCTCGCTCTTGTGTACGATGACGCGCGCCGCGTGCCCGTCGCTCGCCGCCCGCGTCTCCACGCGGTAGGTGCGGGTCCCGTCGGCGAGCGCGTTGAGACGCTGATTGAGGTCCTGCGCCCAGCCGCGCAGCCACTCGGTGCGGTCGAAGTTCGCCGGAGTCACCTCCGGCATGTAGATGAGCTGCTCGAGGAGCCGATCGCCGTAGCGGCGCGACCAGCGCCGGATGATCGATTGCACTTCCATGTATTTGCGCGCGAGCCCCTCGAGCCCCGAGCCCGAGAGCGGCGGCGCCTGCGCGTTGACGTGTAGCGCGGCGCCCTCGAGCGCGCTGGCGAGCAGGAGTTGATTCAGCTCGTTGTCGTCCTTGACGTAGGACTCCTGCTTGCCGCGCTTGAGTTTGTACAGCGGCGGCTGCGCGATGTAGATGTGCCCGCGCTCGATGAGCTCGGGCATCTGGCGATAGAAGAACGTGAGCAGCAGTGTGCGGATGTGGCTTCCGTCGACATCCGCATCGCACATGATGACCACGCGGTGATAGCGGAGCTTGGTGATGTCGAAATCGTCCTTGCCGATGCCGGTACCGAGCGCCGTGATCAGTGTGCCGACCTCGGCCGACGACAGCATCTTGTCGAAGCGCGCCCTCTCGACATTCAGGATCTTGCCCTTGAGCGGCAGGATCGCCTGCGTGCGCCGGTCGCGGCCTTGCTTGGCGGAGCCGCCGGCGGAGTCGCCCTCGACGATGAAGATCTCGGACAGCGCCGGGTCTTTCTCCTGACAGTCGGCGAGCTTGCCCGGGAGCCCCGCGATATCGAGCGCGCCCTTGCGCCGCGTCATCTCGCGCGCCTTTCTCGCCGCCTCGCGTGCGCGCGCCGCTTCGACCATCTTGGCGACGATGAGGCGCGCCTCCTGCGGGTGCTCGAGGAGAAATTCCTGCAGCTTCGCGCCGACCGCGGTCTCGACCACGCCCTTCACCTCGGAGGAGACCAGCTTGTCCTTGGTCTGCGAGGAGAACTTGGGATCCGGCAGCTTCACCGACAGGATCGCGGTGAGGCCCTCGCGCGCATCGTCGCCGGTCATCGGCACCTTGTCTTTCCCCGACAATTCCTTCTCGACGTAGTCGTTGAGCGTGCGCGTCAGAGCGCTGCGAAACCCGGCGAGATGCGTGCCGCCGTCCTTCTGCGGAATGTTGTTGGTGTAGCAGAACATGCTCTCCTGGTAGGAGTCGTTCCACTGCAGCGCCACCTCCACCGACACCGGCCCGTCCTGCGTGCGAAACCAGATCACCGACTCGTGGATCGGCGTGCGCGTGCGGTTCATGTACTTCACGAACGCCTGCAGTCCGCCGGCGTGCGCGAACACGTCCGAGCGGTTCTCGCGCTCGTCGATGAGCTCGATGCGAACGCCGGAGTTCAGGAACGAGAGCTCGCGCAGCCGTTTCGCGAGGATGTCGTAGTTGAACTGGATGTTGGTGAAGATCTGCGCGCTCGGCCTGAAGCGGATGATCGTACCGCGATCTGGCGTCTCGCTGACCGCGGCGAGCGGCGCCGCGGGCTCGCCGAGGTGATATTCCTGGCGGTGGAGCTTGCCGTCGCGGGCGATGGTGAGCTGCAGGTAGTCCGAGAGGGCGTTGACGACCGACACGCCGACCCCGTGCAGCCCGCCCGCGACCTTGTAGGAGCTGTCGTCGAACTTTCCCCCCGAGTGCAGCACCGTCATGATCACCTCGGCCGCCGAGCGCCCCTCCTCGGGGTGGATATCCACAGGGATCCCCCGGCCGTTATCGGAGACGGTCACGGATTCATCGGCGTGGATGGTGACCACGATACGGTCACAATGGCCGGCCAGGGACTCGTCGATGGAGTTATCGACGACCTCGAAAACCATGTGGTGCAGCCCCGTGCCGTCATCGGTATCACCGATGTACATCCCGGGGCGTTTCCGCACCGCATCAAGACCTTTTAAGACTTTGATTTTACTGGAGTCGTAGATATCGTCGAGGGCCATGAAGTGACTCGATTTTGTGACACGACATTATACCGACTGCACCCTGCCATCTTCCATGCGGAACGTGCGTTCTGGCGTCCCGAACAGCCGCGATTCGGCGTGCAACGACGTGACAACGAGCTGACATCGAAGCCGCGCGACCTGCTCGATGAAGCGCTCGAGTCGCTCGCCGTCGAGCTCCGCGGCGGGGTCATCGAGAAGTAGCGTCGGCACCGTGCCGGTGAGGTCCCGAAGGAGTCTGAGTTGTGAAATCGTCATGGCTACCGCGACGAGTTTCTGTTGTCCGCGCGAGAGCACCTCTCGTGCGGGGCGGCCGTGCAGGCGCAGCGCCACGTCCCCGCGGTGCGGCCCGGCATGGGTGAGTCGCCGGAGCTCGTCTCGCGCTCGGGTCGTACGCAACGCCTCGAGCAGCGTCCCCTCGGAGCTCCACCCCTGGACGTACTGAAGCTCCACCTCGAGTCCACTCAGTGCCGCGACGGTGTCCCTCCAATCGGGCTGGAGCTGCGTAACGAATCGACGGCGAGATTCCGCGATCGCCTCCCCGAGGCGAGCCAGCTCGGGATCCCAGGCGCTCGCTTGAGCAGGGTCGAGCCTGAGTGCCGTGTTGCGCTGCTTCAGTGCGCGGCGGTAGCGCATCCACAGATCGATGAACCGAGGTTCCACGTGGAACACGGCCCAGTCCATCCATCGCCTTCGCCGGTGTCCCCCTTCCTCGACGAGGCGATGCGCGCCGGGCTCGATTACCTGGACCGGAAACGCCTGGGCCAGCTCCGCGAGCGATTCGACGGGTTTCCCATCGATGCGTGCCGAAATCTCCTGGTGGCTGATCTCGAAGCCGATGGAGCGGGCGTGTCCGATATCCGCACGGATCTCCCCAGTGACTCTCAGATGGTCCTTTCCTAGCCGAATTAGCTTCCTACTATTGCGTGTGCGAAACGATCGACCACGTCCGAGCAGGAAAATCGCCTCCAAGAGGGAGGTCTTCCCCGATCCATTGCCGCCCCACACGAGGCAGAGCTCCGGTGGAATCTGGATCTCTGCCTGCTCGACACAGCGCAGATTCCGGATGCTGAGCGACAGAAGGTGCACAGCGGCTTGACGTGTCACGGCGTTGCTGCGATGAGCCTGGTCACACCAACGATGTCGGCTTTGGACCGCCGGGCGGCGCCGGCAATCATGGGCGGACTTGCCACCTCCATGGGACGCAGCGTCGGGTTGGACGCGACGTGCCGGTCAGCCGTGGATGCGGCAGGCTTCTGTGTTCCACGTGGAACACAGACGGGCGGTGTTCCGTCAGCCCGGAGCCACACGCTCTTCTGGCTCAGCGGCAGAATCTCTGCCTTCGTGCAGGCGAGCACATGGGAGATCTCCCCGAGTGCCAGGGTTCGCGTCGGCATCGCGCCGCATCCGTGAAAAGGCCAGCTTCGGGACGAGCCGCTCCGGAACGTCGCACTCTCGCGCGCGTCTCCATCTCTCGCGCTGGCGCTCATCACCGTCGTGCTCAAAGTCACCGGTGGCGCCGCCCAAACGAGCCGGCCGTCCGCGGGTTCGCCTTGTGTCGGTCTCATGGAAAGGCGATTCGACGCATATACGATTCTATCCAGGCCATAATGAGTTTTAACGACTCTATAGAGAGACAATCCACAAGGAAATCGACCCGGCGCCGAGACAGCGCGGGCCCGATCGGGTACCTGACTCGACGGAGTACCTGGCCACTCTCCCCGTGCAACGTTCCACGTGGAACAGAGAAAGGCCTCAGCAGGCGCCCGCTTCCCGGTCCGTTACGCACCTCCTGAGCAGCTCGATGTTACGTGACGTCCGGCGGGCCCGGGCGGGAGTATCCGCTCACCGGGCGGGACCCCAGGCGGCTCCTGGCGATTGACGGGCTGTGCCTACTTGGAAAGAATTCTCTGACCGAGGCATCCGGCCGCCCAGCTTGCACGGCGGCCAACTGAGAGAACGTCGGCAGCTACAGGAGGGTCATGAGCCATGACTACGCGATACATCTCGGTTGTGTTCCTGGGCGTTGCGACCACACTCGCGATTGCAGCGGCATCTGCCCAGAGTCCGCCCGCACAGAGCCAGGCGGGTGCCTCCGCTCGGGCGTCGGGACAAGGCGCGGTCGGTGTCGATCGTTCCGGTGCCAAGGCGCAGGACAACGCCAGCTCTTCTGCCGCCGCGCACGCGGGCGACAACAGCGCGGCACTCGCCGGCGACTCGTCCGTGAATGCGGTGCTCACGAAGCCCGTGGATTCGAGGAGAAGCAAGCCGGGAGACCCGGTCAACGCGCGCACCACGCAGCCCGCCAGGACCGAGGATGGGAGATCCATTCCCAAGGGCAGCACGTTCGTCGGTCATGTCTCTGAAGCCCACGCTCGCGCGGAGGGCCAGGCTGACTCGGCGGTCGGGATCGTCTTCGACAAGGCGGTCACCCGGGACGGTCACGAGATTCCGCTCCGCAACGTTGGCATCCGTGCCGTCGCTGCCGCCGAGGGGGCTGCCTCGGGCGGCGTCGGCGACAGCGGAATGATGACCGGATCCGGGGGTGGCATGGCAGGTGGACGCGCGGGTGGCGGCGGCCTCGTGGGTCGCACCACAGGCGCTGTCGGAAGCACTGCGGGTGCAGGCCTCGGCGCCGCGGGAGGCGCCGCCGGCTCGCTGGCGGCGAGCGGTGCCGGCGTCCTGCAGGCGGGCCCGGGCGCCGTGGGTGGAGTGGACGCCTCGGGGCTCCTGACCGCAGGCAGCGCCGGTGTCTTCGGGTTGCGCGACCTGAGTCTCTCGAGCACCGCCTCGGGTGCGGCTCAGGGATCGGTGGTGACGTCGACGGGCAAGAGCGTTCACCTCGACCAGGGAACCCGATTGCTGCTCGGCTTGCAGGCTGGTGCGTCCGGTGAGACTCGCGGCGGCCGCGAGCCGGAGGCCGCGAAACCGACGGGCCCCAAGGGATCCTCTACTGATAAGCGGTAACCGCGTCCGCGTCGCTCCGCCTTCAAGCCCCGTCGCTGACGTGTTCCACGTGGAACACGTGGGCGATGGGGCAACCTTTTCCCCCAAAGCACCAGGCGAGCGAACCCCAGGACTCCATGGTGCAGATCCAGACACTGGCTTGAATGGCTGAAAGGCGAGTGCATCAGCGTGATTGTGGGCTTTTGACTCTCCAGTGAGCCTGCTTCCTTTTGGAAGGATGTGATTGTCTCCCGGGCGAGTGGATCTGGCTCGGTTCTCGCGCC
>Ga0209055_1000943_pt1 | contig 19565 bp, 16 predicted proteins | sample GraSoiAngelo_110_FD_185875 | JGI IMG/M metagenome (GOLD analysis project Ga0209055, IMG submission 185875) | Grasslands soil microbial communities from the Angelo Coastal Reserve, California, USA - 14_0903_12_30cm (SPAdes) (version 2) | ecosystem: Environmental > Terrestrial > Soil > Grasslands ... | reverse complement strand
CTTCGGCGGGACGATCGAGGGACGCGGGCCCACCGGCATCGCCGCCGCGTTCGGCCTGGATCCGACCGAAGACGCAGCGAGCCGGGCGGCCCACACCGCGATGGCGATGGTCAACGCCGTCACGCGCTCCCGACAAGAGGCCGGAACCGGTCCAGCCGTCAAGGTGGCCGTGCACACGAGCCAGATGCTCGTGGGCCGCGGCGCCGGCGCGCCCGAGCTCGACCTGGAGGGCAAGCAGGCGGCGCTGATCGAGCTCAACACCCTGGTCGAGCGCGGCGGCGCCGACAGCGTGATGGTCAGCGAGTCCACAGCGCCCTTCCTCACGCGGGGCTTCGAGTTCCTCGAGCTCCGCGGCGAGGAGTTCGCCCGAGGGCGCGCGTATACCCTGCTGGGCCGCGGGCGGACCGGGCCGGGTCACGAGGGCCGCGCCTCCACGTTCGTCGGGCGCAACCGCGAGCTCGAGCTCTTGTCGAGCCGCCTGGAGTCCGCGATCCGCGGCCGCGGGCAGATCGTTGGAATCAGCGGCGAGGCCGGGATCGGCAAGTCCCGTTTGATCTTCGAGTTCCGTGACAGCCTCGCCGGGAAGAGCGTGACGTCCCTCGAAGGTCAGTGTCATTCCCACGGGACGGCCGTGCCCTATCTTCCGATCCTCGACCTGATCAAGGCGGCCTGTGGCATCAGCGAGAGCGACGCGCTCGCCGTGATGGCGGACAAGGCTCGCACCACGCTCCTCGAAGCCGGCATGGATCTGCTCGAGACCGCGCCCTATCTCCTGCATCTGCTCGACATCGAGCACGACGCCGAGCGCTTCGCGGCCCTCACGCCGGACATGACGAAGGCGCGAATCTTCGAGACGCTTCGCCAGCTCATGCTGAGACGGAGCCGGCAGGGCCCGCTCGTCATCGTCGTCGAGGACCTGCACTGGATCGACAAGACGTCCGAGGAGTACCTGGCCTCGCTCGCGGAGATTCTCCCGGGAGCCCGCCTACTCCTGGTGTGCACGCACCGAGACGGCTACCGTCCGTCCTGGAGGGAGAAGTCCTACGCGACGCAGGTCTCGCTCCAGCCGCTCGCCCCCGAGGAGAGTCTCCACATCGTCAAGTCGGTCCTCGGCGTCGACCAGGCGGCCGATGCGCTCTACGACCTCATCGTCACGAAGGCCGAGGGCAATCCGTTCTTCGTCGAGGAGCTCGCGCGGACGGTCCGGGAGCAGATCGGCGGCGTGGCCCCGATGACGGTGCCCGACACGATCGAGGAGGTGCTCGGGGGTCGCATCGACCGGCTCGCCGCCGAGGAACGGCGGCTGCTCGAGGTCGCGGCGGTCGTCGGCAAGGACGTGCCGTTTCCCGTGGTCCACGCCGTGTCCGGGTTGACCGAAGACGCGCTCACGCGGGCGTTCGAGCACCTCACGAGCGCCGAGTTCCTCTACGAAACGAGCCCGGGACCGGAGACGGAGTACACGTTCAAGCACACCCTGACTCACGAGGTCGCGTACGGTCGGCTTCTCGCGGAGCCGCGGCGCACGCTGCACGCGCGAATCGCGGAGGCGATCGAGCGCTTGTATCCCACGCGGCTTGCCGACCACGTCGAGCGTCTCGCCCACCACGCCTTCGAGGGCGAGGCGTGGGCGAAGGCGCACACGTACTTCCATCAAGCCGGGACGAAGGCGTTCACCCGCTGCGCGCACCAGGAGGCCGCGGCGTGCTTCGATCGAGCGCTCGCGGCCCTCGGTCGACTGCCCGACAGCCGGGAGCGCGCCGAGCGCACCGTCGATCTCCGGTTCGATCTGCGCAACACCCTGCAGCCGCTCGGCGAGTTCGCGCGCATTCTCGACTGTCTTCGCGAGGCCGAGGCGCTCGCGCGAACCCTCGGCGATCAGCGCCGTCTCGGCGAGGCCGCGGCGTACCTGACCGACTACTTCAGGCTGATGGGCGACCAGGACCGCGCCATCGAATATGGCCATCAGGCCCTCGAAATCGCCGACTCGGTCGACGACTTCAGGCTTCGCCTGCGGGCAAACACCTATCTAGGCCAGACCTATCACGCGCTCGGCGACTATCGGCGCGCCGCCGGCTTCCTCACGCGGAACGTGGAGGCGCTCGACGGCGACCGGATGCTCCAGTCGTACGGCTTCGCCCAGTTCCCATCGGTCCACTCGCGCACGTCCCTGGTCTGGTGTCTCACGGAGCTCGGCGAGTTCGAGGACGGCGCGCGGATCGGGCGCGACGGGCTTCGGATCGCCGAGGCGGTCGACCATCCGTTCACGCTCGCCACCGCGCACGCCGGGATCGGCAGCCTGTACGTCCGGCAAGGGAATCTCGAGGCCGGGATCCCGATCCTCGAGCGGGGTCTCGATCTCTGTCGCACCTGGAAGCTCTCGCTGTGGTTTCCGCCGGTTGCCTCCGCGCTCGGGGTCGGCTACTCGCTATCGGGGCGCGTTGCCGACGCAGTTCCGCTCCTGGAGCGCGCGGTCGAACAGTCCGAGGGGATGCGGCTAGGGGGCTGGCACTCGCGCGTGCTGGCGAGTCTGGGCCACGCGTATCTGCTCGCCGGCCGCGCGCCTGACGCGCTTGAGACGGCGCGCCGGGCCCTCGAGATCGCTCGGGCGCACAAGGAGCGAGGCCACGAGGCGTGGGCGTGGCGACTCCTGGGCGAGGTCGCGCTGAGGTCGGAGCTCAGCATCCCCGAAGCGGAGGAAGCGCTTCATCGAGCCCTGAGCCTGGCAATGGAGCTCGAGATGCGCCCACTGATCGCTCACAGCCGACTCGGCTTCGGTCGGTGGTTCCGGCGCACCGACAAGCGCGCGGACGCAGAGGCGCATATGCGCGCCGCGGTCGTTCTGTTCGGCGAGCTCGGGATGCGGCTCTGGGTGGCTCAGGCCGAGTCGGCGCTCGAGAGCCTACGCTGAGCGGCCGGCCGGCTTCCTCCGGGCCGTCTCGATCTCCAGCTCTCTGATCCGGCCGTAGCGCTTCACGAGGCGGCGAATCTCGAGCTGGAGCGCCTCCGCGTCGTGGGGATCGAGATCGCCCACGATCCGGATGCGATCGACGCGTTCCCGACGCCGGCGCTTCATCGTCTTACTTGCTGATCGTCGCCTTGAACCTCTTCGCGAGGGCCCGGACGCTCTTCCTGAAGCTCGCCATCTGCTTGCGGGTCATGTCGCTCTTGAACTTGAGCGTGACTCTCCGCAGCTGACCTTTCTTTGGTGGTGGTGACTTGAAAGGCATGAGTGTCCTCCGTTTTCGTTTGTCGGGTTTTGGGGAATCTATCCGCGCGCGTCCACGATCTTATCGAACAACTCGTCGGCGCGGAAGACTCCTGTGAGCGTGTCCAGGTCCCTGACGGTGTAGTAGCCCTCCGCCGGGTCGTACGTCTCACGCAGCCGGACGGGCTCATCCAGGGCCACGCGGACGAACGTCGCCGCCAGGTTCGATCGCCCGGTCAGGTCGAAGATGCTCGTTCCCGACGGGAAGCGACCGGCGTTGATCTCGGTGAGGCAAGGCACGCCGCGCGAGTTCTCGCGCAGATCGAAGTTGAACGTGCCCGACGCGTGCGGATCGATCGCGCGGATCGCCGCGGTGCAGACCGCGACGACCTCGGGCGCGAAGACGGTCTTGGCCAGCTGCGAGATCGACGACGTCCCGCTCGGATTGCCACCTCCCCCGAAATAGGAGAGCCGCTCGCACGTCTTCACGAGAACGAGCGTGCCCGCCTTCCAGACCGCCTGGCACGAGAAATCCCGGCCCGGAAGATACTCCGAGAGGATGAACGACGTCGCCGGGACGCCGCGCATCTCGCTCCAGTAGGCGATCCAGCTCCGCGCCTGCTCGGGTCGCATCACGGGAATCGCACCCGTCGAGCCGCTTCCGCTGCGCACCCGGCACCAGACGGGCTCACGCGGCAGGCGCGTGAAGATCGCCTCGAGGGAGCGCAGACTGCTCACGGGGTAGGTCGCCGGCGCCGGGACTCCGCGTGAGCGCAGGACCATGTTGAGTCGGTACTTGTCCTGGCACAGATCGACGACGGCCTTTCGCGGCAGGAACCGGCGACACGGGAGCTTGACGCGCGCGCGCGTGAAGGCGTGGACCTCCGCGTCGGTGGTTGGGATCAACAGGTCGACGTGCTCGCGCGCGATCACGCGCCGCAGCGCCCTGAAGTAGCCGGGATGCGTCAGGGCCGGCACGAGATAGTTCCGATCGGCGGCCGACTTCTTGAGTAAGAAGCGGTCGCTGTGACAGCCGACGATCGTGAGCGACCGGTATCCCGCCCGGAGGCTGCGCATCAGGTTGCTGGTCGCGGCGCTGCCGGCCCCGGTCAGGAGCAGTCTTCTCCTCATGCCCGGCCGACCCGCACCGTGATCCGCCGTCTGGCGAAGGCGCGCCGGATGATCCCACGGTAGCGGCCCCGATTCAGACGCGCGTCCGCGGCGGCGATGTTCGACGCCACGCGCGAGAACGTGACACCCGTGCGGCGAGCCATGCGCCACGCGGTGGCCAGCAGCCGGGCGAAATCGGCGGTCGCCTCGCGGAGCGCCTCGGCGAATCCATCGGGATTCTCGTTGTACGCGGCCGCGAACTCGAGGCGGATGGCCGGATGGCCCCGGGCGGTCGCGTGCGTCGAGCGATCGCCGAGCTCCTGCGGAATGAGCCCGCGCCGGACCAGGCGGGCCTCGTAGATTTCGACCAGGATGTCGAACGCGGCGGCCAGTAGCGGCCGAGCGTACGCGTACTTGTCGCCCGCACGCCGCGCGTGGGCAACCGAGCGCATCGTCTTGTTCTGGAACGAGAGCCGTACGGCCCGCCGCCCGCTCCGTCCCATGCGATACTCGCCGATCTGCGAGAGGATGTTCACCGAGAAGAGCTTCCCCCGCGTGCCCTCGAGCACCGCATCGACGACGCGATCGAAGTGGAGGATCGACACGAGCGACACCAAATCGGCGCCTGCCTCGTCGTGCGATTTCCGCTCGAACTCGAGCCGGCCCTTGGGGGTCGGCCCGATCACATGCTTGAGAATGACGTGGCCGACCTCGTGGGCGATGACGTCGAGATTCTCGCAGTACGGCTCCCGCGGGTTCCGATCGGCGAAGCCGAGCTCGACATACCACTCGCCGGACCACGCGTTGTCTCCGAGCGCGCTCACTCGGGGGATGACCTCGAACTTCCGCTGGCGGCTCCCGCCGACGAGCGATATGCGACGGCCAAGATAGAACTCCCAGATTTCCAGGACGCAGCGGACCGACGCGTAGGCCGCGGCCGCCGAGAAGGGCCGGCTTCCCGGCTTCAGGTAGTCGAAGTCTCCGCGGGAGTTCGGGCGGACGGGGCGCTCGCGAGGCCGGTCGTTCGGGTACGGAGGGCGCCAGAGGTACTCACCGCTCGACGGGTCGCGATACGGTGCTTTGCCGATCGCGTCGACCACGCGGATCCGGCGATCCTCGGGTCCGGCGCCGATGGTTCCCGCTGACGCCAGCAGGCGCACGACCCGCGGACGCTCGAAGCCCGAAATCACGCGGGATTGAGGGTACAGCAAGAACCGCGCGCCGGTGTCGCTCCAGCGGAACCGCGGCGGGTCGGCGGACCGCACGGAATGAATCTACGGCAAATGTCTGGAGCGCGCTACCTCACCGCGCGCGGAGTTGCACTCCGTGCCCGTCGGGATCGGAGGTCGTGAATCCGCGCCGGAAGCCGAGCGAGGCGTCGGAGATCGGCACGACTCCTGGCCTCGCGTGTGCTTTCGTGGAAACGCCCAGCGTCTCCGCGGCCGACTCGGCGTCGCTCGTCAGCACGAGCGTGTGCCAGCGGACGAGATCGTTCGCCATCGTGTCCGGTGGGTAGGGGCGCCCGTCGCGCGGCGCGAGATATTCGAGGAGCTCGATCGCCGGGCCCTCGGCGGCACGCAGTGTCGTGATTCGGAGCCGGGCGCCGGGCACGTCGTTCAACCGCTCCTGCTCTGGCCCGTCATTCTCGCTTCCGCCGATGATTCGCAAACCCAGCGTGTCCCGGTAGAACCGGAGGCTCTTCTCGGTGTCGGCCACGACGATCGCGGTGTGATCGATGCCGAGGAACACGCGGTCGCTCGGCCGCTGCCACCGCGCGTCGCCCTTGCCCGCGGGGAACTGGAGGACCTCGAGTGCGTGACCGTCGGGATCTTTGAAGTAGAACGCGCGGATGCCGCCGGCGTTCGGATTCCCGTCCGGCAGCCGCTGGGGCCCGGGCGAGGTCTGCGCGACGTTGTGGCGGTGCAGCCAGAGGTAGGCCTGATCCATGTCGTTGACGACGATCGCGATGTGCTGGAACCATCGGTCGTTGCTCCGCGCGTCGGCCGGCACCGGGCGGCCCTTCCGGCCGAGGTACTCGACGAGCTCGATCTGCTCGGCGCCGAGCCGCATCGTGACGACGCGAACCCGTGCCCCGGGCACGCCGAGCAGGCGCTCGATCTCCGGTCCCGACGCCCGGACGTCCGACATCTTCTCGAAGAAGAGCACGGTCGAGTAGAAGTCGATCGACCGGTCCATGTCTTCGACCGTGATGGCGACGCCGCCGACGGCCCGCGCGGTCGCGGCGTCGACCGGGGAGCCCGCTCGTGAGGGCGACATGTGAAGGCCCAGCGCCACCCCGAGCGCGATGATCAGGAACGCCGGCGCCAGGCGAAGTCGTCGGCTCATCGCGCGTATCCGCAGCGGAAGATGCAGCGGCGGGGATTGTCGTGGTGGAGCTTCGCGCACCGCACCGGCCGGGGCGACAGGCGCAGGCGGAGCTCGGCGGCCAGCAGCATCCCGATGAGCGGTGCGGCCACGTAGATCCAGAACGCCGTCCACCGATCGGCCAGCAAGGCCGAGGCGAAGCTGCGCGCCGGATTCATGCTCATGCCCGAGATGGGCGCCTCGAAGGTGATGTACGCGGCGACCAGGATTCCGGCGCAGAGGCCGGTGTACCGGGCGAGTCGCGGCGCGTTCGAGACGGCGAGCACCACCGACATGAGCGCGAGAGAGATCGCCAGCTCTGCGACGAACGCGATCGGCGCGCCAGCAGCCCCGGGAACCGTCACGACGTAGTTCACGGCGGGATCCGCGACGAGCCCGTGCGAGACCACCGCGATGGTCACGATGCCGCAGACTCCTCCGACGAGCTGAGCCGCCACGTAGAAGAAGGCGTCGGGCATCGCGATCTTACCGAGCCGGACAAAGGTGAGCGTGACGGCGGGATTGAAGTGCGCGCCGGATTGCCGGCCCCACGGGGAGTAGATCAGGCCGACCGCGGTGAGCCCCATCGCGCATCCCATCAGGAAGCGCCGCGGCAGCGGGTCGGCGATCGCCAGCGCGACCGGTGACGCCGGGTGAAAGAGCACGATCCCGAAGCCGCCGGCCGACACCATGAAGATGCCGAGGCCGGCGGCTTCCATCAGGTACTCGGGCCAGTGTGTGCCGAGCGCGCTCCTCATGGTCCTGGGCGTTGGACACGCCGAGCGCCTCAGGCGGTTCCACGATCCCCACGGCCATGCGCCGGATCCACGCCCTCATGCCGCGCGCTGCAGCGGGTTCTCCGCGCGCCCCGGTTTGACGACCAGGTCGTAGTCGAAGGGCATGCGCTTGGCGACGTCACGCCACACGGCGTCGGTCAGGTCCTCGTAGCCTGCGGGCGTCCGCAGGACGATTCGTCCGGGATGCCAGAGGGTCTTCGGCACGACCTCGACGGCCAGTAGGGACTCGCCGTGGAGCCGCCGATTGATCGTGCTGCGGATGTCGGCGCGCAGGACGTCGGCGCTGTCGCGCTGCCGGTCGGCGCGGATCCGCCAGACCAGCGGCACCGCCACGATGGCGACCAGCAAGATGATCGGAAACGCTGTGGTCAACATGGTTCATCGCCTCCGGCATTGCGACGGTCGGAGGGCCCTCCGGGATTCTCAAATCGTGCGGGAGATTATTGAATCGTTCGCGACGCTCGAGGGATCTAATCGTAACGGGGGAGTTTGTGCGCGCCCGCCGCGACGAGGGCGCAGGCCGTGCAGACCAGCCCCAGCGCGCCGCGCAAACCCGGCGGCGCCACCGCCGGCGCGCCCGGTCGAGGTGAACAGCACGGGAAGGATGTTCGCGATTCCCGCGCCCACCAGACCGAACCCCACGATCGCCGCGATCGGCCCGCCGATCAGCAGTGCCGCACCGAGCCCCGTTCGCCGCAAGCCCACCCGACACGCGGAGAGCCCGAACGGCTCCCAGACGCCCGACGACTCGATCCCCTGCGAGTCGGCCGGCGATTCTTTCGGGCCGCGGCCCCGCGCCGAACCCTGCGAGTCCGTGCCGGTGTCTCAAGGCGGCGAGACCAGCAGAGAGAAGGGAGCACACAGCATGGACCGTCAGTCGTTGAGAGGACAGCGCGCGCTCGTCACCGGCGCCAACTCGGGAATCGGCGAGGGGGTCGCCCGCGCGCTCGCCGCCGCCGGAGCCTCCGTCGTCGTCAACTTCGTCTCGAAGCCCGAGGCGGCCGCGAAGCTCGTCGAGGAGCTCAAGACCGACGGAGTGGACGCGATGGCGCTCCGAGCCGACGTCTCGAAGGAAGCCGAGGTCGAGGCGATGTTCGGCGAGATGCAGTCGGCCTGGGGCGGGATCGACATCCTCGTCAACAATGCCGGACTCCAGCGCGACGCCGCGTTCACCGAGCTGACGCTCGAGCAGTGGAACACGGTGCTCGGCGTCAACCTGACCGGCATGTTCCTGTGCGCCCGTGCCGCCGCGCGCTCGATGATCGGCCGCGGCCTCCGCGCCGAGATCTCGCGCGCCGCGGGCAAGATCGTGTGCATCTCGTCCGTCCACGAGGTGATCCCGTGGGCCGGACACGTCAATTACGCGGCGTCGAAGGGCGGCGTCGGCATGTTCATGAAGTCGCTCGCGCAGGAGCTGGCGCCGCACCGGATCCGCGTCAACTCGATCGCGCCCGGGGCGATCACGACGCCGATCAATCGCGCAGCCTGGGAGACGCCCGAGGCGCGCGCGTCGCTCCTGACCTTGATTCCCTACGGGCGGATCGGAACGCCCGAGGACATCGGGCGGGCCGTCGCGTGGCTGGCCTCGGACGACGCGGACTACATCCACGGCCAGACCATCTACGTGGACGGCGGGATGACGCTCTATCCCGAGTTCGCCCAGGCAGGCTAGCGATGACGACACGCTACGACGTCGCGATCATCGGCACCGGCGCGGGCGGCGGCACGCTGGCCTGGACGCTCGCCTCCACCGGCAAGCGCATCCTGGTCCTCGAGCGAGGGGAGTACGTCCCGCGCGAGAAGGACAACTGGAGCACTCGCGCGGTGAACCTCGAGGGAAAGTACAACACGAAGGAGGTCTGGCGCGATGCCGCCGGCGCGGAGCTCCATCCGCACACGAACTACTACGTGGGCGGCAACACCAAGTTCTACGGTGCCGCGCTCTTCCGCTTGCGCCGGGAAGACTTCGGCGAGCTCAAGCACTGGGGCGGCGTCTCGCCGGCCTGGCCCATCTCCTACGAGGACCTGGAGCCGTACTACGCGTCGGCCGAGCGCCTCTACCAGGTGCACGGGGAGCGCGGCGTCGACCCGACCGATCCGCCGGGGGCGCCGTACCCGCATCCGCCGGTGAGCCACGAGCCCCGCATCCAGCAGCTCGCCGACGATTTCGCGCGGCTGGGCTGCCGTCCGTTTCACGTCCCGCTCGGTGTCATGCTGGACGAGACGAAACCGGGGAAGAGCCGGTGCATCCGCTGCGGGACCTGCGACGGCCATCCCTGCCTCGTCTCCGCCAAGGCCGATGCTCAGGTCGTCTGCGTCGATCCGGCTCTTGAGCATCCGAACGTGACACTGTTGACCGGAGCCCTGGTGAAGCGGCTGGAGACGAGCGCGTCGGGCCGTGAGGTGACGAGGATCGTCGTGGAGCGCGGCGGCGCCGTCGAAACGTATGCGGCCGACATCGTCGTGGTTGCGTGCGGCGCGATCAACTCCGCCGCACTGCTCCTGCGCTCGGCCAACGATCGCCATCCGCGCGGGCTCGCCAACGGCTCGGACGTCGTCGGGCGCCACTACATGGGGCACGTCAACTCCGTGCTCATGGCCGTCTCCAAGTGCCCCAACCCGACAATCTTCCAGAAGACGCTCGGGTTGAACGACTTCTACTTCGGCTCGGAAGACTGGGACCACCCGATGGGCCACATCTCTTTCGTCGGCAAGCTCGACGGCGACACCTTGAAGGCCGGCGCGCCGGCGATCGCCCCGGGCTGGACCCTCGACCTGATGGCGCGCCACTCGCTCGACTTCTGGCTGACCTCCGAGGACTTGCCGGCGCCCGACAACCGCGTGACGCTCGACCGCGACGGCTCCATCGTGCTCTCGTACCAGCCGAACAACGCGGAGGCGCACCGCCGGCTGATCGCGAAGCTCAAGAGCCTGATGGCGCGGCAGACGAAATGTCGCGTGCACGGCCACGACTGCCACGAGGGCCTCTTCGCGCGTAATCTTTTCCTGGGCCAGCGGATCCCGCTCGCCGGCGTCGCGCACCAGAACGGGACGATCCGGTTCGGCCACGACCCGAGGACCTCGGCGCTCGACGCCGACTGCAAGGCTCACGAGGTGGACAATCTCTACGTGGTCGACGGTAGCTTCTTTCCGTCGAGCGCCGCGGTGAACCCGGCGCTGACCATCATGGCCAACGCGCTCCGCGTCGGCGACCACCTGAAGAGCCGGCTCGCATGATCGGCTGGGGCCGGGAGATCTCGGGCGATCTCCCGGCCGCGGAGCGGCGGGAATGGCTCTGCGCCAACGGCATCGGTGGCTACGCCTCCGGCACCATCGCCGGCTCGCTGACGCGCCGCTACCACGGGCTGCTCGTCGCCGCCCTGGATCCTCCGCTGGGGCGGACGCTCCTCGTCGCCAAGGCCGACGAGATCGTCACGTACGACGGGCGCGCGCTCCCGCTCGCCACTAACCGCTGGGCCGGCGGCGCGATCGAGCCACGCGGCCATGCCGCGATCGAGCGCTTCGCCCTGAACGGGACGACGCCCATGGGGACATACGCGGTCGCCGACGCGCTCATCGAGAAGCGCCTCTGGATGGAGCCGGGCGCCAATACGACGTACGTTCGCTATCAAGTCCTCCGCGCGCGCGGTCCGGTCGGGCTCCAGCTGGGGCTCCTCGTGAACTACCGCGACTACCACGCGATGACCCGCGGCGACGGATGGTGCATGGACATCGCCGCGGTGAGGCACGGGCTTCGCGTGATCGCCTACGGGGGCGCCCGGCCCCTGCTCTTGCTGGCCGATCGCGGAGACGCGCGCATCGCGCACACCTGGTACCGAGGCTTCGATCTTCCACGCGAGCGCGGCCTCGACGCGGCGGAGGACCATCTCCACGCCGCGACGTTCCAGGCATCACTCGAGCCCGGCCAGACGCTGACGCTCGTGCTGTCGACGGAGCCCACGCCGTCGCTCGGCGGCGAGCGGGCCTGGGGCCGTCGCGCCCGTCACGACGCGGAGATTCATGCCGCCTGGCGCCGCGCCCAGCCGGCGGCCGAGCGCGCGCCGGCCTGGATCGGCCAGCTGGTGCGGAACGTGGACCAGTTCGTCCCACGGCGTCCGGTCGCCGACGATCCCGACGGCATGACGGTGATCGCCGGCTATCACTGGTTCGGTGACTGGGGACGCCACACGATGATCGCGCTACCCGGCCTCGCGCTGACGACCGGCCGGCCCGACGTCGCGCGCCGGATCCTCACGACGTTCGCGCGATTCGTGGACCGCGGGATGCTGCCGAACCACTTTCCCGACGCCGGCGAAGCGCCCGAGTACAACACCGTCGACGCCACGCTCTGGTATTTCGAGGCGATTCGCGCGTATCACGCGGCGACTCGTGACGACGCGCTCCTCAAGGAGCTGTACCCCGTGCTCGAGGAGATCGTCCGGCTGCATCGAGCCGGGACGCGCTACTCGATCGAGGAGGACGCGGGCGACGGGCTCCTGGCGTCGGGTGAGCCCGGCGTGCAGCTCACGTGGATGGACGCGAGGGTGGGCGACCGGGTCGTCACGCCGCGTACGGGCAAGGCGGTCGAGATCAACGCCCTCTGGTACAACGCGCTCCGGGCGATGGCGGGGTTCGCCGAGCGCCTGCGCGGATCGACGCCTCGACCGCGCTGTCCTTCCTGGCGCCGCTCGCCGACCATCTCGGCGACTTTGGGATCGGCTCGATCGGCGAGATCTTCGACGGCGATCCGCCCTTCACGCCCCACGGATGCATCGCGCAGGCCTGGAGCGTCGCCGAGACGCTCAGGGTGTGGCACGAACTCCATCGCCGATAGGCGCGCCTGAAGCGCCCCACCGCGCTCAGATTTCACACCGTTGTGACAATCCGATCGAACCGCGCGCCGGAGAATCTGTGTCGATAGGGCTGACGCCCGATCCAGGTGACCGCGGGCTCGACCGGGACGGGCGACGGTCTCGAGACCTCCAGACAGATTGACCGGGCCCGCGGAGAAAAGGAGACTTGACGTGAAGAAGTCGAATCTGATCATCGCCTCCGCCGTGGCGGCGGCTCTCGCCCTGCCTCTCATCTCGGACGCTCAGGGTGGGCCGGCGCCCAAGCCGAAGTTCGAGGCCGAGAAGTGCTACGGCATCGCGAAGGCCGGCAAGAACGACTGCCAGACCGCCAATTCGTCCTGCGCCGGCACCTCGAAGCGGGACAGCCAGGGCGACGCGTGGATCTACATGCCCGCGGGCGCCTGCGCCAAGGTGGTCGGCGCCAGCCTCCAGCCCACGCGGTCCTGAACGACCTCGATGAACGGCGACCGGCGGGTGCCATGATCGCGCGCGACGAACGCTCGGCGGACACACCCGCTCCTGTCGGAGTCGGGCTGCGGGCGCCCCACGTCGCCGAGGTCATGGCGACCCGGCCGGCCATCGCGTTCCTCGAGGTCCACACCGAGAACTACCTGGGCGGCGGGCCGGCCGTGGCCGGGCTCGAGCGCCTGCGGCACGACTACGCGGTGTCGCTCCACGGAGTCGGGCTCTCGCTCGGAGGCGCCGACCCGCTGGACCGCCGGCATCTCATGCGCGTGAAAGGCCTGGTCGAACGGATCCAGCCGGCGCTCGTCTCCGAGCATCTCGCGTGGAGCGTCGGCGGCGGCGCATACCTCAACCATCTGCTGCCGCTGCCGTACGACGAATCGCGGCTCGAGGCGACGAGCCGCCGGATCGAGCAGGTTCAGGAGACTCTCGGCCGGGCGATCCTGGTCGAGAACCCGGCCCGCTACCTCCGCTTCCGCCACTCGCCGATCTCCGAGCCCGAGTTCTTGACCGAGCTCGCCCGCCGGACCGGGTGCGGCATCCTGCTGGACGTCAACAACGTCTACGTGAGCAGCTACAACTTCGACGAGGATCCACTCGCGTATCTGGACGCGATGCCCACCGGAGCGATCGGCGAGATTCATCTGGCCGGGCACGCGACGAACGACGCCGCCGGCCGCCCGATCCTGATCGACGATCACGGCTCGTGTGTCGCGGAGCCGGTATGGGATCTCTATCGCCGGGCGCTCGCGCGGTTCGGGCCGGTGCCGTCGCTGGTCGAGTGGGATACGAATCTCCCCGAGCTCACCGTGCTCCTCGACGAGGCGGCGCGGGCCGGGCGTTTGTTGCGAGCGGCCCAGGGCCGAGAGCGTCATGTCGTCGCCGCGTGAGCTCGAGCGCGACTTCGCCGTCGCGCTCCTCGGCGGCCCCGACGAGGCGATCACCGGCCAGATCCAGGGCGACGGGCTCGAGCCCGCGGCGCGCATCGCGATCTATCGGCACCACGTCCTCGTCACCCTGACCGAGGCGCTCGAGGCGACGTATCCCGTCGTCGTCCGGCTGGTCGACCGGCGGTTCTTCGCCTACGCGGCCGACCGCTACATCCGCGACAATCCGCCGATCGGGCCGTGCCTCTTCGAGTACGGTGAATCGTTTGCCGACTTTCTCTCGGCGTTCCCGCCGTGCCGCGATCTGGCGTACCTCGCGGACGTCGCGCGGCTCGAGTGGGCGATGAACCGCGCGCTCCACGCCGAGGACGCCGTCACGCTCGATCCGAGATGGTTGAGCGCCGTGCCGCTGGACGAAGTCGCCCGCGTGAAGCTGCGCCTGCATCCTTCCGTATCGCTGCTCGAGTCGCCATGGCCGATCGACCAGATCTGGCGTACCAACCAGCCCGGCGCGGATCCGGAGGCGACGGTGAGCCTCGACGCCGGCGGCGTGCGACTGGAGATCTGCCGCCTCGAGGACGACGTCGTGTTCCGCCCGATGACATCGGCCACCTACGCCTTCGAGCGGGCGCTCGCCACCGGACTCGATCTCCAGCGCGCGGTGGACGCGGCGCGTTCGGCCGACCCGAGCTTCGATCTGACCCCGGCGCTGGGCGAGCTCCTGGACCAGGGGCTCATCGTCGGCGCGAGCGCGCCGTCAATCGACACTGGAGGCCCCGGATGCAAACCGACGCAGCATCCATGCTGAGCGCCACGAGCGGGCGAAGCCGTCTCGCCCCCCTGACCGAGCTCCTCGGCCGCTTTCCGATCGCGATCGTTCAGTGTATGTTTCGTCTCGCGGTCGCGAGCGTCTTTCTGAAGGCCGGCCTGAACAAGATCGCGAGCTGGGAGCTGACGGTGCAGCTCTTCGCCGACGAGTACAAGGTGCCGGTGCTGGCGCCCGAGATCGCAGCCCGCATGGCCACGACGTTCGAGATCGGCTGCTCGCTCCTCCTGGTCGCCGGCCTGGCGACGCGGCTGGCGACGTTGCCGCTGCTCGGGATGATCATGACGATCCAGCTCTTCGTCTATCCGAGCGCGTACGCGGAGCATCTCACCTGGGCCTCGATCTTGATCTTCCTGCTCACGCGCGGCGCGGGCCCGTGGTCGCTCGACCGGGTCGTCGGCCTCGAGCCCGGAGATTCCCGGAGGGCATGACGGCGGCACCAGGACGGAGCGTCGGCGAATCGAGAGATCTGACACGGCCGGCGCTCCGCCCCTGGCAGCGTCTCGGCGTCAAGCTGGCCTTGGCCTTCGCCCTCCTGACCCTGGTCACCGTCGGGCTCGTCGGCGCGCTCATTCACGAGCGCCAGAAGCGCGAGGTCGAGGACACCGTCGGCACGCAGCTCCTCAACATCGCGCGGACTGCCGTGCTCCTCGTCGATCCGGCGGTTCACGCCGAGGCCCAGGCGGCGATGTCGCGCGACTCGCCCGCGTACACGCGTATCAAGAAGGCGCTGGTGGCCGTCCAGACCGAGACGTTGCTCACCACGCCCATCCGGACCTTGACCGGCTTCGATCCCGCGCGGCGCTCGGCGAAGCTCGTCGTCGTGGGTGACGGGTCGCTGCCGCCGGGCGAGATGGTGGCGGTCGCGCCGGAGATGATAGAGCCGCTCGGCTGGACGTTCGAGGACGGCGTCGCGCGCTACACGCGCATCTACCGCAGCGCGAGCGGCACGTGGATCACCGCGATCGCACCGATCGTGGACGCGACGGGCCGGACCACCGCCGTGCTCAGCATGGACTACGCGGTCGATCTCTACTTCGAGCGCCTGCGCGAGCTCCAGGTCGCGATCGTCCAGGCGTCGGTCGCCGGGGCGATCGCGGCGCTGCTCCTGGGCCTGCTCGTCGCGCGGCGCCTCACCCGTCCGATCAGCGCGCTCACCGGAGGGGTGGCGCGCGTCGCCGGCGGCGATCTCAGCGAAGAGCTCCCGGTTCGCTCGCGCGACGAGATCGGCCAGCTGACGCGCGCCTTCAACGAGATGGTCGCGGGGCTCCGCCAGCGCGACTTCATCAGGAACGCGTTCGGTCGCTACGTCTCCCCGGAGGTGGCCAAGACTCTTCTGGAGTCGCCCGAGGGCCTGCGGCTCGGTGGTCACAAGCGCGAGATCACGGTGCTCATGTCCGATCTCCGGGGCTACACGCGGTTCGCCGAGCAGGGCGACCCCGAGCGCGTCATGGAAGTGCTGAACGGCTACCTGGCGCGCATGGCCGATATCGTCATCGCGCACGGCGGAACGATCAACGAGTTCATCGGCGACGCGATTTTCGCGGTGTTCGGTGCCCCGCTGGACCAGCCGGACCACGCCGAGCGCGCGGCCGCCTCGGCCCTCGCGATGCAGGCGGCGATGGGCGAGCTGAACCGCGAGCATGCGGCCCGAGGCTGGCCGCGCTTCGAGATGGGGATCGGCGTCAACACCGGCGAGGCGGTCGTCGGCAACATCGGCTCCGAGCAGCGAGCGAAGTACGCCGTGGTCGGCGCCGCCGTGAACCTCGCCGCGCGAGTCGAGGGGTGCACGGTCGGCGGCCAGATCTTCGTGACCAGCTCGACCCTCGATCGCATCCACGATCTCGCCGAGGTCGGCGAGCCCGTGCGCGTCGAGCTCAAGGGCATCGCCGAGCCGGTGCTGCTCCACGAGCTGCGCGCGATCGGCGGGCGCTTCGCTCAGCGCCTGTCGGCGACGGACATGGACGGCGATCCCCGCGTCGACGCGCGCCTGCCGCTCCGGGGGTGGGTCGTGGAGGGCAAGCAGCTCGGCGGCGAGTTCTCGGGAACCGTGACCCGGCTCGGTCGCCGCTCGTTCGACGCGCGCCTCGCGGCCGATCTGGCTCCGCTGACGAACGTGAAGGTCCGCGTCAACGCGCCCGACCTCGGGCAGGAGTCCGGCGACCTCTATGGCAAGGTCGTCGGCGTGACCGGAGAATCCGCCGCGCGGATCACGAGCATCCGGCTCACCTCGGTGGATCCTACCGACCAGCGGCTGCTCGAGAAGCTCCTGCCGAGCTAGAATGGGTGGCGCAACCGGCCATCCATGACGCATCCAGGAGCAGGCTCGACAAACCCGGCGGAGGCGGCGCGCTACCGCACGCTGCTCGAGATCAACAATGCGGTCATCTCGAGCCTGACGCGCGAGGACCTCTTCCACGCGATCGCCCGCGCGCTCCGGCGTGTCGTGGCCTTCGATCGCACGGCGATCTTCCTTCCGGATCGCGACAAGGACGTGCTCCGCCTCTTCATCCTGGAGTCGTCCCTGCCGACCTCGTACTTCGCCGTCGGCATGGAAATGCTCTCGGGCGAGAGCCACGTCGGCTGGACGTTCGAGCACCAGCAATACCGGCTCTGCCGGGATCTGAGCCATGAGCGCCGGTACGCGATGGAGGAGCGCGCCTTCCAGGACGGCGTACGCTCGTACGTGCTCGTGCCGCTGGTCGCCCAGGGCCGCAGCGTCGGCGTCCTCGCGGTCGCCAGCACGTCGCCGGACCAGTATTCCGAGGCCGACGCCGCCTTCCTCCAGGAGGCCGCCAACCAGATCGTCCTGGCCGTCGAGAACATGAAGGCCTACGAGGCGATCACGACCTTGCACCGCGAAGTTCGTGACGAAGCCGCGCGGCGGCGCGAGGTCGAGCAGACGCTTCGCGCGGTCGTCGAGGGCACCGCCGCGATGACCGGGAGCGACTTCTTCTATTCGCTGGTCAAGCACCTCGCCTCGGCGCTGCGCGTCCGCTACGCGTTCGTCTCGGAGTGCGTCGACGGGGCCGAGGCCCGGGTCCGCACGCGCGCGATCTGGAACGGCGGCAGCTTCGGGGAGAACTTCGAGTATGACGTCACGGGAACGCCCTGCCTTCGGGTCCTCGAGGGCGACGTCGCCCATTACGGCCGCGACGTCCAGCGGCTCTTTCCCGCCGACAAGGATCTGGTCGAGCTCGGCGCCGAGAGCTACCTGGGCGTTCCCGTTCTCGATCCATCGGGTCCGCTGGTGGGTCATCTCGTGATCCTCGACGACAAGCCGATGCCCGATACCTCGCGGGCGCTCCCGATCCTCAGGACGTTTGCCGCCCGCGCGGGCGCCGAGCTGGCGCGTCTGCGGGCCGACGAGCGGCTCCGGACCGCCCTCGCCGAGGTCGAGGTGCTCCGGAATCGCCTGCAGGACGAGAATGTCTACCTCCAGGACGAGATCCACATCGAGCACAACTACGCGGAGATGGTCGGCTCGAGCCCGGCCCTGCTCGACGTGCTCCGGCAAATCGAGCAGGTGGCGCCGACCGACGCGACGGTGCTGATCTACGGCGAGACCGGCACGGGCAAGGAGCTCGTGGCCCGCGCGATCCACGCGCGGAGCCCGCGCCACGGGCGACCCCTCGTCAAGGTGAACTCCAGCGCGATCTCGGCCGGCCTGGTCGAGAGTGAGCTGTTCGGCCACGTGAAGGGCGCGTTCACCGGCGCCATCGAGCGCCACGTCGGGCGCTTCGCGCTCGCGGACCAGGGCACGATCTTCCTCGACGAGGTCGGCGAGCTGCCGCTCGAGAGCCAGGTGAAGCTGCTCCGCGTGCTCCAGGAGCAGGAGTTCGAGCCCGTGGGCAGCAACCAGACCGTGAAGGTCGACGTGCGCGTGATCGCCGCGACCAACCGCGATCTCACCGAGGCCGTGCGCGCCGGCCGTTTTCGCGCGGACCTGTTCTACCGGCTCAACGTCGTCGAGCTCCGCGTGCCGCCGCTGCGCGAGCGGGCAGGGGACATCCCGCAGCTCGCGATGTTCTTTCTCGGCCGCTTCGCGAAGAAGTTCGGGCGACCGACCGAGACGATCTCCACCGAGACCATGGACCGCCTGGTCCGCTACCCGTGGCCGGGGAACATCCGTGAGCTGCAGAACGTCATCGAGCGCGCTGTGGTGCTCGCGCGCGGCCCGGCGCTGGAGCTCGACAGGGATCTCCTTCCGTCGCCGTTGCGACCCGATGCCACCTCGGGGACCGACCCACGCAAGGCTGAGCCCACGCCCGCCGGGCTGGTCGCCACTCTCGAGGAAACCGAGCGCGCGCATATCGTCGCGGCGCTGGAGCGAGCCGAAGGCGTCATCGAAGGCACTCGGGGGGCCGCGAAGCTCCTCGGCATCCATCCCAATACGCTCAGGAGCCGGATGGAGAAGCTCGGGATCAAGCGCTCGGGCCCCCGAGCTTCGTAGGTTGCCGACGCTCGTTCGTGGCGCTCCCACGGGAATTCGTGGGGGCGCGATCTCCCGCTCGACTCGGTCTACCTGATGGACTGAAATCGCGCGGCTTTCTGAGCGAACCCCGGCCGGCCGACGCCTAGCACGGTCCTTGCTCCACTCAGGGCCGTGCTTCGAATCCAGCTCCTCGACCTGCAGGACGGCACCGCGACGCTCCAGCTCACCGGCCGGGTCGCCGGGCCGTGGGTGGGTGAGCTTCGTCGATCCTGCGATCGCATCCTGAGCGTGGGCGGGAGCTTGAGCGTGGACCTCCGCGAGGTCACGTTCGTCGATCGCGACGGCGTCGAGCTCCTCTGCGGCCTGCGGGGACGGCAGGTCGCGCTCGTGAACTGCTCACCTTTCGTCGCCGAGCAGCTCAAGGCCCCGCGATGAGCATCGACCACGAGTCGACCTCCGATCAGGACCTCCTCGCCTCGCTGCGCGGCGGCGAGCCGAAGGCCCTCGAGGGGCTCGCGGATCGCTACGGCGGGCGGATCTATCGCCTGGCGTTCGGCGTGACCCGGAATCAGGGCGACGCCGAAGAAGTGCTGCAGGACGTGCTCCTGACGCTCGCGCGCAAG
>Ga0209055_1000942_pt1 | contig 19575 bp, 17 predicted proteins | sample GraSoiAngelo_110_FD_185875 | JGI IMG/M metagenome (GOLD analysis project Ga0209055, IMG submission 185875) | Grasslands soil microbial communities from the Angelo Coastal Reserve, California, USA - 14_0903_12_30cm (SPAdes) (version 2) | ecosystem: Environmental > Terrestrial > Soil > Grasslands ... | reverse complement strand
GCCACCAGCCTCCCTAGCTCGCTCTCGGCGCTGCGAGACTCGTGCTCGACGGCGCGCAGCTCGGCGGCGACCCCTTCGTGGTGCTCGGTCGCCAGCCGCGCCTCGGCGTCGGTGCGATCGCGCTCCACGGCGACTTCACGAGCCGCGACGTCGGTCCGCTCGCGCTCCTCGGCGAGCCACGCACGCCGCTCGACGAGCTGCGTCCGGCGCTGCTCGGCCTGCGCCAAACGCTCGGCCAGGTCGCGCTCGATCTCGTCGACGCGTGAAAGCTCGCGACCGAGTGCTTCCACCCGCTCGGTGACCGAGGCGAGATCGACCCGGCATGCCGTGAGCTCGGCGCCGAGCGCGGTCTCGTCCGATTGCGCGCCCTCGATCGCGTCCCGCGCACGGGCGGCCGCCGCCTCCAGCGCGCCCTCGGCGTCGCGCGCGACCGCGATGCGCTGGCCGAGCTGCGCCAGGGTCGTGCTCGTCTCCTCGGCCTCTCGCGCAACCTGCCCTGACTCGGCCTCGACGGTCTCCACGTGCCGCTGCACGCGGGCGTACTCCTGCCCCGCACGCTCGACGTCTTTGTCGCCCGCGAGGCGCTCGGCCAGGCGCGCCTGCACCGCGCGCGCGAGCTCGCCGATTTGCTCCCGAAGTGTGGCGAACTCGGCACCCAGGGTCGTGATCTCGGCCTGACCCGCCTCGACCACCGAGGACAGACGCTGCACTTCCGACTCCAGCTCGCGCAGCTGACGCTTGCGCGCCAGCAGCGAATGCTCCGTCGCGCTCGCGGCCTGATCACCGCCGCCGTGGAGCCTCCCGGTCGGGCCGAGGACTTCCCCGCCCGGCGTGACGTACGTCGCGACGACGCCGTTACGCCGCCAGAGGCTCTCCGCCTCGTCCAGGTGCTCGACGACCGCGACCTGGCCGAGCAGATGATGAACCAGGCGCGGCGCGGAGGCGCTCACGCTCCGGGCGACCCAGCGAACACCGTTGTCGCTCGGGATGGAGTCGGACGGCGCCGGCAGATGCTCGAGCGGAAGGAACGTCGCCGACCCGAGCGCGTGATCGTGCAGGTACGCGACGGCCGCGCGCGCGTGCTCGAACCGCTCGACGACCACCCACTGAAGCCGCTCGCCCAGTACCGCCTCGATGGCGCGCTCCATGCCGGAGGGCACCTCCAGGAGATCGGCCACGGTGCCGACGATGCCCTGGAGCGCGTCGCGGCGGCCGTCGGCGAACACGGCGCGCACGCCGGCGCCATAGCCTTCGCGCGCGCGCTCGAGCTCGGACAGCGCCTCGAAGCTCGAGCGCCGCGACGCCAGCTCGACACGGGCATCGGCGAGCTGCGCCTCGGCCTCGGTCAATCGGCGCTCCGCGGCGGCTTCTTGAGCTTCGAGCCGCTGGCGCTGCTCCTCCAGCGAGACGAGCTCGGCCGCGGCCCGATCGCGCGCGGCGGCGAGAGTCCCCCGCTCTCCGGCGAGGCGCTGGGCCTCAGCCTGCGCCTGGGCGAGCTCGGCGCCCAGCCGCTCGGCGCGGCGACCCAGCTGGATCTCACGCTCGCGCAGCTCGCCGGCGCTCCGCATGAGATCGACGCGCTCGGCGGCCAGCCGTGTCTGCTCCAGACGGAGCGCTTCCGAGTGATCGCGCTCGACAGCGAGGGCGGCGCGCTGACGCTCGAGGGCGGCCTCGAACTCCGTCGCCGCCCGCGACCGCTCGGCGGCGACCTGCTCCGTGTCGCGGAGTGCCAGCCGGACGTTCTCTCGCTCGCCGACGATGGACGCCTGGCGCTCGGTCGTCGTGCGGACTTCCTCGTCCAGTCGCACGCTCTCGTCGCCGAGCTCGCGCATCTGGACGCCCATCTGCTCGCGGCGCTCGAGGAGCCGCTCGAGCTCGCCCTGCACCTTCGAAACGGCCTGGCGGAGGTCGGACAGGCGATGTTCGCTCACCTGCAGGGCTTCCCGCGCCTGGGCCTCACGCGCCGCCAGGGACGCCAGGCGCGTGCGCAGCCCCTCTTCGGTATCGCGCAGGCGGACGAGCTCTCCCGCCATCCGCTCACCCTCGCTGCGGAGGCCCGCGTAGTCCGCGGCGACCAGCGCGAGCCCGAGGTCGCGCTTCTCGGCCTGCAGCGTTTTGTACTGCTGCGCCTTCTTCGCCTGGCGCTCGAGTGAGTGGAGCTGCCGGCGCACCTCGTCCATGACGTCACGCACGCGCACGAGGTTCTGGCGGGTCGCGTCGAGCTTGCCCTCGGTCTCGTTGCGCTGCTGCTTGTAGCGCGCGATGCCGGCGGCTTCCTCGATGAATACGCGGCGCTCGTGCGGCTTCGCGGTCAGGACGTGGTTGAGCTTGTCCTGATCCATCACCGAGTAGGCGCGCGGGTTGGCGCCGGTGCCGGCGAAGAGGTCGAGGATGTCGCGCAGGCGCGACGGGTTCTTGTTCAGGAGATATTCGCTCTCGCCCGTGCGGTAGAGACGGCGGCTCACCGCCACCTCGGTCCACGGCACGGAGAGCACACCATCGTTGCTGAAGATCAGCTCGACCTCGGCGAAGCCGACCGGCTTGCGCGAGGCGGAGCCGTGGAAGATCAGGTCCTCCATGCGCTGCCCGCGGAGCGACTTCGCGCTCTGCTCACCGAGCGCCCAGCGGACCGATTCCGAGATGTTGCTCTTGCCGCATCCGTTCGGCCCGACGATCGCGGTGATCCCGGGCGTGACCTTGAGGACGGACTTCTCCGCGAAGGACTTGAAGCCGTGCAGCGAAACGGATTCGAGGCGCATGGGGTTTTCTAGCACGGGGGACCCAATACAACCAAAGAAAAAAGCACCAGCCCTTGGGGTGGCGGCGCCGTAAAACCCTAGATATCGCCCTCTACGTCTTCAGGTAGTGACATTTCTTGTACTTCTTACCCGAGCCGCAGTAGCACGGGTCGTTGCGCCCGATCTTTTCCCCGGTCGGGGTGCGGGGCGCCGCCTGCACGCGCTGCGCGGGCGCGGCGGTCCGCGCCGGCTCGCCGGCGATCTCGCCGCGGGACTCGCGCGCGTCCGCCCACGCCGTGATGGCCGGCAGCGCCATCGGCGTGTCGCGGACGATCTGCACCTTGAAGAGCCGCTCGATCACGGCCGCCTTCATGCGCTCGAACATGTCCTCGAAGAGATCGAACGCTTCCTTCTTGTACTCGGTCAACGGGTCGCGCTGGCCGTACCCACGCAGACCGATACCTTCCTTGAGGTGGTCGATCGAGAGCAGATGATCCTTCCACTGCGTGTCGAGGACGATCAGCATCTCGTGTCGCTCGAGCGCCTGCAGGAGCTCGGGACCGAGCTCGCGCTCGCGCTCCGCGAAGCGCGTCTTGACCGCCTCCTGCACCACCTCGTCCAGCGCCTCGCGCGAGACGATCTCGCTGAACTCCGCCGACGGGACGCGGGTGTCGAACTGCCGATGGAGCGCCTCGGTCAGGCCGGCGAGATCCCAGTCCTCGGGGTGCGCACCCCGCGCGGCGTAGGCATCGAGGGCGCTCTCGACGAGCTCGTCGACCCATTCGGCGACGGTCTCGGCCTGGCTCTCCCCCTCCAGGATCTGGCGCCGCATCCCGTAGATGACCTCGCGCTGCTTGTTCATCACGTCGTCGTACTCGAGCAGGTGCTTGCGGATCTCGAAGTTGTGGGTCTCGACGCGCTTCTGCGCCGTCGCGATGGCGCGGGTCACGAGCTTGTGCTCGATCGGCTCGCCTTCCTGCATGCCCAGGCGCTCCATGATCCGCTCGACGCGCTGCGAGCCGAAGATACGGAGCAGGTCGTCCTGGAGCGACAGGTAGAAGCGCGAGGAGCCCGGGTCGCCCTGGCGACCGGATCGCCCGCGGAGCTGATTGTCAACGCGGCGCGCCTCGTGGCGCTCGGTGCCCACGATGTGCAAGCCGCCGCGCTCGACCACGCGCTGGTGCTCCGGCTCGGTGATCCGCCGGGCCTCGACGAGCGCGGACTCCCGGTCGGGCGCGGCGGCCGTCACGGGGTCGAGCCCGCGTTTGCGCAAGATTTCCTTCGACAGGAAGTCGGGGTTACCGCCGAGCAGGATGTCGGTGCCGCGACCGGCCATGTTGGTGGCGATCGTGACCGCGCCCTCGCGACCGGCCTGCGCGACGATCTCGGCCTCGCGCTCGTGATACTTCGCGTTCAGGACCTCGTGACGGATCCCGCGCTTCTTGAGCAGGCTCGACAGGGTCTCAGACTTCTCGATCGAGACGGTGCCGACGAGGCAGGGCTGGCCCTTCTGGTGGCGCTCGATGACGTCGTCGACGACCGCGTTGAACTTCTCGCGCTCCGTCTTGTAGACGACGTCCGGGAAGTTGACCCGGCCCAGCGTCCGGTTCGTCGGGACCACCGTGACGTCGAGCTTGTAGATCTTGGCGAACTCCTCGGCCTCGGTCTCGGCGGTCCCGGTCATGCCCGCGAGCTTGTCGTACATCCGGAAGTAGTTCTGGAAGGTGATCGTGGCGAGCGTCTGGTTCTCGCGCTCGATCCGCACCGCCTCCTTGGCCTCGACCGCCTGGTGGAGACCGTCGGACCAGCGGCGGCCCGGCATCTGGCGCCCGGTGAACTCGTCGATGATGACGACCTGCCCGTCCTTGACGATGTAGTCGACGTCCCGCCGGAAGAGCGCGTGCGCCCGGAGTCCCTGCTGGATGTGGTGCAGCATCGTCATGTTGCGCGGGTCGTACAGATTCTCGACGTTCAAGAGCCGCTCGCAGGTCGCGATCCCCTCCTCGGTCAGCGCCACCGCGCGCGCCTTCTCGTCGACGATGAAGTCCCCCTTCTTCTCGGCCTCGATCTCGGAGAGCTTGCCCTCGACGATCGTCGCCGCCCGCCGGAGCTTGGGGATGATGCGGTCGATCTTGTAGTAGAGGTCGGTCGACTCGTCGGCCGGGCCCGAAATGATCAGCGGCGTCCGCGCCTCGTCGATCAGGATCGAGTCGACCTCGTCGACGATCGCGTAGTGGAGCTCGCGCTGCACTAGCTCGTCGAGGCTGAACCGCATGTTGTCGCGGAGGTAGTCGAAGCCGAACTCGTTGTTGGTGCCGTAGGTGATATCGGCCCGGTACGCTTCGGGGCGCGTGCACGGCCGGAGCGAGGTCAGCCGGATGTCCGACGTCACGAACTTCGGATCGTAGAGGAACGAGGCCTCGTGCTGGATGACACCGACGGTCAGGCCGAGCGCCTGATAGATCGGGCCCATCCACTGCGCGTCGCGCTTGGCCAGATAGTCGTTGACCGTGACGATGTGCACGCCCCGGCCGGTGAGACCGTTCAGATACGCGGGCAAGGTCGCGACGAGCGTCTTACCTTCGCCGGTCGCCATCTCGGCGATCTTTCCGTCGTGGAGCACCATGCCGCCGATCAGCTGGACGTCGAAGTGTCGCATCCCGACCGTGCGTCGAGCCGCCTCGCGGCAGACGGCGAACGCTTCCGGCAGGATGTCGTCCAGGGGCTCACCGCCCACGATCCTTTTCTTGAAGTCGTCCGACTTCGCGCGAAGGCCTGTCTCGTCGAGCGAGGTCAGCGACTGCTCGAGCGCGTTGATGGCCTGCACGACCGGCATCATCCGTTTGACGTCGCGCTCGTGCTTGGTGCCGAAGATCTTCTTCAGCAGAACATCGATCATGTCGTGCTCATTATACAGGGCGCGTTCGCGAGGCCGGCCGACCCAGAAGCTCGCGGGCGTGGCCCCGCGCGGTCTCGGTGACCCGCTCCCCCGCCACCATCCGCGCGATCTCCTCTACGCGCGCCTCGCCGGTCACCGGATCGGCGCTGACGCGGGTCCGGCCGCCGCGCACGCTCTTCCCGACCCGCACATGATGGGCGGCGCGGGCGGCGATCGGCGCCAGGTGCGTGACGCAGAGAACCTGGCGACCCTCGGCGGCCGCGGCCAGCTTCTGAGCGACCACGGCCGCGACGCGCCCGCCGATCCCCGAGTCGACCTCGTCGAAGATCATCGTGGGCACGCGGTCGGCGCGCGCCAGGATGGCCTTGAGGGCGAGCATCGTGCGCGAGAGCTCGCCGCCCGATGCGATCCGCGCGAGCGGCCGCATGTCCTCGCCGGGGTTAGTCGACAGGCGGAACTCGACCCGGTCGAGCCCCCGCGGCCCGATCTCCTCGAACGGCGCCCGCGAGATGGCGATCTCGAAGCGGGCCCGCTCCATGCCGAGCTGTCGAAGCTCGCGCGCCGTGACACCGGCGAGGCGCTCGGCGGCGTCATGACGCCGCTTCGCGAGCTCGTGGCCTGCCGCCGAAAGCTCCGCGTCCAGCTCGCCGAGCGCGCGCTCTTGCTCGGCCAGGATCGCCTCGTGACGGCCGAGCCGCTCGAGCTCGGTCGCCGCCTCGTCCCGGAACGCCAGCATCGCGGACTCGGTGTCGCCGTACTTCCGCTTGAGCCGCGTGAGCGCGTCGAGGCGCTCGTCGACCGCTTCGAGCCGCCCGGGCGCCATCATGGCGCCTTCCCGAAGGGAGCGGATCGCGGCCAGCGCGTCCTCGACCAGGGCGCCGGCGCCGTCCACCGAATCGGCCGGCGCGGCGAACGCGGGATCGAGCCGCGCGAGATCTCGCAGGAGGCGCGCGGTCCGATGCAATCGGCTCATCGCCGAGCCATCGTCGTCGTTGAGGTGGCCGGCGGCCTCGGCCAGCCCAGCCGACAAGCGTTCGGCGTGCTGGAGCCGTCGACGCTCGACTCGCAGCTCCTCCTCCTCGCCCACCCTGAGCCGCGCGGTGTCGAGCTCCGACACCTGCAGGTGCAGGAGATCCTCCCGCTGGGCCCGATCGCGCTCGGCCGCGCGGGCACGCTCGAGCTCCGCCTTCACCGCGCGATGCTTCGCGAACAGGTCCCCCACGCGATCGCGGAGCTCCTCGGCGTCCGCGAAGCGATCCAGGAGATCGAGCTGCCGAGACGGCTCGAGCAGGCGCTGGTGCTCGTGCTGACCGTGTATCTCGACCAGGTGATCGCCGAGGCGCTCGAGCAAGCCGACGGTCACCGGCGAGTCATTGACGAAGGCGCGGTGGCGGCCGGAGCGCGAAAGCTCGCGGCGGACCACCAGCTGGCCCTGATCCAGACCAAGCCCTGCTTCCTCGAGCACCGCCGCCGCCGGGCCCCGTGGCGCCACGTCGAACACCGCCTCCACGGTCGCCGTCTCGGTGTCGGTGCGGATGACGTCGGTCTGGGCACGGGCCCCACGGATCAGGAGGATCGCGTCGAGGAGCATCGACTTCCCCGCGCCCGTCTCGCCGGTCAGCACGTTGAGCCCGGGCCCGAAGGTCGTGGTGACGGCGTCGATCACGGCGAAGTTGCGAACGCGGATCTCGAGGAGCATCTGGGCCGATGCTAGGTCAGCGCGTCGCTGACCTCAAGCGGTATCCGAGCGAATACGGCGCTAACGCTCACCCCACTTGAGTTTCGTGCGGAGGACGGAGAAGAAATCCTTCTGCGGAAATCGGACGAGCCTGATGCGCGAGGCGGCTTTGCGTATCTCGACTGTGTCCCGCTCTCGGAGCCCGACACCGATCTGCCCATCGACTGTCGCCATGACCTCCTGGTCGGCCAGCAGGGTCACTTCGATACGGTCCGCACCCGGCAACACGATCGGGCGGTTGGTCAGGGTGTGCGAGCAGATGGGAGTCAGGACGACGGCGTCCATCGTGGGGAAGAGGATCGGCCCACCCGCAGAGAGCGAGTAGGCGGTCGATCCGGTCGGGGTCGAGATGATGAGGCCGTCAGCGCGATACGCGGTGGCATGGCGGCCATCGACGGACACCGAGAGGTCGATGATGCGGCTCATCGCGGATTTCGTGATGACCACGTCGTTGAGCGCCGCGTATTCGCAAATCGGCTGGCCGTTGCGGACGACCCTCGCGGCCAGGAGCATCCGCTCTTCGATGGTCATCCGGCCCGCCAGGTATGCCTCGAGCGCGGGGAGCATCTCGTCGAGCGTCGTAGCGGTGAGGAACCCGAGTCCACCCAGGTTCACTCCGAGAAGCGGCACGCCCAGATCGCCGACCGCTCTGGCCATCGAGAGAAGGGTCCCGTCGCCGCCGAGGACGATCAGCAGATCCACCTGGGACGGCAGCTCCGCCTTGCCGGCCGCTGCCGGGACCTCGGATGCTAGGTCAGCGGTCTCCTTCTCGAGCACCGCGCCGAGCCCCTGGGCGGAAAGCCAGGAAAGCAGCTCGGCGATGACACCCCTGGCGCGGGGCGCGTCCGGCTTCGCGACGATCCCGACTCTGGTCACGCAAGGGCCTCGACGCTCCGGCTGATCATCGACTCCAGGTCACTGGCAGTCCGGCCGTGCGTCGAGAAGTGCAGGAAGAACTCGTGATTGCCTTTCGGGCCTCGCAGCGGGGAAGCAGTGACACCAAGCACATGCCAGCCTCGCAGCACAGCATAACGCGCCAGCCGCTGGACCGCAGCCCGATGCTGGGCGGGCTCGCGAACGACGCCGCCCTTGGCGACGTGCTCGCGACCGACCTCGAACTGCGGCTTCACGAGCGCGACGACCTCGCCGCGAGAGGCGAGCACGCCGAACACCGCGGGCAAGATTTTCTCGAGCGAGATGAAGGACACGTCGATGACCGCCAGCGTCGGCTGATCGCCGAAGACCCGCGGATCGAGCGCGCGAGCGTTCGTGTGCTCCATCACGACGACTCGCTGATCCTTGCGCAGGCGCGGGTCGAGCTGGCCCGTGCCGACGTCGACCGCGTAGACCCGTGCGGCGCCGCGCTGGAGCAGACAATCGGTGAATCCGCCCGTGGACGCGCCGACGTCCATGCAGACGCGCCCGGCGACCTTGATCGGGAAGGTGCTCAAGGCGTGCACGAGCTTCTCGCCGCCGCGGCTCACGAACGGGCTGCGCGCTCGGACCTCGACCTCGGCCCCCGGCGCTACCAGGACGCTCGCCTTATCCACTAGTTGGCCGTCGACGAACACCTCGCCGGCGAGGATCTGGCGGGCGGCCTTTTCGCGGCTCTCGATCAGTCCCTTGTCGACGAGCAGCTTGTCGATCCGAACTTTCGCTGGACGTTTCATGACGCGCTTCATTATAGGCGAGCGACTCTCCTGGGCCGCATCAGAAACAGCAGGGCCATGCCCGCCAGGAAGCCCCCGATGTGGGCAAACCAGGCCGTTCCACCGGCCTCGCCCCCGCCCCATGCCGTCGAGCTGAATGTCAGGATCCCGCTCAGGAACTGGATGACGATCCAGAAGCCGAGCACGATCAGCGCCGGCCAGCGGACGACCCGGGCGAAGAATCCAAAGATCACCAGCATGTGAACGCCCGCGAACGGGAAGAGCAGCATGTAGGCCCCCAGCACGCCGGAGACGGCGCCGCTCGCGCCGATCATGGGCACGGAGGACCGAGGGTTCGTGGCGACCTGGGTCAGCGCCGCGGCCACGCCGGCCACGAGATAAAGCGCCGCAAACCGCCCGTGTCCGAGCGTGTCCTCGACGTTGTCGCCGAAGATCCACAGGTAGAGCATGTTGCCGCCGACGTGAAGCAGTCCGCCATGCAGGAACATCGACGTGAAGATCGTCGCGATCGGGCTCGGGAAATCTCCGGGCACTCGACACGCGCCGGTGAGTCGGCACGGGGTCGCGCCGAACTCGAAAACGAACGCCTCCGCGGCCCGTGGATCGCCCCCGATGCCGATCGAGGCCTGATACAGAAACACGAGCACGTTGAGTCCGATCAGGCCGATCGTGACGTACGGGACGGTCGCGCTCGGGACGTCGTCCTTGAGCGGGATCATCAGCGCCCCGGCTGGAGCACGACGATGCTCGGCCGCGTCAGATAGCGCTCCGCGGCCCGCGCGACGTCTTCGGCCGTCACCGCATCGAGCGCCCGGGCGTAGCGGTCCGGAAAGTCCCAGCCGGCCCCGACCGTCTCGAAGAAGGCCATGTACCACGCCAGGCGCGCGTTCGTGCGCCGATCCATCGCGAGCTGGCCGCGCACGTACGCCTTGGCGCGCGCCAGCTCGTCGCCGTTCACCGGTGCTTCTCGCACTCGCTCGAGCTCGCGCAACACGCCCGCCTCGGCCGCCGCGGCGCTCGCCGGCGCCGTTCCAAGGTAGGCGACGAAGAAGATGGGGCCGGTGCGGTACGGCGTGAGCACGCCCGTCGAGTACGCGAGCCCCCGGCGATCCCTCAGCTCGACGAAGAGGCGGCCCGCCATACCGCCTCCGAGCGCGGCGGCGAGCACGCGGACAGCCGGATAGAGGGGATCCGAGAGGCTGGGACCGAGATAGGCGACGAGAATCTGCGCCTGCTGAGCCGGGCGGGTGATGACCCGCCGCTCTCCCGAGGGCTCGGCGACGGTGAGCGTGCTCTGCGCGTCCGCCCCGGAGCGGACCATCTTGCCGAAGAGCCGCTCGGCCGCCTTGATGACGCGCTTGCGCTCAATCTGGCCGCTGACGGCGAGCACTATGCGGTCGGGCTGATAGATCGCGCGGTAGTGCGCGAGCAGATCGGCGCGCGTAATCCGCTCGATGCTCTCCTTGGAACCGAGCTGGCTCCGGCTGTACGGATTGGTTCCATACAGCTCGCGGAGCACGGCATCGACGCTGAACCAGAAGGGCGCGTCAGCGCGCGTCTTGATCTGGCCGAGCAGCAGCCGACGCTCCTTTTCGATCTCGTCTGCACGCAGCGACGGGAGCAGTGCGACCTCGGCAACCAGCCCGAGAAGCGTCTCCCAATGGCGCGCGAGCGCCTGGCCGCGCACCTCCGCGGTCTCGACCTCGCCGTTCGCGTCGAGACCACCGCCGATGTCTTCCGAGCTCGTCGCCAGCTGCACCGCCGTGCGGCGGGCGGTGCCGCGAAGCATCGCGCGGTGGAGAAAGTTCGTGATGCCCGCGGTCGATTCGGTTTCGAAGCCAGAGCCCGCGCGAACCTGCAGCGAGACGGCGACGACGCCGACCGCGGGGTTCTCGCGGACTAACACTGTCAGTCCGTTGGGCAGGACGTGCCTGGCGACCTGAGGTTCCTGCGCCCCGGCGCTCGCGGCCGCGACGATCAGCGCGAGAAGCGCGGAGGCAAGCGGCACTCCGAGGCGATTCATCGAGCTTGAGGAACGAATGCGAGCCGTCCGTAGCGCTCCAGGTCCAGGTAGCGCCGAGCCGCGAGGCGGATCTGATCGGGTTTGACCGATCGCAACCTATCGATGTACGCGAGCTCTTCGGTGAGCCGCCACACCGTCTCCGCGCGGCCGAACAGTCGCGCCCGTCCCTCGGCCGTCTCGCTTTCGAACTCGTGGTCGGCCTCGGCGCGCGTGATGGCCCGGCGGAGCTCCTCGTCGGTCACCCCCTGCTCACGGATGCGACGGATCTCGCTCAGGATCTCGGCCTCGGCGCGGGCGAGATTCTCGGCCTCGAGCTGCGCGATCACGGTGACCGCGCCGCCGGTCTCCAGCGCAGCGTAGTCCGAGCTCACCGAATTGACGAGCGCGAGCCGTTCGCGCAGCGACTGGACGAGCCGCGATGAGCGCGACTGGCCGAGGATCGAGACGAGAAGCTCGACGGCGGGCGTGTCGGCGTGGTCGAGCTTGGGGCCGAGCCATCCCATCCCGAGGTAGGCCAACGTTCCGGGCCGCTGGACTTCCGTCTTCTTCGGCGTGAGACTGGCGGGCATCGATTGAGGCAAGCGCTGCGACCCGCTCCTCGGTAGTCGACCGAGCGTGCGCTCGGCGGCGCCGAGCATCTCGCTCGTCTTCACCGGACCCACGACCACCAGCGTGAACGACTCGGGAACGTAGTGGCGCCGGTAGAAGGCGAGCAGGGTCTCTCGATTGAGCTTCTGGATGATGTCGGCGGTGCCCAGCACGGGGCGGCCGTACGGGTGGCTGTCGAACACCATGCTATAGAGCTGTCGCGCCAGGTGCCCTCGCGGTGCGTCTTCGCTCCGCCGCATTTCCTCGATGACGACTTTCTTCTCGAGCTCCAGCTCGGTCTCGTCGAGGGTCGAATTGACGCTGATGTCGGCGAGCATCTCGATCGTGGCAGCGGCGCGCGGCGCCGGCAGCACCGCGTGATAGAAGGTGAAGTCGAGCGAGGTTCCGGCGTTCATGCGCCCGCCGACGCCCTCGACGTCGCGGTCGATGAAGCCCCTCGGGCGAGTCGTGGTCCCCTTGAACAACATGTGCTCGAGATAGTGCGCCAGACCAAGCTCCGCCGCGGCCTCGTCCCGACCCCCGGCACGCACCCACAGCTGGACGGCAACGACTTCACTGGAGGGGTATTCTTGAACGAGGACGCGGACACCATTGTGCAGCACGTGTCGCGTGGGCGCCTCGACCGCGGGAGGAGGTTTGGCGCTACCGGTGATCGAACAGCCTACGAGGACCAGCCCGCACAACCCGAAAGGCAGCAAAACGCGCGGTATCCCGAGCATATCGGGTGTCAGGCTACCACAGCCCAGCCGACGGGCAGAATGCCGCACCTCCGGTCGAGGCGGTACAGGGCACAACGCCATCTGGCGGCGCCGGCAATTCCGAATAAGTAGCTTGTTTCGTTCGTCCTTACCTGGACGGCCCCATCTGGCACCACGGTTGCTCCTTGTCCCTCCGAGAGTTGTCAGCCACCAACGAGACCTCAACGCCGAGGGGGTGACGCCGGATCGAGCTGGTCGCGGGTGAAGCGATTGAACCACTCCAAACTAACCGAGAGGGAATGGGAAGACCGATGATGAAGAGATTTTTCGCGGTAATCATGAGCGTGGCAATCGTCGCGGCGGTGGCGCCCGTCGCCGACGCGCAGTCGCAGTGCCCGGCCGAGGTCGGCCAGGCCAAGGCGATGCTCAGCAAGGTTTCGAAGGCTCAGGACGTACAGGCGCCGCGGTCGCTAGCCGGTTCGCGCCAGGATATCCAGGCCCCGCGTGCGGGTCAGGACATCCAGGCTCCTCGCGGCCAGGACATCCAGGCGCCGCGGTCGCTAGCTGGCTCGCGTCAGGACATCCAGGCCCCGCGTGCGGGCCAGGACATTCAGGCTCCGCGTAGCGGCCAGGACATTCAGGCGCCGCGCAGCGGTCAGGACATCCAGGCCCCGCGTAGCGGCCAGGACATCCAGGCCCCGCGTGCGGGTCAGGACATTCAGGCCCCGCGTAGCGGCCAGGACATTCAGGCGCCGCGCAGCGGTCAGGACATCCAGGCCCCGCGTAGCGGCCAGGACATTCAAGCGCCGCGCAGCGGCCAGGACATTCAGGCCCCGCGTGGCAACAACCCGCAGCAGCAGGCCCCGCGTGCGGGTCAGGACATTCAGGCCCCGCGTAGCGGCCAGGACATTCAGGCGCCGCGCAGCGGTCAGGACATCCAGGCCCCGCGTAGCAACAACCCGCAGCAGCAGCAGGCCCCGCGTGCGGGTCAGGACATTCAGGCCCCGCGTAGCGGTCAAGACATCCAGGCTCCTCGCAGCGGCCAGGACATCCAGGCCCCGCGTGCGGGTCAGGACATTCAGGCCCCGCGTAGCGGTCAGGACATCCAGGCGCCGCGGTCGCTCGCCGGTGCCAAGGCTTCGAGCGGTGATGCGGCGAAGCTGGTCCGCGACGCCGAGGCCGCTTGCAAGTCCGGGAACATGGACGCCGCGAAGGCGAAGGCCGTCGAGGCGATGGGACTGATGAAGTAAGTCTCCGAATTTTTGCAGTAGGCGGCAAACAGGCTCCAGGGGTCACCCCCTGGAGCCTTCTTTTTGGATTTCGCGCAGTATAGAATTTTGAGGATGCGCAAGTGGATCGCGAGCGCGCTGCTTCTCGCGGTTCCCGGTGGCGCCGCCGCGGCAGCGCCGTCGGTCCAGGAGGTTTTGCTCCGAGCGAAGCCCGCCGTCGCGCTCGTCGTGTCAGAGGTTACGGCCGAGATCACGGTCGCGTGCCCGGGTGGCGGCACGCAGCAGGTCACGCCTCCGCCCCTTCGTGAAACCGGGACCGGCTGGTTCATCAGTCCGAGCGGCTGGGTCATCACGAACGGCCACGTCGTCTCACCGGCGCACCAGCCCAAGCAGGACATCGCACGCGAGTTGCTGGAAGGCGCTGTTCGTCAGGTTTGCGGCGATGTGAATGACCGGGTGTTCGGCGCCGCGGTCGCGCGGGCCAAGGTCAAGGTCGCCCCGTCGATCTCTGTGATCCTTGGCAACGGTATGCGATTGCCCGCGACTGTGGTCAAGTACAGTCCGCCGGTCGCGGGCGAGAGCATGTCGGGACGCGACCTCGCCCTCTTGAAGCTCGAGGCCTCCGACATGCCGACGCTGACCCTGGGTGACTCGTCGAGCACGAAGGCCGGCGACAAGCTCTACATTCTGGGATTCCCGGGCGTCGTGCTCAGCCATGAGCTCTTGAACGCGTCGGCGAAGGCCGAGGCGTCGGTGACCAACGGCGCGATCTCCGGCTTCAAGCAGGACATCACCAATCAGCCGGTGATCCAGACCGACGCTCCCGCGGCGTGGGGTAACAGCGGCGGACCGGCGGTCGGCTCCAGCGGAGAGGTGCTCGGTGTCTTGACGTTCGTGCCCCTCGAGTCTGGTAACCAGCGCACGCTCGTCCAGGGATTCAATTTCGTGATCCCGTCGGTCGCGGTTCGCGAATTCCTGAAAGGTACCGACGTCAAGCTCGACGAAATGAGCCGGTTCAACGCCGCGTGGCACGCGGGGCTCGAAGACTTTTTCGCCGGCAGCTATGGACGCGCCGAGAAGCACTTCGCCGAGGCGAACCGACTTCTCCCGGATCTCACCGACGTGCGCCGCATGATGGCCGAAGCGAAAAACCCGCCGCCCCGCTCCTTCCCGTGGATGCAGTTCGCCACGGCCGTGGTGGTGGTCGCCATCGCGGTGGCTGGCGTCCTGCTCGTGATGCGGTGGAGACGCAACCGCTATCGTATCCGGCCCTCTGAAGTGATGCGGCTCATCGAGGCCTCGCCGGAGGCGCCTCCGATCATCCTGGACGTTCGCGACGGCGCGACGTACGCCAAAAGTCCGTTCAAGATCCAGGACGCGCGCCACATCGCGCCCGAGGAGCTCCAGACGGGCATCGGCACTCTCGATGTCGACACGAATCGCACCGTCGTCGCCTATTGCTCCTGACCCGACGAGGCGACGAGCGCCCGGGTGGCGCGCCAGCTTCGCGAGATCGGCTTTCGAGACGTGAGGATCCTGAAGGGCGGACTCAGCAGCTGGGCGGACGCCGGTCTTCCCCTCGACGCGAAGACCGCGGCGAGCCCGGCCTGACGAGCGCGGGTCTACGCGCCGCGCGACCGGCCGCCGGCCAGGAAGTGCACATGCACGTGATAAACGACCTGCCCGCCCTCGGGACCGCAGTTCACGCGCAGCCGATATCCGCGCTCGGCCAGTCCCTTGGCTTCTCCGATCGCTCGCGCCGCCAGGAGACAGCGCCCGAGAACCTCGGCATCGCTGCGCTCCATCGCCATGATCGAGCTGATATGGCGCTTGGGCACGATGAGCAAGTGGATCGGGGCCTTCGGATAGATGTCCTTGAACGCCAGGACCGCGTCGTCCTCGTACTCGACGTCCGCGTGAGTCTCACGAGCCACAATGCGGCAAAACACGCAGTCCGTCACGAGGCTCCTCCCGACGCGCCTGCTATAATAGCGCCGCCTCGATCAGCAACTGGAAAAAGGAGCGCGGATGGGAACGTGTCCCAAGTGCAAGCGGAAGATTCGTAAGAACGGTAACCACATCAAGCTCGGCTCGACCTGGTACCACAAGGCGTGCCCGCGGCGTCGTGCCGCTCAAGTCAAGGCGTAGCCCTCGGGCGCGCTCCGAGTCCTCGCGACTCCTCGTAGCACTCAGAACGAAGTCCCGTAGAGCCCCATCGGACGCTTGACGTACTGCCCCTGCGGCTCGCCCATCACGGCGCCGTCGCGGAACACCGTGCGTCCCCGCAGGAGCGTGTGGGTCGGCCAGCCTCGAACCCGCATGCCGGCGAACGGCGTGAAGTCCTGCGCCGAGTGGAGAACCTCGGGCGAGACAACGTGCTCCCGAGCGGGATCCACGACGACCAGGTCGGCGTCGCCGCCAACCGCGATCGTGCCCTTGCGCGGATAGAGACCGAAGGCCCGGGCGGGGTTGGCGCTGACCAGCTCCACCAGCCGCGTCAACGGCAGGCCGCGCCGCAGGTGCCCTTCCGAGATGAGATAGGGATAGAGCAGCGCGGTTCCGCCGAACCCCGGAAGCGCCTTCCAGAGGTCCTCGCCCTTGTCCTCCTCGGCGCAGCATGCGTGATCGCTGACGACCGTGTCGATGCGACCGTCCTGCACCGCCTGCCAGAGCGCTTCGCGGTCGGCGTCGGTCCTGATGGGCGGATTGACCTTACCGACGATGCCGCCGGCCGTCGCGTGGGTCAGCGCCAGGTGATGCAAGGTCGTCTCGAGCCGAATGTCGAGATGAGGATGCCGGCGCCGGCCGTCGGCGCCGCTCGTGACCGCCTCGGCGCTCGAGAGATGGAGTAGATTCACCGGGCAGCGCGTGGCATCGGTCAGCACCAGCGCCTCGGCGATCGAGAGCTGCTCGGTCAGCGGGGGCCGCGAGCGATGGTAGCCCTCGAGACCTCCTGGACCCGAGCGCTTCACTTCCTCGATGAACACGCGGATGAGCTCGGCCTGCTCACAGTGCAGGCTCAGCGAGACGCGACCGTGAGCGCCGTACTTCCCCGCGGCGGCGGCGACCTGCCGCATGAGGAGGTACAGGTGGCCGAGGTCGTAGGTGTCGGCCATCGTGTAGGCGCTGCCGCGCGTGGAGTCCGAGGTGAGATTCAGGCCCTTGTAGAACATGTAGTACTTGAACGAGCCGACCCCCTGCTCGCCGACGAGCCAGTCCACCTCGCCGAGCTGCTCGGTCGTCATCACGCCGATGTGGTACCCGAAATCGGTGTGCGCATGGCCGACGGTCGCCGCGACGACCTCGGGGAAGATCGTCCGGTAGGGGCCGCTCTTGTTCAGGTAGTTCTGTCCCGTGCGGAAGTAGCTGAGGACCGTGGTGACGCCGCCCGCCAGCGCGGAGCCCGTCTCGCTCCGGGCGTCGGTCGCGAGATCGCGGTAGATCCCGAGGTGGAAGTGCGAGTCTATCGCGCCCGGAAGCACCAGCTTGCCGCGAGCGTCCACGACGGCGTCGGCGTCGCCCGGGGCGATCGAGTCGACCAGCGCGGCGATATGCCCGGCACGGATGCCGACATCGCAGCGCAGGGCCCCCATGTGGGGAACGACCACCGTGCCATTCAGAACGGCGGTATCGTAGCGAGGCATGGCGACGGAGCGAGGAGAGGTGGGCGGAGCGGTCCCGTCAGTGGGCGTTGAGCGCGGTCGAGATGACCCACACGAAGTCGACGATCAGCGCCGCGACGAGAATCACCGTGCCGATGTTCAGCCAGAGCCCAACTCCCTTGTCCATTGACTCCCTCCGCGATGAGTTCTGGGCGCGACCGTAGCATATTCGTCGCGAGTCGACAAAGCTCGCGCCGCGGGCCGTCGCAGGTCTGGGACCCGCCAGGCAAGGGCGGCTATTGATCAAGGAGGCGACGATGAGGCTGCGTGGCAAGGTGGCGCTGGTGACCGGCGCCCAGCAGGGTATCGGACGCGCCATCGCTCTGGCGTTCGCGCGCGAGGGCGCGGACGTCGGCGTGAACTATCTCGATGATCACGGCGCGGCCGAAAAGGTCGTCCAAGATGTCCGCGGGACCGGCCGGCGCGCGGTGCTCGTGCAGACCGACGTCGCGGAGCCGGCCGGCGCCCAGTCGATGGTCGCGCAGATCGTCGGCGAGCTCGGCGGCCTCGACGTGCTCGTCAACAACGCCGGCGTCTATCCGCGCGTGCCCTTCCTGGAGATGCGCGAGAGCGACTGGGATCTCGTACTCGACGTCAATCTCAAGGGCGGGTTCTTCTGCGCCCAGGCGGCCGCGCGCGCCATGATCACGGGCCAGCGTCGGGGCTCGGTCATCAACATGGCGTCCCAGGCGATCCGCGGCGCCGTCCGGGGTGTTCACTACTCGGCCAGCAAGGGCGGCGTCGTTGCCATGACCCGCGCGATGGCGCTCGAGCTGGCGCCCCACGGGATTCGCGTGAACGCGATCGCGCCCGGGCTCACCGATACCGCACAACCTCGCTATGGCAATACCGAGGAAGAGCTGACCGTGATGGCGAGCGCGGTGCCCCTCGGGCGCATGGCGCAGCCCGACGATATCGCCTCGGTCGCCGTGTTCCTCGCCAGCGATGATGCGCGGCACGTCACCGGCCAGACGGTGCACGTGAACGGCGGCTCGTTCATGCCCTGAGCTCGGCGACGTGACCCCCGTGATTCGGCGGATCCGGCCGCATGAAGGGCCAAGCCAGCGAGCCTTCCGGCTGCGCGCCCTGGCAGATGCGCCGATGGCGTTTGGCTCGACCCTGGCGCGAGAAGAGGCGTTCACCGACGATGTGTGGCGCCAGCGCGCCGAGCGGGGGGCCTCGGGCGCCGACAACGTCACGTTCGTCGCGGAGCAAGATGGCCGGTGGCTGGGGATCGCGACCGGGCTCGCCAGCGACCCTGATGTGCCCGACGATCCTCGGCCTGCGCTCGTCGGGATGTTCGTCCTTCCAGAAGCACGAGGGCGCGGTGTCGGCACAGCGCTCGTGAACGCGGTGGTCGACTGGGCACGGCAACGTCGAGCTACGGCTCTCTGCCTCTGGGTGACGGCTACGAACGATCCGGCCATCGCACTATACGAGAAGTGCAGCTTCAGGCGGACCGGCGAGAGCCAACCGCTGGCCCACTCCCCCGCCGTCGCGTTGTTTCGGATGGCGCGCGATCTAGTCTAATCTGGTTCTCGATCGAAGCGACGCCGAGAGGAGGAGAACATGACGCCGAGCCCCGAGGTGTCGAGAGAATCCGCAACGCGACGCCGTTCATCGACGATCGTCGTCTACGAGATCCTCGGCTTCGTCGCGATCATCGCGCTGTCCTGGATCAACGAGCTACTGGGATTACCGAGCCTGATCTTCGGAACGGATCATCTCGGCGGCTGGCACGAGAGCCTCCTGGAGACGAGCATCATTCTGTTGGTGGCGATTCCCGTGGTCATACTCACTCGACGACTGGTGGCGCGACTGCACTACCTCGAGGAGTTCCTCCGCCTGTGCGCGTGGTGTAGAAAGCTGCACCTCGATGGTGAGTGGGTCCCGGTGGAGGAATTCGTTCAGCGCAAGTTCGACACGCAAACCTCGCACGGAATCTGCCCCACCTGCAGGGCGGAGCAACGGAAAGTCTCGGCAGCGCGGCGGGCGAGCTAGCCCGAACGACCGTTCCGCATGAAATACCGCCGCTCCCGACCGCGTCTAATCGGGCGGGAGGATTTACATGGCTCGCAACAAACTCGGCCGTCTGGCCGCTTCGTTGTTCGTCGTTGGAGCGATCGCGGTGAGTGCTGCCGGGTGCGTTCTCGTGCCCGTCCCGGCCCCGGTGGCTCGCCCACCCGTCTTCGTGGCACCCCGCCCCGTGGTCGTCGTCCCGAGGCCGGTGTACGGCTACGGCTATTACCGGCCCTACTACGGGCGAGGCTATGGCTGGAGTCCGTGATGTTGAGTGAGGCCGGGGCGTG
>Ga0209055_1000939_pt1 | contig 19633 bp, 16 predicted proteins | sample GraSoiAngelo_110_FD_185875 | JGI IMG/M metagenome (GOLD analysis project Ga0209055, IMG submission 185875) | Grasslands soil microbial communities from the Angelo Coastal Reserve, California, USA - 14_0903_12_30cm (SPAdes) (version 2) | ecosystem: Environmental > Terrestrial > Soil > Grasslands ... | reverse complement strand
ATCGACACCACGCAGATCTACGCGAGCATCCGGCCCACGCAGCTCAAGCGCGCGGTCGAGTTCTACGAGGAAAAGGCGAGGCGGCTGCTGAGCCCGGAGGCGTGAACGCGGCGTCCGTGTTTGAGGAACTTCACGCGCTGCACCAAAAAGTTCTTCAAACAAGCCGCGTTAAACATCAACGAAATTAACTTGGTGGCCCCAACGGGATTCGAACCCGTGTTTCAGCCTTGAGAGGGCCGTGTCCTGGGCCTCTAGACGATGGGGCCGGCCAAGCGCAACGAACGCAACACCGAACGCGCGACGAAATTTGTTGGCTGGGGGAGGAGGATTCGAACCCCCGCTACGTGGTCCAGAGCCACGCGTCCTACCACTAGACGATCCCCCACCAACGCACCCAACCTTACCACACCCGCCGATGGACGACCGTCTCGCATAGGGGAACGCAGGGAGCGAGCGGCCCCCACGACTCAGCGGATCGCGGACTTGAGGGTGCGGCTCGGGCGGAAGCGCGGGACCTTGGCCGTCGGAATCTGAATCTCCTTGCCGGTCCGCGGGTTACGGCCGTTGCGGGCGGCGCGACGCGTGACGACGAACGTACCGAAGCCCGAGAGGGTCACGCGGCGGCCTCGGCGGAGCGACTCGATGATGCCGCACACGAAGGCGTTCATGGCGCGCTCTGCGGAGATCTTCGAGCCTCCCGCACTCTTCGCCATGATCGCCACGAGCTCGGCCTTCGTCATCGCGAACCTCGCCCCCCTCTACTAACGTGCCGGGGCGGCGGTGTCAATCACGACGAACGACCGAAGCGCGCACGATCTGGGGCGGTGTCAATCACGACGTGACGCGGCGGACGGCGTCGAGGAAGAACGTCGGCTGGAAGGGCTTCTCGAGGATGAGCACGCCGGCGTCCTTCAGGAACGAAAACGCCTCGCGGTTGGCGGTGTCGCCGGTGATGAAAATGAAGCGCTGGCCGAGCGCGGGATCGTCCTGGGTCGCGGCGCGGTAGAACGACTCGCCGTCGCCGTCGGGCATCCGGATATCCGACACGATCAGGTCGTAGCGCTGGTGGCGCACCCGCTCGAGTCCTTCGCGGCCGCCGGTGGCGACGTCCACGCGCCAGCCCGTCTGGCTCAAGATCGTCACGATCAGATCGAGCACGCTCGCTTCGTCCTCGACAACGAGAGCGATCCGGCCTTCGCCCGTGACGATCATGGGCGAGCCCGCCGGCGCCGCGCGCTGGGCGGCCGCCGACTGCGCGACCGGCATCTCCAGTCGGAACACCGTGCGGCCCGGGCGGCTCTCGACGACCAGGTGGCCGCCGTGCTCCTCGACGATCCCGTACGAGACCGAGAGCCCGAGGCCCGTGCCGCTGCCGACGGGCTTGGTGCTGAAGAAGGGCTCGAAGACATGAGACAGTGCGTCGTGTGGAATGCCGGGACCGTCATCGATCACCTCGGCGTGCACCATGCGCCCGTCGCGGCTCACGGTCGTGTTCAGGATGATGCGGCCGCCGGTCTTGCCCTCGAGCATCGCCTGCTCGGCGTTCAGCAAGAGGTTCAGGAAGACCTGCTCGAGCTGATGCGGGTCCGCCAGAACCGGCGGCAGGCCGCGGGCGAACTTCTTCTCGACGGCGATGCCCGAGACCGTGAGCTGGTTGATCCGGAGCGCCAGGGTCTGCTCCAGGACTTCGTTCATGTTCACCGTCGTGCGCTCGGCCGGGCGCTGGCGCGCGAACAGCAACAGGTTTCTGACGATCTTCGCCATGCGGTCGGCCTGGCTCACCATCAGCTCGATCGGCCGCAGCACCGCGGTCGGCACCTCGCGCGCGAGCAGGAGCTGGCCGTAGCCGACGATGACGCTGAGCGGATTGTTCAGCTCGTGAGCAACGCCGGAGACGAGCTGGCCGAGCGCCGACATCTTCGCCGCCTGCACGAGCTGCACCTGCTTCTCGCCCAGCCGCACCAGGCTGTCGCGCGCGCTCGCGTACAGCCGCGCGTTCTCGAACGCGAGCGCCGCCTGGTCGGCGAGCGCCTCGAGTGTCTGGAGCTCCTCACGCGAGAACGTGCTGCCCGGCTCGGCGCCGAGGCCGAGCGCGCCGATGACCCGATCGTGGGTCAGGAGCGGCACGCCGACGACCACTCGATAACCGCTGGATCGGATTCGCTCGCGGACCCACGCCGCCAGCTGGATGGCCGGATCGGCCAGGATGTCCGCGGAGGTGACGATCCGGCGATCGACGATGGCGCGGCCCACGGCGCCTTCGCCCGACTTGAAGATCAGCTCGCGCATGATGTCGGCATCGGCGCCGTAGGTGGCCGTCGCGCGCAGTGAGCCGTCTTCGGGCTCGATCAGGAACACGCCGGCGGCGCGCGCGTTCACCAGCTCAGCGGCGCCGCGCGCCAGGAGCTTGGCGATCGGCTCGACCTCCAGGGTCGACGTCAGCTCGCGCGCCAGGCGCGCCAGCACCTCGGCGACGTCGCGACGCTGCTTGGCCTCGCGGAAGAGCCGAGCGTTCTGGATGGCGATGGCCGCCTGCGCCAGGAACAGATCGATGAGGTCGCGCGTGTCCTTGCCGAACCGCAGCGGCTCGGTGTGGCCGAGCGCCATGACCGCGAGCAGCTCCTCGCCGGCGAGGACCGGGTAGCCCGCGAAGCACCGAATGCCCCATTGTTCCGTCCACGCACGGTTCACGAGCCGATCGTCGGCAAGCATGTCGTCGACCACCAACGGCTCGCGGTGGCGGGCGACCCATCCGGTGCCGCCCTGGTCGTACGTCATGATCGTCGGGGCGTACGACTCCATCATCTCGGGCACGGTGCTGCTCGTGAACGAGAGCGTGCGCCGCTGCTCGTCGGCCAGCCAGAAGGTGACGAGCCGCGCGCCGGTGAGCTCGGCGGCCGAGTCGGAAATGGTCCTCAAGAGCGCGTCGAGCTCGAGCGCGCTCGAGATGCGACGGTTCACGTTCGTCACGGCCTTGATGCGGGCGGTCTCGGCGTGCTCGGCCTCGTAGAGCGAGGCGTTGCGGATCGCGATGGCGGCCTGCTTGGCCAGGAACTCGAGCGCGGCGGTCTCGTCGCTGCCGAAGGTGCGCTCCGTCCAGTAGTGCACGACCAGCGCGCCGAGGATCCGATCCTTCACGGCGAGCGGCGCCGCGGCGGTGGCCTTGAAGCCTTCGCGCTCGATGTCGCTGCGGCGCGTGGGCGCGAGCCAGAGCCGCGTGTCGGTCAGGATGTTGCGCGTGCTCATGGTGCGGCCGTCGCGCACCGCCACGCTGATCGGGCCGCCGCCAACCGGAATGGTGCCGACGCGCGCGTACTCGGTGCTCAGACGACCGGCCGCGCGCATCACGCGGAACTCCGGCGCCGTCGCGTCGCCCAGCACGACCATCGCCGACTCGGCGCCCATCACCTCGAGCGCCTTGTTGACGATCGTGTCGAGGACCTCGTTGAGATCGAGCGAGGAGGTGAGCGACTGTCCGATGGCTTCCATCGCCAGCAGCAAGAGCGCGTGCCGTTGCTGGTCGCTGACGTCGCTGAAAAACGCGACGGCGCCCGTGCTCTCGCCGTCTCGCCACGGGACGCAGCGGGCTTTGAGCCATACGACCCGGTTGTCGCCGGCCAGCGTGTGGGATAGCTCGACCGCGTCGGGTGTCTCGCCGGCAAGGGCGCGGCGGATCAGCGGGACCAGCGTGGTGTCGCGGAACAGCGGCAACATGGCCGCGGCGCTGCGCCCGATGGCATCGGCCGAGCGGACGCCGGTGAGGCGCTCCATGGCCGCGTTCCACTCGACGACTTCGAGGGCGGGATCGAGGATGACGAGCGCCTCGTTGAGGTTGTCGAGGAGTCCCCTGACGACCTCCTGCTTCTTCGGAAGGCGCGCCATCCTCCGAGTATGAACGGACCCCCGGGCCCTATGCAATAATGACGCGATGCGGTCTCCGCTGGACGCCTCGACCATCGTGCTCGCCGCGGCCGCAGTGGTCCTCGCCGGCATCGCCTACCTGAAGGATCCGGGATTGCCGCTGCTCGGAGCGAAGAACGGCTTCTCGATGCTCGCATTTGTCCTACCACGGATGGTGGTCGCCCTCCTGTTGGCAGGCCTGATGCAGGTACTGGTGCCTCAGGACTTTGTCTCGCGGCACTTCGGCCAGGGCGGCGGGCTGCGCGCGCTCCTCCTGGCAACGTTGGCCGGCGTGGTCACGCCCGGCGGCCCGATGGTGACGATGCCGTTCATGGTCGCCCTCGCGAACTCGGGCGCCGCGCTGTCCTCGCTCGTCGCCTACATGACGGCCTGGTCGCTGTTCGGCCTGCAACGGATCATCGCCTGGGAGGCGCCCCTCATGGGCTGGCGCTTCGTCTTCGCGCGAGTCGTGCCGAGTCTGGCCTTTCCCATGATCGCCGGCTGGCTGGTCTCCGTCTTCAACCGCGAGTGAGCTTCACCGACCTCCGCGAGTTCGTCGACCACCTCGAGAAGCACGGGCGGCTCAGGCGGGTGACGGCGCCCGTCTCGCGCGACCTGGAGATCGCCGAGATCACGGACCGCGTGTCGAAGAGCCCCGCCGAGCGCAACGTGGCGTTGCTGTTCGAGCGTGTCGAGGGCTTCGACATGCCGGTGCTCGTCAATGCGTTCGGCGCGCAGGACCGCATGGGCGCCGCGCTCGGCGTGAGCCATCTGGACGAGCTCGGCGAGCGCGTGGCGAAGCTCCTCGACCTGAAGCTGCCCGGCACCTTCGCCGAGCGTCTCGGCAAGCTCCACACGCTGTTCGATCTGGTGAAGGCCGGGCCCAAGCGCGTCACCACGGCGCCCTGCCAGGAAGTGGTCGAGACCGCACGGCCCTCGCTGGCGGGGCTGCCGGCGCTCCAGTGCTGGCCCGGCGACGGCGGTCGCTACATCACCTTGCCCGGTGTCTTCACGCGCGATCCACGCACGGGTCAGCGGAACGTCGGCATGTACCGCTTGCAGATATTCGACGAGCGGACGCTCGGCATGCACTGGCAGACGCACAAGGGCGGCGCCGAACACCACCGGGTCGCCGAAGAGCAGGCCACGTCGGCGACGCGCATGCCTGTCGCGATCGCGCTCGGTGGCGATCCCGCGATGATCTACGCGGCGTCCGCGCCGTTGCCGCCCGGCGTCGACGAGGTCGTGTTCGCGGGCTGGCTGCGCGGCAAGGGCGTCGAGCTCGTGCGCTGCGTGACGAACGATCTCGAGGTGCCGGCGCAGGCCGAGATCGTGCTCGAAGGCTACGTCGATCCGCGCGAGCGACGGCGCGAGGGGCCCTTCGGCGATCACACCGGCTACTACTCGCTCGCGCGCGACTATCCCGTGTTCCATCTCACGGCGGTCACCCGCCGCGCGCGGCCGATCTATCCGACGACGATCGTCGGGCGTCCGCCGCAGGAGGACTACTGGCTCGGCAAGGCGACCGAGCGGCTCTTCCTGCCGATCATCCGCCTGATGCTGCCCGAGGTCGTCGACATGAACATGCCGGCCGAGGGCATCTTTCACAATCTCGTGATCGTCTCGATCAGGAAGCGCTACCCCGGCCAGGCCCGCAAGGTCATGACGGCGCTCTGGGGCATGGGGCTCATGATGCTCGCGAAGACCATCGTCGTGGTCAGCGAGCACGTGAACGTCCACGACCTCTCCGAGGTGGCCTGGCGCGCGACCGGTAACATCGATCCCCGCCGAGACCTGATGATCCTCGAGGGGCCGATGGACGATCTCGACCACGCGGCGCTGCGCCATCGCTACGGCGGCAAGCTCGGCGTGGACGCGACGGAGAAGAGCGCGCTCGACGACGTCGCCCAGCCCTGGCCCGACGAGATCGTGATGACCGAGGAGATGCGCGAGCGGGTCACCCGGCGCTGGAAGGAGTACGGGCTCTGAGCAAGCTCCGGCGGGTGCTCGAGGCCATCAAGTTCGAGCACACCGTGTTCGCGCTGCCCTTTGCCTACATCGCGATGGTGCTGGCCGCCCGCGGCTGGCCCGGCTGGTGGACGGTCGGCTGGGTCACGGCCGCGATGGTCGGCGGCCGCACGTGCGCGATGGCGGCCAACCGCGTGGTCGATCGCTTCATCGACGCGAAGAATCCGCGCACGGCGAGCCGCCACCTGCCCAGCGGCCTGCTCGGCGTGGGCGAGATGCGCGCGTTGGCGAGCGCGGGCGCGGCGTTGATGTTCGTGGCGGCGTGGATGCTGAACCTGCTCTGCTTCGTTCTGGCGCCGCTCGCGCTGGTGTTTCTCGTCGGCTATCACTACACGAAGCGATTCACGTGGCTCTCGCACTGGGTCCTCGGCTTCACCGACGGCATCGCCGGCGCCGGCGGCTGGATCGCCGTGCGCGGCGCATTCGATCCGCCCGCCTTCATCATCTGGTTCGCGCTCACGACCTGGATCGGCGGCTTCGATCTGATCTACGCCTGCCAGGACGTGGCGGTCGACCGCGCCCAGGGGCTTCACTCGTTCGCCGCCCGCTTCGGCGTGCGCGCCGCGCTGATCACGGCGCGCGTGAACCACGCGCTCACCGCGCTCGCGCTCGCCCTGCTCGGCTGGCAGCTGGCGCTCGGCCCGATCTACTGGGTCGGCTGGCTCGCCGTCGTGGCGCTCTTCGCGTACGAGCACTCGCTCGTGAGCCCGCGCGATCTCTCCCGCCTCGACGTCGCCTTCTTCAACATCAACGGCTACATCGCGCTGATCGTGCTGGCGGCGGTGGTGCTCGGCCTACGTTAGTGCCGGCGTCGCCGACGTCCTCTCCGTCGAAGGCGGAGGCCGTGCGGGCGATGTTCACGCGCATCGCTCGCCGCTACGACCTCATGAACTCGCTGATGACCGGCGGCCGCCATCACGCCTGGCGCCGCAAGGTCGCGGACACGGCCGCGGGCGCGCCGGCCGGCCCCGTGCTCGATCTGGCCACCGGCACGGCCGATCTCGCCATCGCCGTGCGCGCGCGCACCCCCGGCCGGTTCGTCGCGGGCGCCGATTTCTCCGAGGGGATGCTCCAGGTCGGACAGGCCAAGCTTCGCGAGCGTCGCGTGGCTCGCACAGGGCTCCTGGTCGCCGACGCGCTGGCGCTCCCGTTCCGGGACGGCGCGTTCGCCTGCGTGGTGTCGGCGTTTCTCCTTCGCAATCTCGAAGACCTGGAGCGCGGCCTCGCCGAGATGCGGCGGGTGACGACGCGCGGCGGTCGCGTTGTCACGCTCGATATCGTGCGCCCGGCCCAGCCCCTCTGGGGCGCGGCATTCGGCGCCTACTTCAGCCGCGTTGTGCCCGCGGTCGGCGCCCTGGTGGCCGGCGACCGTCAGGCCTACACCTATCTCCCGCAGTCGGTCGACCGTTTCGTGACGCCTGACGAGCTGGTCGAGCTGATGGAGAAAGTGGGCTTGAGGGACGTCGGTTATCGACGATTCGGGCTGGGTACGATCGCGCTGCACGTCGGGATCGCCTAGCGCGCTCGATCTTGCGTGACGACGCCGAAGCGACCTATGCTGGGCCGTCGTGAGCGATCAATGAGCTGGAGCAACCAATGGCACGTGCGATCTGGCTCGCCGGACTGCTCGCGCTGGCTCTGTCCGCCTGCGTCGAGACGCGCTCGCTGCACATGAACGGCAACGGCGCCGGCGCCAATCCGCCGGATTCCATGGATCGCGTCCTGAGCCGCACCTTCACGGTGCCCGCGTTCAAGCTCGAAAGCGGCCAGGTGCTGCCCGAGCTGACGCTCGCCTACGAGACCTACGGACGGCTCGCGCCCGACGGGCGCAACGCGATCCTCGTGACCCATGGCTTCACCAGCAGCCACCACGCCGCCGGCAAGTACGCGTACACCGACGCGACGCCGGGCTGGTGGGACGGCCTGATCGGCCCGGGCAAGGCGATCGACACCGATCGCTACTTCGTCGTGTCGTCCAACATGCTCGGCTCGTCGTATGGCTCGACGGCGCCCGCGAGCAGGAATTCGACGACGGACAAGCCCTACGGTCCCGACTTCCCGGACATCACGCTGCGCGACATCGTCGGCGCGCAAAAGGTGCTGCTCGAAGGCCTCGGCGTCCAGCATCTCGTCGCCGTCGCGGGGCCGTCGTATGGCGGCTATCAGACGTTCCAGTGGGCGGTGACGTCCCCCACCTTCATGAGCGGCGTGGTGCCGGTCGTGTCGGCGCCGAAGGGCTCCGGCGGGGACGCCAGCGTGAAGGCGCTTCGGGATCGCTTTGCGACCGACCCGAACTGGAATGGCGGGTGGTACTACGACCGCGGCGGCATCTTCCCCACCCTGCTGCAGCTCCGCATCGAGACGCTCGAGCGCTACGGACAGAACGAGGTGCTCGCGCGCACGATCACCGACCCGGGGGAGCGCGCGGCGCGCCTGCGCCAGCTTGCCGAGGGCTGGGCGCGGCAGTTCGACCCGAACTCGATGATCGCGCTCCGCAAGGCGGCGGTGAAGTTCGACGCCGAGCGCGACTTCTCGCGCCTGCGCGCGAAGGTGCTCTACGTGCTGTCGCGGACCGACAAGCTCTTTCCGCCGTCGATCGCGCCGGAGGTGATGGACAGGCTCGGCCGGGCCCGCGTCGACGCGAAGTATTTCGAGATCGATACCGAGCTCGGACACTCGGCGAGCGGCCCCGAATGGGCGAAGTGGGCTCCGACCTTGAAGGAGTTCATCGCGGGGCTCGAGCAGTAGCTCAGATGCGGCGTCGGCGGGCACTCGGGTTCGGCGCATCCATATATAGGAGACTGACCGCGTGAAGATCACCGAGATCGAGACGATCCCACTGCGCCTGCCCTTCGCCCAGCCGTTCAGGATCTCGCAGGGCGCTGACCGCGAGTCGATCGAGACCTTGATCGTGCGCGTGCACACCGACGAGGGCATCGTCGGCATCGGCGAGACCCAGGCATGGCGCCGTCAGGGCAGCGCTGAGCTGCTGTGGAGCCTCGTCCGCACCGTCAAGGACCATTTCGAGCCGCTGATCGCCGGACGCTCGCCCTTCGACATCGGCGGAATCTTGATGACGTTGAACGAAGCGCTCTACAACACGCTCTACGCGCAGGCGGCCGTCGCCGACGCGCTCTACGACATCGCCGGGAAGGCGGTCGGCCTGCCCGTCCACAAGCTGCTCGCCGGGGAGTGCCGTGATCGGGTGAGGGTCTGCGGGCTTCTGGCAATGAAGCCAACCGTCGGCGAGCTCATGGAATCCGCGCACGCCTTCTACGAGCGCGGCTTTCGTCACTTCGGGCTGAAGATCGGCGTCGATCCCAGGCAAGACCTGGGCAACGTCGTCGCGCTCCGCGACCGCTTCGGCGACCGGGTCGTGCTGCGAGTCGACGCCAACGGCGCCCTGACCTACGACGCCGCGCTCGCGCTGCTCAAGAAGCTCGAGCCCTACGACATCGACGCGGCCGAGCAGCCGATCGCGATCTGGGATCTCGACGGTCTGGCCGCACTGTGCCGAGCGACCAGCATTCCGATCATGGCCGACGAGTCCGTGTCGACCGACCACTCCCTGCTGGAGGTGATTCGTCGGCGCGCCGCCACGGTGGTGCAGACCAAGATCGCGAAGAACGGCGGGATGTATCGCGTGTGGCGTCTGTGGGCGCTCGCCTCGGCGGCCGGCATGCGCATCTACCCGGGCAACCATCCGAGCACGAGCGTCGCGACGGCGGCGGTCGCGCAGCTGTGCGCGGCGTGGCCGGGGCCGCTCATGGAGGGCGTGTTCGCGGTGGGCGTTAGCGGCGCGCTCGGCGCCGACATCGTGACCGAACCGATCGTGCCCGTGAACGGGGAGATCAGGGTGCCGTCGGGACCGGGGCTCGGCGTCGAGCTGGATCCGGACGCGATCTCCCGCTTCCGCATCGACCGCTAGGCAGGCTGCGGAAAAAGGCCCATCTGCTTCGTTCTATCGGAGGGGACCTCGACGGTCCCCTCCGAACCTCCCCACGGTTGCGCGGGCAAAGCCCGCGCTCGAAACCGGGCGCCGCTTCGCATCGAGACCTTTCGCTGCTGTGTATCTCTAACCACCGGGTTGGGAACCCGAATCGCGGCGTGCGTCGAGCCGACCCTCAGCGTGCTGCAGCACCGACGTCACGAATCTGTCGAGCTCCTGAACGAAGCCAGCGGGATTGTCGAGCACCAGGTGGTGATAGCTCGCCGGAATCTCCACGAGCCTCGCCCCGTGAATCGCCGCGCGCAGCTTGTCGGCCATATCGCGCGGGAGCACGGGGCTGAGCTCGCCGCGCGAGATCAGGGTCGGCGCCGTGATCCGGTCGAGCAAGGTCCATGCGTCGACCGGCTGGCGCTCGGCGTTACTGGCCGGATCGAAGCGATACACCCACGCCCCGTCCTTCTCCACGACTCCCGAAGCGCCCAGGTGCGCGAGCAGCGCCGGATCGGCGTTCGTCTCCCGCGGCAGCAAGCGAAAGGACTGCGCCGCGGCCTCGCGCGTGGGATACGGCCGTAAGGTGCGCTCGCCGCGGCGCCGGAGACGATCGAGGCGATCGCTCGGGATCACCGGGCGCGAGTCGACGATCACGAGCGCGCTCACGCGCTCCGGGTGCCAGGCCGCGAACGACATCGCGTTGTGGCCTCCCATCGAGTGGCCGATGAGCGTGACCCGTGTGAGACCGAGCGCGTCGATGAACCCGAGCAGGTCGGCCGCGAAGTGTTCGGTGCCGTACGCCGGCGGCTCCGCCCACTGGCTCTCGCCGTGACCGCGCTGATCGAGCGCGATCACGTGAAATCGCTCGGCGAACGCGGGCGTCACGAAGTCGAACCAGTGGGCATGCGCGGAGCCGCCGTGCAGGAAACAGAGGACCGGGCGCCCCGCGTTGCCCCATTCGAGAAAGCTCAAGCGGAGTCCGCCGACCACGACCGCGCGCCGGCGCGCGCTCTCGCATCCGAAGCGTGAAATGGGTGACATGCGCCGGATTGTATCCGCAAAAATTTTTGCTTTGTGCGCTTTCCCGCTCCGGCTATTGTCGAAAGTACCGATGAGTGACGAGCGCACGTCGTCGAATCGTCGTCGCAACGTCCTGGATGGAGCCTATACAGCCGGGCTTCTCATTGTTGCGATTGTTGCCGGCTACGGCGTGCTGGCTCCGTCGGACCTCGCCCGCGCGACGACCCTGAACCGATCCCAGCCAGCGCCAACTCCCGGTCCGGTTTCCGAGTACCTCGGCAAACCGGTCGAGCGCGCGCCCGAGCCGCCGAGGGTGACCTGGCCAAAGATGGTCAGTGGTCAGATCCTTGACGCGAGCCGCGCTCCGCTCGAGGGCGCCTCCATCGTGATCGGCGGAGTCGAGCATCGGACCGACGCCGAGGGGAAGTTCACCGTCGAGGGGCATCCGCCCGACGCGCCGCTGCTCGTCAAGCGGCCCGGCTTCTCGAAGGTGATCGTATCGCCCACCCGCGACGCGATCGAGGTCGTCATGAAGCCGCAGACCATCAAGGCGGCGTACCTCACGTACTTCGGCGTCGGGCACAAGGAAATTCGCGGCCGCGTCCTCGACCTGGCGGCGCGCACCGAGCTGAACGCCGTGGTGATCGACGTGAAGGGCGACCGGGGCTGGATCCTCTACCGTACCGAGGTGCCGGAGGCGCTGGCGGTCGGCGCGCAGGGCCCGGGCACGCTCAAGGACTTCGACGGGCTGATGGCCGATCTGAAGGCGCGCGGCATCTATACGATCGCGCGCATCGTGACCTTCAAGGACAACATCCTCGCCAGCAGCCGGCCGGACCTCGCGATCATCGACACCCGTACCGGCAAGCCGTGGATCGACAACGAGAAGCTCGCCTGGGTCGATCCGTTCCGCGAGGAGGTCTGGCGGTACAACGTCGCCATCGCGCGCGAGGCAGCCAAGAGGGGGTTCGACGAGATCCAGTTCGACTACGTCCGCTTCCCCACCGACGGCAAGCTGGGCGCCGCGAAGTATGCGTCGCCCAACAACAAGCAGACGAGGCTTCCCGCCATCGCCGGCTTCCTCGGCCTGGCGCGACGCGAGCTCGGCCCGCTGGGGGTCTACGTCGCCGCCGACGTCTTCGGCTACACCGCGTTCAACGAGAACGACACTGATATCGGCCAGCGCATCGAGGAGCTGGCGCCGCACCTCGACTATTTCTGCCCGATGGTCTACCCCTCAGGCTACCACGTGGGTATCCCTGGATTCCGCAACCCCGTCCAGCACCCCTATGAGATCGTCCACGAGAGCGTGCGGCTGATCCGTCAGCGCTCCACCCACTCGAAGGTACGGGTGCGGCCGTGGCTTCAAGATTTCAAGGACTATGCATTCGACAAGCGGATCTTCGGCGTGACCGAGGTCCGCGCCCAGATTAAGGGAGCCGACGACGCCGGGGCGGTCGGCTGGATGCTCTGGAACCCCCGGAACGACTACACGGCCGGCGCGCTGCGGCAGAAAGAGGCCTCAGGGACCAAGTGAAACTTTTGCTCGTACTCTCACTGATCCTCACCGCGGCTTTATTGTTTGTCTCGTTCGCCGGCGCCGCTGAGCTCGCCCCCAACGAGCTCGGGCGCATCATGATTCTCGAGTACCACAAGATCGACTACCCCGAGGAGCGCTGGACGCGGACGCCCGAGAACTTCCGACGCGACCTCGAGACGCTGTACGCCAAGGGCTACCGGCTGATCAACCTGGGGGACCTGCTCGACCGGCGTATCGTGCTGCCGGCCGGGACGACGCCGGTGGTGCTCACGTTCGACGACTCCTCGCCCGGCCAGTTCCGTTACCTCGAGAAGAACGGCACGCTCGAGATCGACCCCAAGTGCGGCGTCGGCATCCTCGAGGCGTTCTTCAAGGAGCACCCGGATTTCGGTCGAGGCGGCACCTTCTACGTGCTACCGGGCGCGAGCCCGCCCAACCGGCTCTTCAACCAGCCGGCCCTCGAAGGCAAGAAGCTCCAGTTCCTGGCCAGTCACGGCTATGAGATCGGCAACCACACCCTCTGGCATGCGAATCTCGCCAAGTACCCCGAGGCGACGGTGCGCGCGCAGGTCGCGGACGCTCAGGTGTGGATCCAGCGTCACGTTCCGGACTACAAGACTCGCACCCTGGCGCTCCCGCACGGTGTCTATCCGTCCGACGTGAACTGGGTGCTCCGCGGCTCGGCCAAGGGCACGACCTATACCCACGACGCCGTGCTGATGGTCGCGGGCGGCGCGGCCCCCTCGCCCTACTCGCGGTCGTTCGATCCGATCCGTCTCCCCCGCATCCAGGCGGTCGAGCGCGACCTCGCTTACTGGCTCACATACTTCGACAAGAATCCCCTCGAGCGATTCGTCAGCGACGGCGACCCGAATTCGGTCACGGTGCCGACGGCGCAACGCGAAAGGCTACGCGACGAGTTCAAAGCCAAGCGGGTAGTCGAACGCTGACGTCGCCCCGGTCCGGCAAGAACCCCCAACAGCGCAGCGAGACCGAACGGACCCAAGCCGCCGCGTGATCCCCTCGCTCGCCCTCCAAGCGGCGTCGGAGGTGGCGTGCCCAGATGGAGCCCAGCCACCTCGGAGCAGCGCACGCGTGCCGCGTGGTCCGGAGCGGCCCGACCCCGCCCGTCCCGCGCACTCCGCGCCGCGGGACGCAACAATATGACGACTAGCGGTACATGAGGTACGACGCGCGGCGGTTCAAGAAGCTGCTGCGGTCAATCTCGGCCCAGGCGACGAGCCGATCGAGAACTTCGCCCCTCAGGAAGGCCCACATCGTCGACCGGTTCACGAGAAGATTCTGGATGCTCTCAGGCCTGAACTGGTCACGGTGACGCTCCCGTAGGGTCCGCGCCAGCGCGAAGGCCACCGTCACCGGCCGAATCGCCTCGCGATCGGTCACGACGATCCTGACCCCACCGCACGAGATGCTCGCGTACACGTCCGCCGTCGGGGTGAACCAGATCGGATCGAACCTGACGCCGCGGAGGCCTTGCCGGTTGAGCGCCTCGGCCAGGCCCCGGGGCTCGATCCAGGGCGCGCCGATCACCTCGAAGGGCAAGTCGGTGCCGCGTCCGACCGAGAGGTTGGTGGCCTCGAGGAGCCCGATCCCCGAGTAGAGCAGCGCCTGGGTGACGGAGCGAATGTTCGGCGATGGGTTCACCCACGGCAGACCCGTCTCGTCGAACCAGCGGTCACGCTCCCAGCCGACCAGCGGCACCACCGTCAGCGACACGGGAATCTTCCGCTCGGCGGCCGCCAGCCTCCCGAACTCGCCGATGGTGAGCCCGGTCCGCACCGGGATGGGGTGTGGGGCCGTGAACGACTGCAGATCTGGATCCATCAGCGGTCCCTCGACGATCCGTCCGTTGATGGGATTCGGCCGGTCGAGCACCAGCACCGGTATCCGCTGCTTCGCGGCCTCCTCCATCACGTAGACGAGCGTCGTGAGGTAGGTGTAGTAGCGGGCCCCGACGTCCTGGATGTCGAAGACCAGGAGCGTGATGTCCTTGAGCATCGCCGGCGTCGGCCGGCGGGTGACGCCGTAGAGGCTCCAGATCGGGCGGCCGGTCGCGGCGTCGCGCCCATGGGGCACGTCGGCGTTCGCCTGGCCCATCAGCCCGTGCTCGGGCGTGAAGATAGCCTGCAGACGCACGCCGGGCGCGTTGGCGAGCAGGTCGATCGACCGGCGTCCGCGCATGTCAACGCCGGTCTGGTTGGTCACGAGCCCGACCGAGTGTCCCAAAAGCATGGCGTATTTCTGATCGGCGAGCACGTCGAGCCCGGTGAGGACTCGCTCGGGCGGCAGGGCCGCTTCGCCCGGCAGGACTCGCTCGGGTGTCGGTCCATCGGCCGCGGGCCCGCTGATGGGGCCCGGATCGGCAACGACGGGCGGCTGGAAGAGCTGGGCGCCCGCGCCCGCGGCGACGCGAATCCGAAGATCTCTGATGCGTGACTCGCCCCCGCCGTACGGATGGACGCGATTCGACAGGACGATCAGGTAGCTCCGCGTCGGCGGATCGATCCAGACCGCGGTGCCGGTGAACCCGGTGTGGCCGACGGAGCGCTCCGGAAAGAACGGCGCCATCGTCCTCGAGAACGACGAGCTCACGTCCCAGCCCAGGGCGCGGCCGCTCTTGCTGTCGGGCGTCGGCTCCCACATCTCCTTCACGGTGGCCGGTGCGAAGATGCGGTGCCCGTCGAGCGTTCCCCGGTTCAGAAGCATCCTGATGATCCGCGAGAGATCGGCACTGGTCGAGAACATGCCGGCGTGGCCGGCCACCCCGCCCAGCAGGCGGGCGCGCTGATCGTGAACTTCGCCGCGCAAGAGCAGGCCGTTGACAAATTCCGTCGGTGCCACACGGCCGAGCGCGCCCGCCTTGGGGTGGAAGCTCGTGTCGTTCAGCCCGAGCGGTTTGAAGACGGTCTTCTCGAGATACCGGTCGAGTGGGGTGCCGCTGACTCGGCGGACCACCTCGGCAAGCAGGATGAATCCGGTATCGCTGTACTGGAAGGCGGAGCCGGGCGGATAATCCAGTGGCAGCTTGGCAATCGCGCTCGCCGCGCGCGGGAAACCAGCCGAGACGGCACCGTTCGGGGGATAGGCGACGAGCCCGGCGCTGTGGGTCAGGAGCCGCTTGATCGTGATCTCGTCGTACTGCTTGTCGCGGAACTCCTTCAGATATCGCCCGAGCGGCGCGTCGAGCTTGATCGCCCCCCGCTCGACCAGGCACATGACGGCCAGGGTCGTCCCGAAGGGCTTCGTGAGGGATGCCAGGTCGAAGATGGTGTCGACCGTCATCGGCGCCGGCTGGGGGAGCAGGCGGCGCGATCCGTACGCGCGGTGGAGCAAGATGTCATCGCCGCGGCCGACCATGACGACTGCGCCGGGGATCTCGCCGCTGGCGACGGCCTCGTTTGCGGCGTCGTTGATTCCGGAAAAATCGAGCGTGCCGGAGACGTCACGAGGCGGAGCGAAGGCGGACGCGGGAAGCGCGAGCAGCGCGATCAGCGTTACGCCGGCCACACGAGCAACGAGCACGTTAGGATCTTAGCATTGTGAGCTCGAACCTATGACACCCAGCTCATTCTTCGGTACGTCGCTTCGGCGCGACCCGAATCAGCCCGCCGATCTCAAGGCGCGCATCGAGGTGCAGCTGCGCGAGCGCCTTGAAGAGGCGGTCGACTTCGTGTGTCTCGAAGCGCTCGTGAAACGTCGCCAGGCGCTCTCGCTTCCCGCGCCAAGCGCCGACAACACGCGCGATCGAGAAGAGTTCACGCAGAGCGTTCACGCGTTTCTTTCCGAGCTCCGAAACATGATCGCGCCGACGCTCAGCGAGGCGCAGCGAGAAAAGATCGCCGCCGCCGAGCGCGCGCCCGGCGATGAGACGCACCGGCTGCTCGGCGTGCACGTCGTGCTCGCGCGTGAGCTGCCGGACTACTGGCAGCGATTCGAGGCGGGCCGCGCCGTGTACGCTGCGCAGATCGAATCAGGCAGCGAGCGCCGCGGACTGCTCGGTCGATTCTTCGGCGGCGGTTGACCGCCAGGCGCCCAGCGCCCAGAGATTCTCCAGATCCTCCAGCGCCCGGCGCCACCGTCCATAGCTATCGAGCAACGACTCGCGTACGGCCGCCAGCTTCGCGTCAGCGTCGTCGAGCCGCGTCTTCAAGGTCGGGCTGGCGGAGCGAATGGCCTCGAAGCTTCCTTCGGGTATCGAGGTCGCGAGGCGATCGAGAAGTCCTGTCAGCTCCTGGTGCAACACACGTTCTACCGGGTTCATCGGAGACACCTCCCTACGGCTTTAATACTAAACACGTGTTGATCTACTGTCAAGCTTCGTGAATCACGCCCGTTGTGTCAGATGGCGACGGGATACCCCGTATTCGCGCCACGCGCGGCCCGGGCGAACATCCCGGAGCGTCCGCCCCGCCGCCACGCTCGACACGTCACGCGCGTGGTCGCTCCGTCCGATTGCGACGCGCGCGGCAGCACAAGCGATGCGCCTCGCTCAGCAAGCGGTCGAAACAGGGACTGTCCAAAAGGAGGCTCGAAATCGTCGCTGAGCGTGTTCGCGACTGAGCGGGTGTCACGGGCGCCGCGTACCTTGTCTTGAGACGTCCGCGAGCGCACTATTTCCGCGGCGGAGGTGGTTGTGAACGAATTCTGGCGGCTCGATGCGACGGCCCAGGCCGCGCTGGTGCGCGAGAAATCGGTGCGGCCGATCGAGCTCGTCGAGGCGGCGATCGCGCGCATCGGGCGCGTGAACCCGAAGCTCAACGCTGTCGTCACGCCGATGTTCGATCGCGCGCGCGCCGAAGCATCCGTCGCGCCCGCCGAGGGCCCCTTCAGCGGCGTACCCTTCTTGCTGAAGGACCTACTCGCCGAATACGCGGGCGTCCGGTTCACCGAGGGCTCCGCGTTCCTGGACGGCCACTACACACCGGAATCCGACAGCGAGCTGACGCGACGCCTGCGGCGCGCCGGCCTCATCGTGATCGGCAAGACCAATACGCCCGAGCTCGGGATTCTTCCGACGACCGAGCCTCGACTCTTCGGCCCCACGCACAATCCCTGGAACCTCGGCCGGACGCCCGGGGGCTCGAGCGGTGGATCGGCCGCGGCCGTCGCCGCCGGCCTGGTCGCGATGGCTCACGCCAACGACGGCGGGGGCTCGATCCGCATCCCTGCGTCCTGCTGCGGGCTCTTCGGGCTCAAGCCCACGCGCGGCCGTAATCCGCTCGGGCCGATTTACGGCGACATCTTCAGCGGTCTGGTGGTCGAGCACGCGGTGACGCGCTCGGTCCGCGACAGCGCGGCGCTCCTCGACGCCACCGCCGGACCCGATCTCGGCGATCCCTACGCCGCGCCACCGCCCGCGCGCCTCTATCTCGAAGAGATCAAACGCCAGCCCGGATTCCTGCGCGTCGCGTTCACCTCGCGCGCTGCGACCGGCGTGCCCGTGCACGCCGACTGCGTGCGCGCGGTCGAGGACGCGGCGAAGCTCTGCGAGGACCTCGGCCACGACGTGACCGAGGCGACACCCGACCTCGAGGGCGACGCGATCAGCCAGGCGTTCATCGCCGTGTGGGCGGCGGGCACATCGTGGAGCGTCGACGACTGGGCGCGGCGCACCGGACAGACGCCGAGCGCCGATCGCTTCGAGCCACTCACCTGGGCCCTCTACGAGATGGGCAACCGCCGCCGCGCCACGGATTATCTGCTGGCCGTCCAGGACCTCCAGCGGGTCGCTCGACAGGTCGCGCAGTTCTTCGTCCAGTACGACGTCTGGCTTTCGCCGACCTTGGCGGAGCCGCCGGTCCCGCTCGGCAGCTTCGATCCGACGCCCGACAATCCGATGCAGGGCATCTTCCGAGCGGCCCAGTTCGTGCCGTTCACGCCGATCTTCAACGCGACCGGGCAGCCGGCCATGTCGGTGCCGCTCTTCTGGAACCGGGAGAACCTGCCGATCGGCGTGCAGTTCGCGGGACGGTTCGGAGACGAGGCGACGCTCTTTCGGCTCGCGGCGCAGCTCGAGCAGGCGCGCCCGTGGGCCGGCCGATGGCCGACACTCTCGTGACGGGCGCTCGTGACTGATCGCGCGTCAAGTAGACGGAGAGAAAGGAAACGCATGACCACAGTCGCCGACCTCGATACGCCCGTCGTCACCGTCGACCTGGACATCATGCGGGACAACATTCATCGCGTGCAGGCCCATCTCTCGCGACACGGCATCGGGAACCGCCCGCACATCAAGACGCACAAGATCCCCGCGATCGGGCGGATGCAGATGGAGGCGGGCGCCATCGGCATCACGTGCCAGAAGCTCGGCGAGGTCGAAGTGTTCGTGGACGCCGGGGTCGCCGACGACGTCCTCCTGACCTACAACATCCTCGGCCGGCAGAAGACCGATCGCCTGATGGGGCTGGTCAAGCGCGTGCGCCGGTTCGTGGTGGTCCTCGACAACGACGTCGTCGCGCGCGAGCTGTCCGAGGCCGCGGTGCACGCCGGGGTCGACCTGCGGTTTCTGGTCGAGTGCGACACCGGCTTCGGCCGCACGGGCGTGCAGACGCCCGACGAGGCGTTCGATCTCGCGCGCGCGGTCGCGCGGCTCCCGCGCATGCACTTCGAAGGCCTCATGACCTTCCCCAACCGCGACCCGAACACCCGCGACTTCTTCGAGCGCGCGCTGACGCTCTTCAAGCAGGCCGGCATCGCGGTGCCGGTGGTCTCCGGCGGCGGCACCCCTGCCCTCTTCACCGCGCAGAACTTCCCGATGCTCACCGAGCATCGCGCCGGTACCTGCGTCTACAACGACGCGATGGTCGTCTCCACGGGCACCGCCACCTGGGACAACTGCGCCATGCGCGTGCGGGCCACGGTCGTCAGCCGGCCGACGCCGACGCGCGCGATCATCGATGCCGGCTCCAAGGTGCTGACGTCGGATCTCTACTTCATGAAAGGCTACGGACACGTGATGGAGTATCCCGAGGCTGCCGTGACGGGCCTCTCGGAAGAGCACGGCACCGTCGACCTCTCCCCCTGCGCCGAGCGCCCGAAGGTGGGTGACGTCGTCCATGTGGTGCCCAATCACTGCTGCGTCGTCACCAACATGGTGGACGAGATCTACGGCGTCCGGAACGGCGCGGTCGAGGTCACCTGGCCGGTCGCGGCGCGCGGCAAGGTACGCTGAGGCGCCTTCGGAG
>Ga0209055_1000937_pt1 | contig 19637 bp, 18 predicted proteins | sample GraSoiAngelo_110_FD_185875 | JGI IMG/M metagenome (GOLD analysis project Ga0209055, IMG submission 185875) | Grasslands soil microbial communities from the Angelo Coastal Reserve, California, USA - 14_0903_12_30cm (SPAdes) (version 2) | ecosystem: Environmental > Terrestrial > Soil > Grasslands ... | reverse complement strand
CCGCACGCTCCTGTTCGTGCCGTGGGCGGTGCCGGTCGTCATCGTGGCGCTGAACTGGCGATGGATCTTCGACGACCTGAGCGGGTTCCTCAACAACTTCCTGATCACGTTCCATATCACGAGCGACATCATCTCGTGGCTGGCCGATCCGCGGCTGGCCATGGCCTGCGTGATCGCGGTGGTGGTGTGGTCGGGCACGCCGTTCTACTCGATGACGTTCCTGGCCGGGCTGCAGGCGATCCCGAAGGAGCTCTACGAGGCGGCCGAGATCGACGGCGCCTCGGCCCTGCAGCAGTTCTTCTTCGTCACGATCCCGCGGCTCAAGACCATCTTCCTGACCACGGTAATGCTCTCGACGATCTGGACGGCCACCAACCTCCAGTTCGTGCTGATCCTCACGCGCGGCGGCCCGGCGAGCCGCACGGAGATCTTTCCGCACCTCGCGTACACGACCGCGCTCGGCGCCCGCCGGCTCGGGATGGGCGCGGCGATCTCGCTCGTGTTCTTCCCGCTGCTGGTCGTGCTGATCGTCATTCTCACGCGGCGCATGCTGCGTCCGGCCGACGAGTAGGCGATGGCGCGCACGACGTCGGGATCGCGGCGGCTCCTGAAATGGGTCGGCAACGGCCTGCTCGTGGTGCTGCTGGTGTGGACACTCCTGCCGTTCTACTGGATGATCGCGACCTCGCTCAAGGCCGACCGCGAGATCTACGGCTTCGAGGCGACGCTCTATCCGCATCGGCCCACGCTCGCCGCCTACGGGCGCCTGTTCGGCACCACGCCGTTCATGAAGTACGTGCGCAACAGCACGATCATCGCGGTGGGCAACACGCTGCTGTCTCTGGTGTTCGGCTGCCTGGGCGCCTACGCTCTGGCCCGCCTGCGCTTTCCGGGTCGTGCGCTCATCGCGCGCGGGCTCGTCGTGACGTATCTGGTCCCGCCGGCGCTCCTGTTCATCCCGCTCTTCGCCGTGCTGTCGACCTTGCACCTCATCGACACCCACCAGGGGCTGATCCTCACCTACTTGAGCTTCTCGGTTCCGTTCTCGACGTGGCTTCTCATGGGCTACTTCCGCTCCGTCCCGCTCGAGCTGGAAGAGGCCGCGCTCGTGGACGGCTGCAGCCGGCTCGGCAGCCTCGTACGCGTCATCCTGCCCATGTCCCTGCCGGCCCTCGCGGTGGTGACCTTCTTCTCGTTCACCCAGTCGTGGAACGAGTTCCTCTACGCGAACGTGTTCGTGAACAGCGTGGAGGTGCGGACGATCACCACGGGGTTGTCGCTGTTCATCGTGGAGGACGTGTTCTTCTGGGGCCCGATGATGGGCGCGTCGTTCCTCAGCACCCTGCCGCCGCTCGTGATGTACCTGATCTTCCAGCGCTGGGTCGTCAAGGGCTTGACCCTCGGCGCCGTCAAGGGCTGACGCCACCCCGAGATCCTAAGGAGGCCACATGAGCTCGATCAATCGACGCGACGTTCTGAAGCTGGCCGGGGCCGCGGGGGTCGCGGCGACGAGCCCGTGGTGGCGGGTGGGCAAGAGTCACGCGCAGAGAGCGAAGAAGCTCGTCTACTGGCACCTGCCGAACTTCACGCCGCTGGCCGATCAGATCCAGAAGGAGCAGGTGTACGAGTTTGCCAAGCAGGCCGGGCTCAAGGAGTCCGAGGTGGAATACGCGGTCGTCGCCAACGAGCAGGCGACCGCCAAGCTCGCGGCCTCGATCGAGGCCGGCAATCCGCCCGACGTCATCCGCCTCTACGAATCGAACGTGCAGTTCTACGGCTCGCAGGGCCACCTGCTCGACGTCACCGATCTCCTCACCAAGATGCGCCGCGAGCCGAAGGGCATTTTCGAGTCGAGCATGACGGCGGTCATGTACAAGGGCCGCGCGCTCGGCGTGCCCCTGGCCGTGAACCCCTGGCCGGTTCACGCTCGGATGGACCTGCTCGAGCAAGCCAAGGTCGAGTATCCGAAGACGTGGGACGAGTTCATCGAGACCAGCAAGAAGATCCAGTCGCCGCCGCGTCTCTACGCGTTCGGGATGTGCCTGGGGCTCGTCGAGGACACCACCGACAACGTGATGAACCTCCTCTGGTGCTACGGCGGCAAGATGGTCGAAGCCGACAACAAGACGGTCGTCATGAGCTCCGCCGCGAACATGGCCGGCGTCAAAGTCATCGAGGCCATGTTCAAGACACACAAGATCATCCCGCAGGGTGCGATCGCGTGGGACAACTCCGGCAACAACAAAGCCTATCAGTCGAAGCAGGCGGCGTTCGTGATGAACCCGTCGAGCATCTACGCCTACCTCGACTCGAACGACAAGGATCTTCAGAAGGTCACCGGGCTCTTCCCGGTGCCGGCCGGACCGAAGGGCACCGTCAACCAGATCGACACGTGGTCGTACGGCGCGTTCAAGAAGAATCCGTACCCCGATCTCGCCCGCGGGCTCATCGACTACTTCATGCAGCCCGCGAACTACGACAAGATCATCCAGTCGACCGGCGGCCGCTGGGTGCCGGTCTACAAGCGGCTCTTCGACTCGCCGTTCTGGCGGGAGAAGCCGGAGTTCCGGCACTTCATCAACATGGCCGAGACCGGCGTGCCGGTGAGCTACGCGGGCGCGCCGACGCCGGCGGCCGGTGAAGTGCTCAACACGCACGTGATTCCGAAGATGATCCAGCGGGTGCTGGTCGACGGCTGGGAGCCGGCCAAGGCCCTCGACGAGTGCGACAAGCGGATCGTCGAGATCTACTCTCGATATAACAAGGCGTGACCGCAGGCGGCCGATAAGGGTCCAACTGCTTCGTTGGCGACCTCGGCCCTCCCTGCGGCGTATGCGGCATACGCCTCAGTCGGGCCTCGGCCGCCGCCTCGCATTTGGGCCCTTCTCGGCCGACTGCTCCCCACTAAATCGGCTGCCGGTTCGCGCGTAAGCTGGCTGCCAGCAGGCGCGAAGCCCGCGAGCGGCTAGCCGCTGAGGCCGGGGACGAGGTCGGCGCCGACTTCGACGATGAGGGATGAGCCGGCGAAGTCGCGGGCGCGGTCGATTGGTTGGGCGGCGCCGCCGAGGTGCTCGGCGAGGAATGCTTCGGTGACGGCGCGGAACGCGATCTGGTTCTGCGGCTTCGAGAAGCCGTGGCCTTCGTCAGGGAAGACGACGTACGTCACCGGCACGTTGCGCCGTCGCAGCATCGCCACCATCTGCTCCGATTCGGCGCGGGTCACGCGCACGTCCTCGAGCCCCTGCACGATCAGGATCGGCCGGAAGGCGCGGTCGATGTGGGTCAGCGGGGAGCGCGCTCGTAGAAACGCCCGACCCTCTTCCGTGTCCGGATCTCCGATCCGATTCTTCCAGACGCTGAACGACGGAGCCCAGTAGGGCGGAATCGCCGCCATGAAGGTCAGCAGATTGGCGATGCCGTAGATGTCGACGATGCACGCGAAGACCTCCGGCGTCTTGGTGGCCGCGATGAGCGCCGCGTAGCCGCCGTAGCTTGCCCCGAGGAAGCCCACTCTTTTGGGGTCGGCGATGCCGCGCGTGACCGCCCAGTTCACGCCGGCGATCAGATCGTCGTGCATCTTGCCGCCCCACTCGCGGTCGGCGGCGGTCACGAAGGCCTTGCCGAAACCGGTCGAGCCCCGATAGTTGATGCTCAGCACCGCGTAGCCCCGGTTGGCGAGCCACTGGTGCGTGGAATTGAAGCCCCACTCGTCTCGGAGATACGGGCCGCCGTGGATCACCAGGACCATCGGAACGTTTCGCGCGTCCGGCGTCGGGAGCGTCAGGTAGCCCTTGATCTTCAGGCCGTCCAGGGCCGCGAACGACACCGGCTCGAGCGGCCGGAGCGGTAGGCCCGCCAGATTCCGGCGGGCCTTGAAGAGCGGGCTGACCCGACGCGTGGGCCGATCGTAGAGCACCCATTCCGGGCTCGCGGCGTCGTGCTGGACCAGCACCATGACCCGCCGCGCGTCCGCGCTCAGCCCGATCAGCTCGATATCGCCCGACGTCGATGTCTGGATCGCCTTCAGATCGGCCGCGAAGCTTGGGTCCACGGCCTGCCAGCGCCGTCGATCGACCATCGCCCCGCCCGCGAGCGGTCGCCGGGTGACGCGGTGAAAGAAGGCTCTCGAAAGATCGGCGTCGCGGTCCTCGGCCAGCACCCGCGCCCGACGCGTCGCCATGTCCACGGCGACGAGCGCCGCCTTGTCGCGGTCCCGCGCGTCGAAGAGGTACAGGGTCTTGCCGTCGTCACTGAAATCCAGGAGCCGCGTGGCTTCGATCTCGCCGCGCGGGATCGTGATGAAGGGCACCCACGTCCCGCTGGGCCGGCGCTCGAGCACTTCGATACTGCCGTCTCTGAGGTACCGGGCGCCGAGCCGCAGCTGAAACGCGCTGTCGGTCACGAACCAGGCGAACTGGTTGTTCTCGTACACGAGCACGGACTTCCCGGTCACCAGGTCGACACGGTAGAGGTCGAAGAACTGCTTGTCGCGTTCGTTGTGCGCGAAGATCATCTGGCTGGGGAAGCGCTGGCTGACCTCGTGCACCCGGGCACGCACCCCGCGCGGCGGCGTGAGCGACACGACGGTGCCGTCGCGGATGTCGACGCTCGAGGCGCGCCAGTTCTCGTCGCCGTCGCGCTCCTGGAAGTAGACGACGTGGCGATTCGTGTGCGCCCACAGGAAGACGTAGCTGATCGGACGATCGGTCGCGCGGGTGAGGGGCCTGGCGGCGCCGAGATCGCCGACCGGCGCAACCCACAAGTTTCTCACGCCGTCGACCGGCGCGATGTACGCGACCGAGGCGCCGTCGAACGAGAGCTGGGCCCAGGCGACGTCGGGATCGCCGAAGAAGGTCTCGCGCGGGACCAGCGCGCGAGCGAGTTCTCCAGCCGACCGTGCGGGCCGCGGCAAGAACAGTCCCGCGGTGACCGAGGCGGCGCCTGCAAGAAAGTGCCGGCGCGACGCCGGGATCGCGCGCATCGAGATCTCCCTTCGCCCGACTCGAAAAATCTAGCACATCTCGCCCACCGCCGGGTGCTGGAACCGCGTGCCGGGCCCAGAGGTTACCAGTACAATCAAAAGCCGGCGGTGAAGGCCGCGAACCGGCAACTCATGAGGGAACGTTCATGAACGCGACTCGCCTCGGGCTCCTGATCGCTCTGATCGTCACGATGAGCGCAGCGTGCGCGGGCACCGGCGCGACTCCCCCGCTCAGCATGACGGCGACGACCCTGACGGCCGGCTGGGAGCAGCACTTCACGGTCGAGTGGGCGGCGGCGGCCGAGCAGAGCCAGAGCTCGAGAAAAGTCAGCGGTTACGTCTACAACCGCCACGGCGAGTTCGCGACCAGCCTGCGTGTTCTCGCTCAGGCGGTCGACGCCGGAGGCGCCGTGGTCGGTCAGCGCATCGCGTTCGTGCCCGGAGGCGTCGGCGGATTCGGGCGCGCGTACTTCGAGGTTCCGAACTTGCCGGCGACCGCCGCGTACCGGGTCAGCGTGTGGGACTACACCTGGTTCCAGTCCAACGGCGACGGCAAGAGGTGATCTGCCGCGCCCGAGCTTCCTAGGTAGGCGGGCCCGGGCGCTGACGGATCAGCTCTACGGGCCCCTGCGGTTCCCAACTCATCTGACCCACCCCGGTTCCGATCATCCTGTTCTCGTCCAGCCGCGTGAGACTGATCCATCCACCGTTGACCGTCGCGGGCGCCAGCTCCAGGGCGAGCCGCCCGTTCGATGTCCCGAGACGCCCCTGTACGTTGACCGAGACCATCTCGCTCCTGATCTCGACGGTGAGGATGCCCGATACTCCCGGCAGGTTTCGACCGAACAGCTGCCAGGGGCCGACTGAAACGCCTTCGACGGCTGCGGCGTCGCTCTGATCGAGGATGACGAGCGTCACGGGAGTACCGGCCCAGGTTCCCGTCCAGGTTCCGCGGAGGTCGGGTAAGCGCCCGGCCGGCGTCGCCAGCGGGGGTGGCGCGGTCGAGCAGGCGCCGAGCAGCGCCGCGACGACGAGGAGACCGGGCCACCGCACGGGCATCGACTCGAATATACTCGCGCCCGAAGGCACTTGAGGTGAATCGGCCTTTGAGGGAGAGGCACATGCGCACGGTCGTGCTGCTGGCACTCGTGATCCTGACGCTCGGGGCGGTCCCGGAGGTTGGCGCGCAGGTAGCGCCCGCGGGAGACGTGGTCATCGCCTGGCACGTGACCATCGCGCCGACCTGGTTCGACCCGTCGACCGCGCCGCCTCAGATCACGCCGTTCGGGATTCTCTTCGCCCTTCACGACGCGCTCGTCCGGCCGCTGCCGGGTAAGGGCAAGATGTCGCCGAGCCTGGCCGAGTCGTGGACGGAGAGCCCGGACGGGCTCGTGTACGAGTTCAAGCTGCGACGCGATCTCAAGTTCCACAACGGCGATCCCGTCACGACCGAGGACGTCAAGTTCAGCTTCGAGCGCTACCGTGGGGCAGGCGTCAAGGAGATCCAGGCGCACGTCCGTCAGGTAGAGATCGTCGATGCGCTCACGGTGCGATTCCATCTCACCGAGCCCTGGCCGGACTTCATGACCTTCTACGGGACCACGGCCACGGCCGCCGGGATCGTCGTCCCCAAGAAGTACGTGACTCAGGTCGGCGACGAGGGCTTCAGGAAGCAGCCCATCGGCGCCGGGCCCTATCGCTTCGTGAGCCACAAGCCCGGCGTCGAGGTGGTCGTGGAGGCATATCCCGGCTACTGGCGCCGCGTGCCGACCGTCAAGCGGTACGTCATGAAGAGCGTCCCCGAGGGGACCACGCGCGTGGCGATGCTGAAGAACGGTGAAGCCGACATCGCCTACGCGCTCGACGGCGAGGATGCCCTGAACGTGAAGCGGGACCCGCGGCTCCAGCTCGTGCCGTCCAAGCACGCGTCGATCTACTGGATCGAGTTCGCCGAGCAGTGGGATCCCAAATCGCCGTGGCACGACAAGCGCGTGCGGTTGGCGGCCAACTACGCGCTCAATCGCCAGGCGATCAACGAGGTCTCGTGCCTGGGCTACTGTCCACCAACCGGGGTCATTGTGCCCCGCGTGATGGAGTTCGCGCTCCAGGCCCCGCCGATGCCCTACGATCCGCCGAAGGCCAAGCAGCTCCTCGCCGAGGCCGGCTATCCCAACGGAATCGACGCCGGCGACTTCGCGCCGACGCCGCCGTTCATCACGACGGCGGAAGCGGCGACCAACTACCTCGGCGCGGTCGGCATCCGGACGAAGATGCGGCTCATGGAGCGCGCGGCGTTTCTGGCCGCCTGGCGCGAGAAAAAACTCCGCGGCCTCTTCATGGCTGCGGTGGGCAACTCGGGCAACGCCGCCAGCCGCGTGGAAGCGTTCATGTACTCCAAGGGCAGCAGCGCCTACGGCGGCTACCCGGACCTCGACGATCTGTTCCACCAGCAGGCGCGCGAGCGCGACACCGGCAAGCGCGAGGCGCTGCTGCATCGCATCCAGCAGCTGTCGATCGACCGGGTGATGTTCGCGCCGATCATGGACTACCGCACCTTGCGAGGCGTCGGGCCCCGCATCGCCGAGCACATGCTCGACTCGATGCATCTGATACCCTTTCCAGCTTACGAAGAGGTTCGCCTCAAGGGGCAATAGCTAGAAGCGATACCCATGTACGCGGCATACTTCGGCCTCACAGAGCGGCCGTTCTCGCTGGCCCCCGATCCGCGCTACCTCTATCTGAGCGAGGCGCACCGGGAGGCCCTCGCCCATCTGCTCTATGGGATCGGTGAGGGCGGCAGCTTCGTGCAGCTGACGGGCGAGGTAGGGACCGGTAAGACCACAGTCTGCCGCGCGCTCCTCGAGCAGCTGCCGCCCGAGGTCGACGTCGCCATGATTTTCAATCCACGGCTCACCTCGGTTGAGCTCCTGGCTGGGGTATGCGACGAGCTCCGCATCCCGTATCCAGCCGGCACGACGAGTTTGAAGGTATTGGTCGACACACTGTCCCAGGCGCTGCTCGACGCGCACGCCCGTGGCCGACGCACCGTGCTCATCATCGACGAGGCCCAGAACCTGCGCGCGCGGGTGCTGGAGGAGATCCGCCTCCTGACGAATCTGGAGACGACGAAGGAAAAGCTCCTCCAGGTGGTCCTGATCGGCCAGCCCGAGCTGGCCGATTTGCTGGCCCGACGCAACCTGCGCCAGCTCTCGCAGCGCGTGACCGCGCGCTATCACCTACGGTCCTTCAAAGAGGAAGAATCGCAGCGGTACGTGGCGCATCGGATGGAGATCGCCGGCCAGCGGCAGCCGATCTTCACCAAGCAGGCCGTGCGCGCGGCGCACCGCTTGTCACAGGGCACCCCGCGCCTGCTGAACACGATCTGCGATCGCGCCCTGCTCGGCGCCTACGCGACGGGGCAGACGCGGGTCAAGGAGGCGGTCGTCCGCCGAGCGGCCAAGGAAGTGCTGGGCGCGCGGCGCGGCCGCCGATGGCTCGCGGCGACGGCAACCGCGGTCCTCCTGGTCGCCGCGGGCAGTACCGTCGCGCTGATCGCGACGGGCGGGCTGCGCACTCTCGGCGCGTGGCCGCTCACGCGTGCCGAGAAGAGCCCGCCTTCGCCAGACCCAGCGGTTGCGGCGGCGACGACCGACGAGCGACGGCCGGCGGCGCCGACTCTGACGGCGATTCTGGACGACCCCGAGGTCAGCGCCGACAGGGCGAGCGCCTTCGTGAACCTCTACGCGCTCTGGGGTCTCGACGCCCGGAGCGCGACTCTCGACACCAAGAGCGCGACCCCCGATCGCGGCTGCGAGCTCGGACGCGCGGCGGGCCTGCGCTGCCTGGCCCGAACGGGAACGTGGACCGTGCTACGGCGTCTCAATCTTCCGGCGATCCTCGAGCTCGCCACACCCGACGGCCGGAAGCATCACGTCGTCCTGGCGAGTCTCGACGGTGAGCGGGCGACGCTCGAGATCGGCTCGCGCCGGGTCACCCTGCCGAGTGTCGAGGTCGAGCGCTTCTGGGACGGCCCCTTCGTGATGATCTGGAAATCGCCGGTGACCGGGCCCCTGCCGCTCCAGCCCGGCATGGAGGGCCGCGACGTCGCCTGGCTGCGCCAGCGACTCGGCGCGCTCGACGGGCAGCCCACCGCCGCGAAGGCCAACCAGATCTACGACGATGAGCTCAAGCGCAAGGTCGCCGTCTTCCAGCAGGTCGAGTCGCTGATTCCCGATGGCATCGCGGGTGAAGAGACGCTCGTGCGCCTGGTCGCGACGGCGCCGGGAGCGAACGCTCCCTCCCTCAACGGGGTACGACAGTAGGGATGTCCTACATCCTCGACGCGCTCACGAAGGCCGCCCAACAGCGAGACCGGCAGGCTCCCGTCGTGCAGCGACTCCTGTCGCCCGCGCCGCGGCCGCGATCGGCGTGGAGCCTGACGCCCGGACGTCTGCTCGCGGCGCTTGCGGTGAACGCGCTGCTCCTGGCCGGCGTGCTCTTCTGGTGGCTCCATCCTGCCCCGGTCGCCGCGCCGCCTGAACCGGTTGCCGTCCCGGCTCCGCCGGTGGAGAGCCCGCGCCCCCTCGTCAAGCTCGAGCCGCTGCCGAGCCCCGAGACGAAGGTTGGCAAGCCGACGGCGTCGACGACCGAGCGTAGCGCCGAGACACCGGCGACTCCGTCCAGGCCGAGCCCGCCACCATCAGCGTCGACACCGAGCCCTCGCGTCCAGACGCCAGCGCCGCCGATCACGCCGAGTCCTCGCTCCGGGACACCGACCGTGCAGCCGACGCCTGCGCCGGCGACGCCGCCAGTCGCGGCCTCACGACCCGCCGCGCCCCCGGAGGCGTCGGGGCTCAGGCTCGAGGCGCTGATCTACGCCGACGTCCCCACGGAGCGAATGGTCTTCATCAACGGACGCCGCTACCGTGAGGGCGATGCGATCGACGGCCGGCTACGGATCGAGGAAATCCGCGAAGACGGCGTCGAGCTGAGCGATCAAGGGCGGCGCTTCATGTTGCGCGTCGCCCGCTGACCCGCGGCTGATCTCCGCCAGTCCTGGCGCGCCCGCGGCATTCCTGTCACGCTCGTCCTTCCCCGCATCGCGGCGCCGGCTCGCCAGCCCCGTCTTTCATCGCGGAAAGTCTGTCCTTTCCGTCGCGGTTGGTTCGCCGTTTCCGGTGGCTCGACTCTTGCAATTATAGAGTCGATTTTCCGGGAGGGAGAAATGCGGCCACAGACATGGAGGACGGCGCTCCCCTGCGTCGGCGCGCTCGCGATGCTCCTCGTCGCCACGCTCCACGCGGCCCCGCCCGCTCGAACCGTCAAGGTCGCGGTCTTGACGCCGGGACTCGGCTTCGGCGAGGTCCTGGCGGGATTCCGTGAGGGACTCGGTCAGCTCGGCTACCGCGAGAACGTGAACCTGTCGCTGCTCGTCGAGGACACGAAGGGGACCGGATCCGACGTGAAGGCGCAGGCCCAGGCGCTGGTCGCCGCCAAGCCCGACGTCCTGGTCACCGTCGGTACCTCCCACACCGTGGCGGCCAGGACCGCGACCTCGACGATCCCGATCGTGTTCACCTGGGTCGGCGATCCCGTACGCTCCGGGCTGGTTCCGAACTACGCCTCGTCCGGCAACAATCTCACGGGAGTGTCCGTGTACTCGGGCCCGCTCTCCGGAAAGCGCCTCGAGATCCTGAAGGAGATCGCGCCCGACGCGCGCCGCGTCCTGTGCCTGGTCGCCAAGGAGAGCATCGCCGAGATCAGCTTCAACGTCGCGCAGCGCACCGCTGATCAGCTGGGCATGACGCTGATCCGCCGTGACGTCACCAGCCGGGACGACATCACGCGCGAGCTCGGCGCGCTCCCCAAGGGCGCCTTCGACGCGATTTTTCACGTGCCCTCCGGCCTCCTGAGCGCCCACATCAATCTCCTCATCCAGCGTGCGCGCGAGGACAAGGTGGCGTTGATGGCGCACGAGGACGAGATGGTCGCTTCCGGCGCACTGATCTCGTACGGCGCGAACTACCGGCGGATGGGTCAGCAGACGGCGCGGGTCGTCGACCGCGTGCTCGCGGGCATGGCGCCGGCCGAGATCCCGATCCAGATCCCGGACAAGCTCGTGCTCGCGATCAACCTCGTCACGGCGCGGACGATCGGGTTGAAGCCTTCGCTCACGCTCCTCGAGCGGGCCGAGCGCATCGTCGAGTAGCTCCGCGGCGCCGATGCTCCCCGCGATCGGCCCTCGGCTGGGAACCCTGCGCCGGCGACTGTTTCTCCTGCTGGCGGCGGCGAGCGTCATCGCCGTCGTGGGCGTCAACCTGATCTGGCTGCCCGGCGCGCTGCGGGACGTTCACGATGCCCGGCGTGAGCTCCAGCTGGTCGCTGTCCGCGGCGTGCGGGACCAGATCGACTTCTTTCTCGCCGACAAGGAGGAAGGGCTGACGACGGTCGCGCAGCTCTTCCGCGCCGCCGTCATCGACGGCGACCCGAAGGGTCTCGCGATCGTGGGCCAGCGGTTTCTCGCGCGCGAGCGGGCCTTCGAGGAGGTCGGCATCTTCGAGCCGCCCCGGACGTGGCGCTACCGACTGTCGCGCCGCGAGGTGATGGCGAGCTCGGCGACCGACGCACCCCCGGCGCTCGACACGATCCCGCGAGGTCGCGGAGTGGCCTGGGGCGCGGTCACGACCACCGAGACGTCCGAGCCCTGGCTGACGCTCGCCGCGCCGCTCTCGGGCGCCGCGGAAGGCCGGCTGCTCGTCGTCGGGGTCCTGAATCTCAAGGATCTCTGGACGCTGACCGCCGAGCTCAGCCTGGGTCAAGACGGACGCGCCTACATCGTCGACCGGCGCGGCGGGCTGATCGCCGCCGACGACGCCAATCTCGTGCTCAAGCGGTTGTCCCTGAGCGGTCGGCCGTTCGTTCGGAGCCTCCTCGAACAGGACCACCCGAGCGGCGTCACCGGCTCCTACACGAACGAGCGCGGCGTGGAAGCAATGGCGACGGGCCTGCGCGTGGATCGCGTCGGCTGGGGCGTGGTCGTCGAGCACCCGCGGGCCGTCGTGACCGCGGCGGTGGGCCGCAAGCTCTGGTTCTTCGCCGCGCTCACCGCGGCCGGCGTGCTGGTCAGTGCCGGGGCAGCTCACGTGCTGAGCGCGCGCCTCACTCGGCCGCTCGAGCGTTTGCGGCTGGGCGTGCAGCGCTTCGGCCGCGGCGAGCTCGATCATCGCGTGCCGATCGAGACCGCCGACGAGATCGGCGAGCTCGCGCTGCAGTTCAACCAGATGGCGACCGAGCTCGGAGCCTCGCAGGCCCGCCTCGAGGAGCGGATCCGCGACGCCACGCGCGACCTGGCGCGGCGGCAGCGTGAAGCCGAGGAGCTGGCCCGGGTCGCGCGGACCTTGACGGAAGACCTCGACGTGGGCCAGGTCGCCGATCGGGTCGTTCAGCCGATCCTGACGCTGTTCGCCGTGCAGTCCTCCGTGCTCTGGCTGCGCCAGCCCGACAGCTCGCTCGTCGCCGTCGGCATCAGCGGCCGGGCGCGGCAGGGATTCCGGCTCGGAGACGAGTTGCCGGCCGGCGCCTCGATGGCGGGACGAGCGGTCAACGAGGGTCGTCCGGTGTGGACGACGGACCTCCTGGCGGAGCCCGGCCTGGTCGTGCCCGACGAGCAGCGCATCCGCCTGCAGACCACCGGCGATCGGGCGGTCCTCTGCGTGCCGGTGGCCGTCAACGCCCGGACGATCGGGGTGCTCTCCCTCGGCGATGCCTCGACGCGCGAGTTCACGCGCGACGAGGTCGTGCTGCTGCAGGCCTTCGCCGACCAGGCCGCCATCGCCCTCCAGAACGCGAGCCTCTACGCCGAGTCGCAGACCCAGCGGATCCAGCTCACGCAGATCCTCGAGTCGACCTCCGACGGCGTGCTCTTCGTGGGCCCCGACGGCCGCGTCCAGGCGGAGAACCATCACGCGGGGGAACTGCTCGGCTGTCCGGGGACCTCGCTGGTCGGCAGCGACCTCGGTAGCGTGCTGCGTCGCGGATGCTCGGCGGTCTCGACCGAAAACCTGCTGCTCGCGTGCGCCGGCGGCCTCGGTGTGGCGCCGGCCGAGGGCGCCAGCGGCGATCTCGACGTGCCGGATTTCAACCGCATTCTGCACTGGGAGGCGCGAGCCACGCGGGACGCCGCCGGCCGAACGACGGGCCTGACGATCACGCTGCACGACGTCACGCAGGAGCGCGAGATCGCGCAGATGAAGAGCGACTTCGTCTCGTTCGCGACCCATCAGCTCCGCACGCCGCTCTCGGGCATCAAGTGGATGCTGGAGCTGGCGATGCAGGAGACGGAGGTGCCGGAGACCGCGACCAGCTACATGAAGGACGCGCTCGGCGCCTCCCAGCGGCTCATCCAGCTCGTCAACGACCTGCTCGACATCTCGCGGCTCGAGAGCGGCCGCATGAAGGCGACGCCGCAGCTCGTCGACCTGGTCGAGCTGACCCGGACCGTCCTGGACGATCTGAAGCTGCAGATGGACGAGAAGGGCCACCGGCTGGCGCTGGAGGCATCCAGCGACGTGCTGGAGGTATTCGCCGATCCGCAGCTCCTGCGCCAGGTCGTGCTCAACCTCGCCTCGAACGCGATCAAGTACTCGCCGAGCGGCGGCGACATCGGCGTGCGCCTGACGCGCGAACGGGACGTGGTGCGCTGGCAGATCCAGGACACGGGAATCGGAATTCCCAAGGAGAGTCAGCGCCACCTGTTCGAGAAGTTCTACCGGGCCGACAACGTGGCCGCGCTCGAGACCGATGGGACCGGCCTCGGTCTCTATCTGGTTCGGCTGATCGTCGAGCAGATCGGCGGTCACGTCGGGTGCGACTCGGAAGAAGGGCGCGGCGCGACCTTCTACTTCACGGTGCCCGGCGCCCAGTCGACGCCCAAGTTCCTGTAGCACGTCGTCGTTCGCTTCCACCTACCCGTCGCTGGCCGGTCGCGATACGCTCGGCAGGCGTGGACGGTCTGGCGCTCAAGCTCGTGCTCACACCCACGCTGATCGGCGCGGTCAGCATGGCCGGGCGTCGCTGGGGACCTGGAGTCAGCGGCTGGCTCGTCGGATTCCCGCTCACGTCGGGTCCGGTCGCGTTCTTCCTGGCCCTCGATCACGGCCTGTCGTTCGCGGCCGGCGCAGCCGTCGGCTCGATGACCGGCGCCGCCGCTCAAGCAGCGTTCTGTGTCCTCTACGGACGCCTCGCGCGCCGACGCCACTGGGCGATGGCGCTGCTCGGAGGAAGTCTCGCGTTCGCCGCGGCGACGGCTCTCCTGCAGCGCTCGACCTTGAGGCTCGCGCCGCTGCTGGCGCTCGTGATCGGCACCCTCGTCGTGGCGCTGGTCTTCATGCCGAGGGACGCGGGCGCCACTCGCCCCGTGGCGCCGCCGCCCTGGGACATCCCGGCGAGGATCATCGTCACGACCGCGATCGTGCTGCTGCTGACCGGGCTGGCCACGGCGCTGGGCCCATCACTCACGGGGATTCTGGCGACCTATCCTCTCTATGGAGCCATCCTCGCGGGGTTCGCGCATCATCTCGATGGGCCCGGCCCCGCGATTCGCGTGCTGCGGGGATTATTGCTCGGGCTGTTCGCCTTCGCCGGCTTCTTCTTCGTCCTGGCGCTCTCGCTCGAGCGCGCCGGCATCGCGCAGGCTTTCGCCGCCGCCATCGCGGCCGCGCTGATCTTGCAGATCGGAGCGCTCTGGGTCATGCGCCGGGATTCGGGCGCTTGACCTCGGTCGACCGTCCCTAGCCTCGGGGCGCCTGGCCCTGCGGTACACTCCCGCCAGAGGGTCGTGAGCTGTCCGGCGCTCGGAGGCGGGACGGTTGGGGCTCGGCCTCAAGACCCCCGCCGAGCACGTCGAGGTGCTCCGACGATTCAAGGCGGAGGCGCTGGGCTAGGGCGGGGAACTACCTGGGAGAGAACGAGAAGGAGGGCGATCATGATTCGACTCAACGGGATCGGGCATGTGCTGTTGCGCGTGAGCGACGTGGAGCGGTCGCGGGCCTTTTATTCGACGATCCTCGGGCTCAAGGTCGTCGAGGAGGATCCCGAGCACGGGGGCGTCTTCATGGCGCTCGAGGGACAGGGCCACACCGTCGACCTCTTCCCGGTTCAGAATCCCGACACCGCGCCGCGCCCGGTGGCGGGTGGCGTGGGCGTCCATCACGTCGCCTTCCACGTGGGCAGCGAGGCGGCGCTCGCGGATGCCTATTTCACCCTGCAGGAGAACGGGATCCCGATCGTCCGCGCCGTCGACCACGTGAGCCAGAAGAGCATCTACTTTCACGATCCCGACGGCAACTACCTCGAGATCTATTACGAGCTGCCGAACGCCCCGGAGCTCTTCCGCGAGGGACGTCACGATCGGGATCAGCCGCTGGTGTTCGAGAAGCGGGCTTCCGTGTAAGGGCGGTTCCGGAATCTACCAGAACCGCCCGGCTGCCGAGGCCTCGCGCGAAGTCCGACAGCCTGGTACGATTGGTCCGCTGTGGTGAGATTCAGTCGGTGGTGGCTGGCGCTCGTCGTGAGCCTGCTCGCCCTCGCGGTGAGCCCCGATGCCGGGCGCGCCGAGGGGCCGGAGACCGAACGCTGGCTCGACCCGTCTCAGCCCTTCTCGCTCGGGGTCGACACATCGCGGTTCCGCGTCTCGACCCTCGGGACCAGGCCGGTGATCGCGACCGAAGATCCCGTGCTGAGCAGCGGTCCGTATCGGCTTCTCGATTCGGATCTGCTCGGTACGGCCGTCTCGTTCGACCTCAAGCTGCGGTGGCCGCTGTCCTCGACCTCGTCCACGCTGGGGGCGCTGGCGCCGTATCTTTCCGTTGGGCCAACCCTCCTGGTGCCCGGCGCAGAGGGAGTGTCTCGTCCGGGCCAGCCGGGCGCGAGAAGCGACGGGTCGCTGGCGGTTGGTGTCAGCTGGGGTGCCGGGCTCTCGTGGCGATTCACACGGAGCACCGAGCTGTATGGCGGCTACCGGTTCATGCAGTTCGGTCGGGATAGTCTCTCGCACGACCGATTGGAGACCGACCTCACCGGGCACGACGTCCTGTACGGGATCTCCGTCAGGTTCTGATCGGGAGGAGCGAGGGCCGCTCCTCTCGTTTGTCCCCTAGCGCCCCCGGGTCTGACCGAAGGCGTGCTCGATCTCGTCGAGGTGCTCGCGCCGGTGCTCGGCCCGGGACAGGTTGAGTGGTTTCCCCGCCGCCGTGTTCGCGGCGACGAGCTCGGCCGACAGTGCCTCGACGCGCCGATCGACGGCGTCCGCAGTGGCCACCGCCAGGCGCGCCGCCGCGCGCGGCGGAAGCGCCAGGCAGAGCGCCTTGGCCGAGTCGTTGATCCAGTCGACGTCGTTGGCGTCGATGGATCGCGGAGGCGTGCGCGGCCCTTCCTTCTCCAAGCGCTCGATCAGGATCAGGGTGCGCTGATCCCAGAAGGCTAGGTGGGCGAGGACGGCGCCGACCGTCCAGCCGGCTTCAAGCGGCCGGGCGAGATCGCCGTCGCTCAGTCGGTCGACAAGGGCGCGCAGGCGGGCGCGCTGCTCGTTGTTCTCGGTGACGTAGGACGGGGCCATGGAGTCCTCCCGACGCGCTCGACCGGCGTCTGCCTCGACTGTACCCGAAGACGGCGCGGGCCGCGACGCCGCGCGCGACTTGACAACAACGAGAGCGTCGGCAAATAGTGCCCGCGTTCGCACAGGGAGGCGCACGCATGCAATCTCGGAGTCTCGGCAAGACAGGCCTCACGGTCTCGACGCTCGGGTTCGGCTGCGGCAACGTCGGCGGGCTCATCATCCGCGGAACACCGGCGGAGCGAGAGCGCGCGGTCGCGCGGGCGATGGAGCTCGGCGTCAACTACTTCGACACCGCGCCGTCGTACGGCGACGGCGAGTCCGAGCGCAATCTCGGCCAGGTGCTGAAGGCCCTGAAGGCGCGCGTGCAGGTCGGCACGAAGTTCCGTCTGGACCCGCACGATCTGCACGAAATCCCCGGGGCGGTCGCCCGCTCGCTCGACCAGAGCCTGAAACGGCTCGCCCTGGAGCGCGTCGACCTGTTCCAGCTCCACAACCGGATCGAATCGGCACGCGGCGCCGGTGCCGTGAGCCTCGGCGACGTCCTGAACGAAGTGGTGCCCGCCGTGCAGAAGCTCCGCCAGCAGGGGAAGGTCGGATTCTGCGGGATCACCGCGCTCGGCGAGACGCGGGCGCTGCATCAGGCGATCGATTCCGGCACGATCGATACGGCGCAGGTCTGCTACAACCTGCTGAACCCGAGCGCCGGGTTCGCGGTGCCGGCCGGCTTCCCCGCGCAGGATTTCGGCGGTCTCCTCAATCGCACGCGTGAGCGCCGGATGGGCGTCATCGTCATCCGCGTCCTGGCCGCCGGCGCGCTGAGCGGCGTCGAGGCGCGTCATCCGGTCGCGGTGCCCTCGGTGGACCCGATCGCGACGGCGCCCGACTATCACACCGACGTGACGCGGGCGCAGCGGCTCGGCGCGCTCGTGCGGGAAGGGCACGTCGAGAACCTGATCGAGGCGTCGATCCGTCTGGCGGTGAGCTCCGACGCGGTGTCGACCGTCCTCGTGGGCTACTCGAGCCTCGAGCATCTCGAGGCCGCCGCGGCGGCGGTCAACCGCGGGCCACTGCCCCCGGCGGCGCTGCAGCGTCTCGGGGCGCTCTGGTCCGAGCTCGCCTAGGTCCGAGTCACTCGCACGATCGCCCAGCCGAACGCGCGCACGCGGGCGTCCACGTCGGGGCGCGCGCGCCGGGCGCGCCCGCGCCGGTCGACCATCCACGGCGATCCCTGCTGGCGACGCTCGTTGTGGCGCCGGTCGATGATCACCTCGGCCCAGTCGACGTCGGAGAACGCGCGCTGGAGATAGCCGTGATAGCTGGTGGCCTGGCGGGACACGACGAAGAGGAGCCGGTGCTTCCACTGCTTGAGGACGTGGGTGACGTTGAGCACCCGGATGAGCTCGCCCAGGCTCGTGTGGATCACGCCCGCGTCGCCGCCGTTCGCGCGCATCACGGTGTCGATCTGATCGACCCGCATGCGGCTGGTGCGGCCGTCCTGCGTCGTAAACTCGATCCATCGTCCGCCAGGATCGTCCATCGCGCTCCCCTGGAGAAATGTTTGGCGGGGACACGCTAACAATCGGGCGCTTCAGCCCACGAAGGAAATCTGAGACGCGAGAGGTTGGCGCCGGCGGCGCCGGAAGCTACAGGATCTGGTGGCCGGTCACGCGCTCACGTCGACCCACGCGCGACGCGCGGACGACTCGAGGACCGGCTACTTCCTCACGACGCGACTGGTGAGGAGCGCGCCCCACGTCGCCACGAGGAACGGCACGAGATAGGTGAGCGGCACCTTCCAGGCCAGTGTCGTCGGCCACCGGGAGGACAGCAGCACGTCACCCTGGTTGATGGCCAGCAGCACGCTGCCCACGATCGCGGCGATCACGAGCGAGCGCTTCAGCAGCGGCGGGTGGCGGAGCGCGCAACGGCCGCATTTGACCACGGGGCCGGTGCCTGTCCGGAACTCGAAGAGCAGGCGGGGGCCCGCACGCGCGCACGCGTCACATTGGGCGGAAGCCGGCGGATTCACGCGCCGATTCTAGCGCGTACGGGCCGCGAAAACCCCCGCGTCCGGCGGCGGTACCGGGCCTTTCCGACCCCGGTGTCTGACGTGGTATACCGGAGTTACACCCACATGAGGCGTCGCATGACCAGTGGCGTCAGCGTCGAACGGGTTCAAGACCTCTCGTGACCGGTCTCCGCTTCGGTCAGGCGGCGCCGGGCTTCTCGCTGCCGTCGAGCGCGGGCGGCGAGACGTCCCTGGCCGACTTCAAGGGCAAATCGGACGTCGTGCTCGTCTTCTACTGTTACGACTGGGGGGGCATCTGAACCCCCGAGCTCAGCGACCTGGGCCGGGTCGCCGACCAGATCACCAAACGGGGTGCCGCCGTGCTCGCCATCAGCGGTGACAGCCCGTTCTGTCACGCCGCCTTCGTGAAGGCGCGAAACTTCCCGTTTCCGCTCCTGAGCGACGTGCATCGCGCGGCGATCCGCGCGTACGGTGTGCTCGACATCGATCGCAACGTCGCGTATCGCTCGACCTTCGTCGTGGATCGCGACGGCGTGCTCCGCTGGGGCCAGGCCGGGGATCGCGAGATGGTCCGCGACGGCAGCGAGATTCTGCGCGTGCTCGACGTGATCGACGGCCTACGGCGAAAGCGCTGAGTTGGGGCATGAGCCTCCAGCCGACGGACGTCTTCGAGAAGCTCGCGCAGAACGTCGAGACGGTGATGCGCGGCCAGTCCGGCGCGATCCGGCGACTCCTCGCCGCCTTCGCGAGCGGCGGCCACGTGCTGCTCGAGGACTATCCCGGCACGGGCAAGACTACCCTGGCGAAGGCGCTCGCGCGCTCGATCGGCGGACGCTTCAAGCGCATCCAGTTCACGCCTGACCTCCTGCCGTCCGACATCCTCGGAGTGTCCGTGTTCGACCAGCGCGACCACGCCTTTCACTTTCACGAGGGCCCGGTCTTCACCAACGTGCTGCTGGCCGACGAGATCAACCGCGCGTCGCCGCGCACCCAGTCGGCGCTCCTGGAGGCGA
>Ga0209055_1000936_pt1 | contig 19638 bp, 15 predicted proteins | sample GraSoiAngelo_110_FD_185875 | JGI IMG/M metagenome (GOLD analysis project Ga0209055, IMG submission 185875) | Grasslands soil microbial communities from the Angelo Coastal Reserve, California, USA - 14_0903_12_30cm (SPAdes) (version 2) | ecosystem: Environmental > Terrestrial > Soil > Grasslands ... | reverse complement strand
GCTGTTTTCGTCCATGACACCGCGGACGGCAAGAGGTCGTATCGGATGACTCTGGAACGATTCCGATGGCTGCTGCCGCTTGCCAAGAATTGGGATGGGATGGTGTGGACGCCAACACGCATCGAGGTCAGCGAGTGTCCGAGCGCTTCGGATAAAAAACAGGAGAAGTAGGGGCACCGGGAGGCACCCCTACCGCGCGGAACTTCACCGGCGCGCGCGGAAGAAGAGTGGCCGGTCGAGTTGCAGCTCGAGGCGCGTGCCCTCGCGGAGGACCAATTCCTTGGGGCCACCGGCAGCAGCCCCGATTACCGCGCCGGTCGCCCCGCCTGTGGCGGCGCCGATCGCAGCGCCTTTTCCACCACCCTGTGTGGCGCCCACCGCAGCGCCAATGCCGCCCAACACCGCCGCGCCAATCGCGGCGTCACGCCCACGGTGGCTGGCCGATTGGATTTCGCCCTCATCCCCGGCCTTGTTCTTGACGTTCTTTTCACCTACCACGCCGGTCACCGTGGCCACCAATGGGACTTTGCCGCCGGGCGGCTCGATGCGGTCGAAGCGCAGCACCATCTGGTTGTCGCGGACGTAGCTTACCTGACCCTTAAGCTTGGTCCACGCGGGAATAGAGTTGCCGTCGGCAGCCACAATCGGCTCAATCGTGCGCGCTTCAAACTTCTTGCCCACTTTGACCCTCTGGGCATCGAGCTTGTCCCGCAGCTCGACCAGAAAACGCGCGCCCGCCGGCACTTGCGACTGGGCGTTGGCGGTCACGGCCCCTGCGAAAACCGCCAGCGCGCATGCCAGCGCGATTGGGGACGTGGCCCATCTTCCGAGACGTGCTCTGCTCCCCGCTGGGGTGATCGTGCTGGCCAGGGCTCTCGTCGGGGTTGTCATCCTTGTGCTCATCAGGCACCTCGCTCGCTTTGCAATCGTTTTCAGTTCGGGCGGGCTACCAAGCCCTACCTAGAGTGCGACGCCAACAGCCGCCGAAGTGTTGTCTGCGATCTCGGCATCCGTTCTCATCCTGCACCGAATGCCAGGGGGGTTGTCGCCCCGAGTCGCGGTTCCACTGGACGGGGAACCGCTTCAGAAGTTTGCTTCGCCCCCCGTGGCGGCGCCAGTGAGATTGCTCACAGAGTTGCGCAACTGTCACCCGCGACGCTCTAGTTCGAGGACCTCGACCCCGCGCCGGCCTCGGGATGGCACCGGGCGCGTGCACGACGACACACGAAGTCGTGACAAAATCGCGGCTGTCCTGAGGCTTCGGGAGACAGCGCTAGCGCAAGCTTGCTCTAGTTGCAATGCCTGCGCTAACGTAGGACGCACGATGCTTGCCGCGGCTCTACCGCCCTGGACCACGCTGGAGCACCTCGACGCGCGCGCCGTGCTCGACATTCTGATCATCGCCGCGTTGATCTATTCACTGCTGAAGCTGCTGCGCGGCACGCGCGCGCTGCAGATGATGCTGGCCATCCTGCTGCTGGTGCTGATCTACAGAGGGGCACGGTGGGCGCGGCTGGAGATGGTCGAATGGCTGCTCACCACCCTGCTGCCCTATTTCGCCATCGCGCTGATCGTGCTGTTCCAGTCCGAGATCCGCCGGGCGCTTTCGCGCTTCGGGCGAAACATATTTCGGTGGCGATTTTCCTCGCGAAGCACCGCCGAGGCGCATGGCGACCTGGCGCTGGCCGCCAGCTATTTTTCGCAGAATCGCATCGGCGCGCTGGTGGTGCTCGAGCGGGACGTCGGCCTGCGCACCTACATCGAAAGCGGTATCCCGCTAGACGCCACGCTCAGCTACGATCTGCTGCTCGCCATTTTCCGTCCCGGATCCCCCTTGCACGACGGCGCGGCCATCGTCCAAGCCGACCGCATCGCTGCGGCAGGATGCTTCCTGCCGCTTTCGCTTAACCCGGCGATCTCCAACCAGCTCGGCACGCGCCACCGCGCCGCCATCGGCGTGACCGAGGAAAGTGACGCGGCTGTCGTGCTCGTCTCCGAGCAGACCGGGGCAATCTCGCTGGCCGCCGCCGGCGCAATTGAACTCAACCTAACTGTGGAGCAGCTCACCGAGCGCCTGGCGACACTGTTTGCCCGAATCCGCCCGCCAGCGGCCCTGCCCACGTCGCCCGGTGAAGCGCGGCCACAAACGGCAAGAAAATGACGCGCCGAGAATGACTTCTAGGAAATAAGCCATGGACTTTCTCCGCCGATGGATGTTGCACAACTGGTGGCTGAAGCTGCTCGCGCTGGCCCTTTCCTTCCTGCTATGGGCCACCTACACCGCCGAGCCAATTGCCGAGCAGGCCTATGTGGTGCCGCTCGAGTTCACCCGCATTCCCGGGGATCTCGAGATCTCCAACGAAGTGCCCGCACAGGTGCACGTGCGCGTCCGCGGCCGCTCGGCTCTACTCCGCCGTCTCACCCCGGCGGATCTGGGGATCAGCGTGGATTTGAGTAGCGCGCGCCCCGGCGAGATCTTCATCCGCCTGGCCCCTGACCAGGTGGCTGCGCCCTATGGCGCGACAGTGGTGCGCATCTCACCGGAGAAGGTTCGCGTGTTGTTGGTTTCGCGCCGCGCCTCGGCGAGCCCACGCGGAGTCTAAAGCCGCCGTGGTAAACTCTCTCGTTATCCTACGGCGGAAAATATTCGCATGAAGACGCTGCTCGACCCAACCTCTATGCCCAAAGAGCTATTCGGCACCGATGGAATCCGGGGAGTCCCCGGCAAATTCCCACTGGACGACCGCACGCTGTACTGGATTGGGCGGTCCCTGGGTGAATACGTGCGCGCGAGCGCTCCCGGCCCGCGGGTGCTGATCGGCATGGATACGCGCGAATCCGGGCTGCATATCGCCGGCCACATCGCCGCGGGCCTGAGTGCCGCAGGGGTTAACCCGGCGTTTGCCGGAGTGATCTCAACACCGGGTGTGGCCTGCCTGGTGCGGCAGAAAGGTTTTTCCGCGGGCGTTGTAATCTCGGCCTCGCACAATCCGTTTCACGATAACGGCGTGAAACTGTTCTCCAGGTCAGGGATGAAATTCCCCGACGAAGTCGAAGAGAGCCTGGAAAGCGGCATCTGGAAGCGCAAGGATCAGGACCCGGGGCGCGAGCAAGTGCGGCTCGAGGCCGACGAGTCGCTCGATGCGGATTACCTGGAGTTTTTGCGCAGCCGCGCAATCCCCGGCGCGAAGCTCTCTGGGATGAAGCTGGTGATTGACTGCGCCAATGGCGCAGCGAGCCGGTTGGGGCCCACGCTGTTTCACTCGCTGGGCGCTGAGGTGGTAGCCATCCACAATCAGCCGGACGGGCGGAACATCAACGCCGGTTGCGGCTCGCTACACCCGGAAAGTTTGCAGCGGAAGGTAGTCGAGACGCACGCTGCGTTGGGAGTAGCATTCGATGGCGACGCCGACCGTGCGATTTTCGTCAGCGCCACGGGCCATTTGGTCGATGGCGACGGCGTTCTGCTGGCCGCGGCGCGCTACCTGGCTTCCGCCGAACAGTTGAAAGGCACGCGCATCGTCGGCACCACAATGGCCAACCTGGGCCTGGAGCGCGCTCTCGCCGCTGAAGGTTTTCAACTGGTGCGCGTCCCGGTCGGCGACCGCTACGTGCTCGAAGAGATGCAGCGCAGCGGCGCGAACTTGGGCGGCGAGCAGTCGGGCCACATCATCTTCCTCGACGACGCCACCACCGGTGACGGCCTTCTCACCGCGCTCAAGGTTGCGTGCCTGGTTTCGCTGCGAGGCCCGCTCGATAAGCTGGTCAATGGCCTTAAGATTTATCCACAGACGATCCTGAACGTGAAGGTGCGCACCAAGCCTCCGCTCGAATCGCTGCCCGAGGTCGCGAGCCGGCTGGCCGAAGCCAACCGCGCCCTGGGTGATTCGGGCCGCATTGTGCTGCGGTACTCCGGCACCGAGCCCCTGGTCCGCGTGATGGTCGAAGCCGAACGCGCCGAAGCCGTCGAGCGCTGGGCCCAGGCGCTCGCCGCCGCCATCCGCTCCTGCATCGGCGCCTAGCAGCTAGCGCCCCGATCCCCTCTCTCCGTGTCATTCCGCCAGCGCCAAACTGCAGGGGGGATGGTGGATACCACCTCCCAAAGAATGTAGGCAGGCAGGTCAGTTCGTGTGAGAAACCGTAGGCGCGGGGCGCATCAGAAGGCGGCGTGCAGGGCTGCGCTAGGTGCAACCTAAACATATAAAATGAGTTAGGCAGGTAGCATAAATGCCTGAGACGCTGGCATAGAGTTTGCTCTCAGTTCGGTAGAGTGTCTCGGATTCCCGGGGTGGCCCTTTCCCGCCGCGACGGGACAGGGGCTGAAATGGGGTAGAGCAATAGGGGCCTCGCCCAGAGGCCCCTTTGTATTTCGTGCCACTCAGCTATCAGCCGTCAACTATCTCTTTTCCGCCCTCGCCGGACGCCCGGGTGGCAGGGCCTCAATCAAACCATATGGACTCCGCTGACAGAGGAAGGACTATGGTGTAAGAAGCTCGCGTCGCGGTTGATGGCAGACGCGATTATGGACATTGCCACGCAGAGGGCACGAGCCTCCACGCGGGCGACACTACGAATCCGACGGCCAGTGCGAAACCCCACACTCCTCGCACGCTACCTGGATTTGCCCGAGCCAATCGAGCAGCTCACCCGCGCCGGGCAAGCCATCGTCATCTCGCGCCACCCACTGCGCGTAAAGCTCGCCGTAGCGGTCGGCGACAAATACGCCTACACGCTGCTGCCCTGATGAGCCGAAGGCGTCTTCTCCCAGGTAGGCGCGCTGCGAACGCCCGCTCATATCCGCTGCAACGAGGACTTGTGCGGGCAAGTTCTCGCTTAGCATTGCCCGCGGCGCCTCTGCAAACACAACCAGAGCCACAGCCTCGCGCTCGGCCAACTCAGCAGCCCGCGCGGCCAGCTTGTTTAAGAAATCCTCGCAGCGGCGGCAGCCAGCGTGGAGCAGCGCAATGACCAGGTTCTTCTTTTGCTTGTAGTCCCAGGCGCGAACGGTTTGCCCGCCAGCCGTGCGCGCTGTCAGCGGCGGAATAAGTTGACGCGTCTTCAGCACCAGCACCTCACAACCTCGATGGCCCATCATAGCACCGGCTTCGCGCACCAAGTGTAGCCCGCGTCTTTAGACGCGGGGGTTTCCCAACCACCAATGACGCGCCGTCGAACCGTGCGAATACCACAAAGGATGTGCGCCTTAGACGGGGAAAGGCCCCGCCTCTGAAGAGGCGGGCTACATCCGCTACAATCGGGCAATGGTTCGCTTCCGCCGCATCGAGGATCGCGACCGCATTTTCTTTGTCACCACTAATGTGGCGCGTGGCATCAGGGATTTCTCGCCCGCGGAGCGCGACACCATCCTCGATGTTCTGGCGGCCCAGCGAACCCCGCGTAGGTTCTTGCTCTTCGGTTACGCCATCATGCCCGATCATATCCACCTTTTGCTGACGCCGCTCGAACACACCTTGATTCGGGTCCTGAGAGACCTGAAGAGCAAGACTGGATACGAAATCGCCAGGCGACGCCGTTCGTCGGGGCCAGTCTGGCAACCGCGGTACTTCGACAACATCATTCGCCGCGTGCAACATTTCTGGGAAAAACTGGAATATATCCACCAGAATCCAGTCGAGGCTGCGCTGGTGAGTGAGCCGGAGGATTGGAAATGGTCAAGCTACCGCTTTTACGCGAAGAACGGCCCCGTAGCTGTTGTTCCGGATACCGTGGACTTGCCCGCAGATAAAAACGCACTGCTCTGGCCGGCACCATGGCGGTGAGGCCCTGTAGCCCGCGTCTTTAGACGCGGGGCTTTTCTCAGCCACGCGAACCCACGCCGTCGAAGAGTACCCAGGTTGCGCCTGCAACAAAGAGCGCTAGCTGCAGCCGGAGGTGTTGCCGCAGTTCTCGCACTTGTAGCAACTGCCGCTGGGCGTCATCAGCATGCCGCACTCGGTGCAGGTGGGCGCGCCTTCGAAGGCAAGATGGGACCGCATCGGCTCGCTGGAGCGCCCGGTTGGGCTATCTTCCACCATGCCTGGCGGCACGGCAGGGGCCAGTGCCGACATCGCCGGCGACAGGGCCGGAGGAGCGGTCATTTCGCCCCCCGCTGTTCCGTTGGGCATCAGATAATCGGCGGAGATAAACCGGCCGCCCAGCCAGCGGGCGAGGTAGTCCAGCACAGACTTCGCGTAGGGGATGGCGGGGTTGCCGGTGTAGCCCGACGGTTCGAAGCGCGTATTGATCAGCTTGTCGACCAAGACCTTGAGCGGCACGCCGTACTGCAAGCCGATAGAAACCGACAGGGCCAAGCCGTCCATGAACCCAGAGAGCGTAGAGCCTTCCTTAGCCATCTTGATGAAGATTTCGCCCGGGGAGCCGTCATCGTACATTCCGACGGTGACGTAGCCCTCATGGCCACCGATGCTGAACTTGTGGGTGATGGAGTTGCGCTCGACGGGCAGCTTGTGGCGCAGGGTGCGGGTGAACAGCTCCTGCTGCTCGGCGACGGGGGCGCCGGTCTGTGGAGTCTGCTTCGTCTCCTCTTTTTTCGCGCCGGCAGCGGAGAGCGGCTGAGAGCGCTTGGAGTTGTCGCGGTAGATGGCCACGGCCTTGAGTCCAAGCTTCCAGGCCTCCATGTAGGCCTGCATGATGTGTTCGATGGTGGACTCCTCCGGCATATTGATGGTCTTGCTGATCGCGCCGGAGATGAACGGCTGCGCGGCAGCCAGCATGCGCAGGTGGCCCTGCCAGGCGATCGACCGGCCGTCGTCCGCCGGAGCAAGCGAGCAATCAAAGACGGGCAGGTGCTCGGGTTTTAGGGCCGGGGCGCCTTCGATCGTGCCGGTGCGATCAATGTAGGAGACGATCTGCTCCGCATCGTCCGGCGTATAGCCGAGGCGCAACAGGGCCTGCGGGACAGTGTGGTTGACAATCTTGATCACGCCGCCGCCCACCAGCTTCTTGTGTTTCACCAGCGCTAGGTCAGGCTCGATGCCAGTGGTGTCGCAATCCATCATGAAGCCAATCGTGCCCGTGGGAGCCAGCACGGTAACCTGCGAGTTCCGATAGCCAAATTTTTCGCCGAGCTTGAGCGCGGTGTTCCAAGCCTCCTCCGCGGCGGCCAGCAGCGACGGCGGCACGCTGTCCGGCTCGATGGGCCGCAGAGCCTCGCGATGCATGCGAATGACATCGAGCATCGGCTCGCGGTTCAGGGCAAAGCCCGGGAACGGCTCCAGGCGCTCGGCGATGCGCGCCGACTGGGCGTAGGCCTCGCCGCACATCAGCGCAGTCACCGCGCCGCACATGTCGCGGCCGGCGTCGGAATCATACGGCAGCGCCAGGGACATCAGCAGCGCGCCGAGGTTGGCGTAGCCCAGGCCCAGCGGGCGGAAGTCGCGCGAGTTCTGCGTGATTTTCTCGGTCGGGTAGTGGGCGTTGTCCACCAGAACTTCCTGCGCGGTGACGGTGATGTCCACGGCGTGGCGGAAAGCCTCGATGTCGAGCTGGCCGTTGGGCCCGAGGAACTTCATCAGGTTGAGCGAGGCCAGGTTGCAGGCGGTGTCGTCGAGGAACATGAATTCCGAGCACGGGTTCGAAGCGTTGATCCGCCCCGTGGTCTTGCAGGTGTTCCAGCGATTGATCGTGGTGTCGTATTGCATGCCGGGGTCGCCGCAGTGCCAGGCCGACTCGGCCATGCGGTGGAGCAGTTCCCGCGCGGGGTACTTGCCCGCCGGAGTACCGTCGGTGACGTTGCGCGCCCACCAGTCGCGGTCTTCCTCGACCGCCTGCATGAATTCGTCGGTGACCCGCACGGAGTGGTTGGCGTTCTGGAAGAAGATCGAGGTATAGGCTTCGCCGTCAATGGCCGGGTCGTAGCCCTGCTCGACCAGCACGTGGGCCTTGCGCTCCTCTTTCATCTTGCAGTCGATGAACTCGACGATGTCCGGGTGGTCCACGTTCAAGATTACCATCTTGGCGGCGCGGCGCGTCTTGCCGCCGCTCTTGATCACGCCGGCAAAGGCGTCAAAGCCCTTCATGAAGCTGACCGGGCCCGAGGCGATGCCGCCGCCCGAAAGGGCCTCTCGGCTGCCGCGCAGCGAAGAGAAGTTTGTGCCGGTGCCTGAACCCCACTTGAACAGCATGCCCTCGGTCTTGGTGAGGTTCATGATCGATTCCATGTCATCTTGGACCGAGTTGATGAAACACGCCGAGCACTGCGGCTTAGGCTGCACGCCGACGTTGAACCAGACCGGGGAGTTAAAACTCATCTTCTGCTCGACCAGCAGGTGGGTGAGCTCGTCCCGGAAAGTTTCCCGGTCCGTGGACGAGGCAAAGTAGCCGCCCTGCTCGCCCCAGCCGACAATTGTGTCCACGACGCGGCTGATCAGTTGCCGCACTGAGGATTCCCGCTCCGGGGTGTTCAGCTTGCCGTGGAAATACTTCGACGCCACGATGTTGGTGGCCGTCTGGGACCAGGTTTTGGGCACTTCCACATTTTCCTGGCGAAAAATCGTCTGGCCCTTCTCGTTGCTGATCTGGGCCGTGCGCCGCTCCCATGCCACCGCATCCAAGGGAGAGACCTTGCCATCGGTAAAGAATCGCAGAAATTCCAAACCCATCTTCCGTGCGGTCCCCGGCAGAGCCTCGGTTTTCTCGATTGTTTTTTCCTCCGAGGCCTTCTCGGTCAGCGCCCTCTTCGTTCCTGTTTGAGCCATTCCTGCCCCCGCGAAGGCAGGGGAACCTTTTGAGGTAGTCAGGTTCCCTGCATGGAATTATCTCTCTTATGAGAGATTTTTGCGAGCCGGGCAAACCTCAACCGTCCAAAAGAGGTCTTTCGTTTTAAACCGCTTTCCTCTCTGGTTGCTTCCTCAGCCTCGCTCTAACAAGTTAGACTGGTGGTAAGGCATCTTATTCGCTTGTTTCCTCCTGTCAAGAGAAAAAATACATTTCTTCGTACAGCTATTGCTCTGGTCCACAACATATAGCGGTAGTGTTGCAGATCGGAACAACTCGAAGCTTCTTATAACAGCAAGCATTTAAGCTCCCTGAGAAACCGGAAAATAATACTTGCTAGCTTGCTCCCCGTTGCATAGTATTCGAATTCGTTCCATCGCCGCGCATCAGGGGGGCGACAGCTAATGTGGGCGTTGGCTGACGGCGCTGCGACTTGCATTTGGTTGACCGCCCAGACTGTCTCTCAACTGGGTCTCTTCCCCTTCCTGAAAGCACGTTTAGACTCGGGTGAAGTTCGTCTGGTTTTTGCGTTTCGTGAGTTTGTGTGGAGAGGGCGGGAGTCCCGCAACCGACCTGGCAGACACCATGATTCATAAGATCACCGGGCTTGCCATGCCGAACCGCTCCATGCAAAGGTGCTGGCAAATTCGGTTGGAGATGCTGGGACTTGAACCCAGGGGCTCACGGTCGTAACGAGAATCCCCCAAACCTGGCATCCCCGTTGGGCTTGCCGCATCGCAAAGGCGGGGCCGACTGGATTCGAACCAGCGTGAGCCATGACTATCCATGGCTGGCGCATTAACAGTGCGCTCCGTTCGACCGCTCCGGCACGGCCCCGTTTTTTATTTGTCAGACTTGAAAGTTGGGCAACGCCTCCGCGCAGGAGGGTTCCCCCGTGGCTGGGGAACCCGTCTATTTTACCCCCAAGTGCGAGCCTGGTGGGCCGCAGCGCCTGATTCTCCGGCAGGCGCCGCTGAATCCAGAGGAGAACTCCGCCCGGGACCGAAACACCAAGAAGACGAAAAAAAATATCCCGTAGCGATTTCCCCGTCACTCGCAACGGGGTTGCAAAAGCCTAATTTCGCGCCCTGCTCCTGGGAGAGCCAGCGTTCTGGGGAGTAGGAGGGGAACCCCCCTCGTTGTCTCGGTTAAACCCAGGCAGCGTGGCTTTCGGCTGCGCCACCCACGAGGCGCGCCGAACCACGCTCCCCCGAATCTGGGAAGGCAGTATACGGCGTGGGGAGAAGTTGTCAAGCAGAAATCGCCGAAAAAGCACAAAGTATTTTGCTTGAGTTGTTAAGACTGTCTATTTGTAGTGGTCTTGTTTCAAGACCGAAAGGCACCATCGAACAACCAGCGCGGCCCGACTTGAATTCAAGCCAGCTACAGGAAATGGCCCTTTCAGACCGCTGAGCTTGGTTCTTGCCTTTGTAGAAAGCGGTGGCACCCTTTCACTTGAGTTCAGATAAGCGCCGCCGCACGGCAAACACTCACCAGCGAGAACCAACTCGTTTGACTCAGCGTGGAGCCGCACCTACCATATTCGTCGGGGATACGAGAAGGAAAAATGGCCAAGTTCCGACGCCTCTACATTTCTGTTTTCGCCGCGGCTGGGCTGCTGGCAGCGATACTGCTCTTCCCGGCGAGCCGGTACTGCGCGCTGGCGACGCCTCCCGCCGCGCAAGCGACTGCCGCCCCCGCTCCGAGTGGAGCGAGACAGACCCAGGATGGACGGGCACAAGAACTGGCGCCGGCGGGCGTGCCGAATTTCGGGCGCGTGACCCCGAATCTCTATCGCGGCGCCCAGCCGACCGATACAGGCTTTCAGGAACTGAAAAAACTGGGCGTCGAAATCGTGGTGAACTTCCGGAACGAGCGCGATGAAATCGAAGTCGAACGCCGCACCGTCGAGCGCCTCGGACTGCGCTACGTCAGCATTCCCTGGGGCGCCTCGCACAACCCAACAAGCCAGCAAGTCGCCGATTTCTTGGAGGTGCTACAGGCCAACCCAGAATCAAAGATCTTTGTCCATTGCCACAGAGGGGCCGACCGCACCGGCACAATGGTGGCGGCGTACCGCATTGCCGAACAGCACTGGGCGCCGCCCCAGGCCATCCAAGAGATGCGCGCCTACCACTACCACCACTTCTGGTGGCCCAACCTGCAGCGCTACGTCGAGGATTTTCCCCGGCTACTGGCCACCGACCCGAAGCTCCGCGCCTTCGCCCCCGCCACGCACGCCACGGCGCCATAGCGGGCAAGGAGATGGGTGATCGCTGCCTGCTGAAGGCTAAGAGTTGGTGGCTGATCGGGGATAGCCGATCCCGAAGCTTCGAGACTACGCGCCCGTTCATTTTTGATTTGCCAGATGAGTTGCTAAACCCTCGCCATACTGTGGGTACGGCATGCCGTGCCCCACAACCCCAGACGCACACCGTCGGAGGAATCCGTTCTGTGATCACTTCAGCTTGGCGTACTCGGCTTTGGCCTGCTGGAGGATGGGAATGTCGGGATCGGCGTCCTTCCAGAGCGCGCTTCACGCTGGAAACGTTCCAGCGCCTGGGGATCGGCGGAGAACTCTTCGGGCAGGAATTTCAGAGCAACCTGGCGACCGAGGCTGAGGTCCTCGGCTTCGTACACCACGCCCATGCCGCCGCCACCCAGCTTTTCGAGAATGCGGTAATGGGAGATGGTCTGGCCGATCATGACGTCGAGCCGTGCGCGTGCTGAGCGAATCCTCTGGCCGAATCTTTCGGGACGGCCATCCTAGGCTGCGCCTGCGGGCGCGTCAACATGCCACTAGCTTGACTTCGCTCCGACCCGACGGGAGGCTATTCTTATTCATACCGGAGGGCTTCGACGGGGTCGAGTCGCGCGGCTTTCATGGCCGGCCAGACACCGAAAATCAACCCGATCCCCACGGAGACCGCTTCGCCGACGAAGATCGCCCAGAAGGGCACCGTGGCGGCCATTTCGGTGGCCTGGCGGATCACGGCGACCACGCCGCTGGTCAGCAGAATGCCGAGCACGCCGCCCATGCCCGTGAGGGTCATGGCCTCCAGCAGGAATTGCCACGTGATGTCGCTGCGGCGCGCGCCAATGGCTTTGCGCACGCCGATCTCGCGGGTGCGCTCAGTCACGCTGACCAACATGATGTTCATCACGCCCACGCCGCCGATGAGCAACCCGATCGAGGAGAGCACGATCATGGCCAGGGCCACCATGCCGATGATCTGGTGGAACTGTTCGACGGCCTGCTGGGAGGTTTGAATCGAGAAGTTGTCAGGCTGGTTGTAGCCGACGTTGCGCCGCCGGCGCAGGACTTCGCGAGTCTGATCCGCGGCGAGGTTGAGCTGGCCTTTCCGCGCCTGGAGGCGGATGGCGTGCTCGTAGGCAGCCGGGTAGATCTTTCGAAAGGTGTAGTAAGGGATCAGCACGCGGCGGTCCTCGTCGTCCATTCCGGCGCCGCCTTTGGGCTTTTCAATCACCCCAATCACGCGAAAGGGCGAGCCGTCGATGAGCATCTCTTTGTCCAACGGCTCGACGACCGGGAAAAGCGCCGTGGCCACATTTTCGCCGAGCACCACCAACTTCTCGCGGTGGAGGTTCTCCGCGTCGGTGAAGAACCGCCCTTTCCGGAGCGTGGCATTGGCGTAGACCAGCGCGAACGACGGGAAGGCGCCGCGGAAGTCGATCGCGGCCACCTCATTGTCGTGATAGCGAACCTTGTGCTGCTGCTCCCAGTTAGCAATCCACACCGCGACGTTTTTCACCGCCGGGCATTTTTCTAGTATGGCTTCGCCGTCCTCCAGAGTGAGCGGCTTGCGAAGGCGCTCTTCCTTGGGCCGGCGGCCGATGCGCGGTCCATAGTCGAAACGGCTGACGAACGCAGTGTCGGCGCCGTAGCCGGTGATGCTTTCGGTGACGTTCTGGTCGAAGCCGGCGACCAACGCGGCCACCAGCATGATCACACCGACGCCCATCACCACGCCCAGCACGGTCAGCAGGCTGCGCAACTTGTGCGCGCGGAGCGTGTCGAGCGCCTGGCGGAGGTGTTCGCGGTGTGCTTGAGCCATGGCTTCCTCCCTGATATGGTCCGGGCTAGGCCTCAGCGCGCAGGGCTTCGATCGGGTCCAGGCGCGAGGCGCGAACCGCTGGATAGATGCCGAAGAACAGTCCGACGCCCGTGGAAAGCGACAGCGCGGTGAGGACGGCGGTCGCCGGCGTCGTGATGGGCATCGGCGTCGTGGCTCGCACCAGGGCTCCGATCCCGAGCGCCAGCAGGATGCCAATCAGCCCGCCGACAGCAGCGAGCACGGCCGATTCCACCAGGAATTGCATGACGATGTGCCGGCGGCGCGCGCCGAGCGAACGACGAATGCCGATCTCGCGCGTCCGTTCGTTCACGCTTGCCAGCATGATATTCATGATGACGATTCCGCCGACGACCAAAAAGACCGAGGTCAACCCCACCGCTAGATGAAAGATGTTGCCAGTCAGCTTCTCCCAAAGGCCGGTGATCGAAGCCGAGCCCACGATGCCGAAGCTGTCCGGTTCATTCCAGCGTTGATGGCGCCGCGCGCGCAGCAGCAGCCGCGCTTCATCCTGGGCCGCTTCCATCAGCTCGGGATGCCGCGCCTGAGCGAACATGGTGAGCGAACCGCTAGGCGCGTGCCAGGTCTTTCGGAAGACGCCCAATGGAATAAGCACAAAATTGTCCTGCGACTGGCCGAACACGCTGCCGATGGCCTTAGCCACCCCCACCACTTCGTACGCCTGCGAGCCAGCACGGATGGTTTTGCCGATGGGGTCCACGTTGATAAAGAAGCGCCGGGCCACATCTGCACCTAGGAAGCAAACCGGGGAGCGATGGCCTTCGTCCGCTTGAGTGAAGAAGCGGCCGGAGGCGACGGTGTAGCTGCGAACCTCGGCATAGTTGGACGTCACGCCGACAAGGTTGACATCTTCGAGCAGGTCGTTACCGAAGCGGACGTCGGCCACGCTGCCCTCAATCGCGGCCACCTGTTGGGCCATTTGCATTTTCTCGGCCAGCGCCTCGTACTCTTCGACGCGTATCGTCGGGCGGCGCTGCGCCTTGACGAACTCATCCCAGTTCGTGATGATGCCGAAGCGGTCCACAATGAAGACATTTGCGCCTAGGTTGGCCACCCGATCGGAGATGTAGAGGTTCAGGCCCTCGACCACCGACATGACAGCAACTAGCGTGGTGACCGCCAAAATGACGCCCAGCAGAGTCAGGAAGCTGCGGAGTTTGTGAGAGCGCAGCGCATCCAGGGCCAGGCGCAACGTCTCGCCTAGTGCCACGCTGGTCTGCTTGGCACCTTTCAGCATGGGACACCTCGCCCTCAGTTCCTCTTATAGTGTAATACGCTTATGACCCCCTGAAGGTTGCATCTGAGGGTGCGCTCGGGGCACAACGCCGGCCCGGCAGGAGGGGCGAATCCCGCGGTTGTACATGCCGCGCGTTTGAGGTATGGTGGCTGACCGCTGCAGCGAAACAGCCAACCTGGTCCCAAGGCTGGGGACGAAACAAGACCATAACCACGCCGGCGCGTCGAAACCGCCGGCAGACTTAAGGAGCAACATGAAACGCAGCGGATTGAGTCTTATGTCCTTCACCGTTTTACTCACCTTGCTGATGAGTGCAGTCCCAGCAGTGTTTGCCCAGGGCGCGACTCCGGCAGCTACACCCGCGCCAGCGGCTGCGACCCCTGCCCCTCCGGCGGCGCCCACCTCCGGCCCGCGCGCCGAATTCCAGCGGTTGATGGAAGACGCGGAAACAAAGTTGCTACGACTGGCCGAAGCGGTGCCCGCGGAAAAATACACCTGGCGGCCGGGGGAAGGTGTGCGCTCGGTCAGCGAAGTGTTTCTGCATGTCGCCGCCGGAAACTACGGCATCCTGCGGCGGGTGGGCGCGCAGCCGCCGGAAGGACTGGATCTTCGCGGCCTGGAGAAATCTACCACCGAAAAGGCCAAAGTTGTGGAGGCGCTGAAGGCCTCCTTCGCGCACGTGCGCCAGGCGACCAGCAAACTAACCGACGCCGACCTGGACAAGACCGCACCGTGGTTCGGCGACCGGCAAGCCAGCTACCGCGAAATCCTGTTCTTCCTGGCCGCGCACCAGCACGAACACCTCGGCCAGTCAATCGCCTACGCGCGAATCAACGGCGTCATTCCGCCGTGGACCGAGGAGCGGCAACAACAGCAGCAATCCCTAAAGCAGCCCGAGAAGCCCAAACAGTAGCCAAATAACCCGCGGGACCCGGTTCCCTGGGTCCGGCGCTTTGGGGCCCCTACGATAACCTCGGGCCGCCTGGGCGCACCTGCGACTTTTCTGGGAAGCTCTCCCGCTCGCGCGATTCCACAGGAGCTGAAGTGCAACCGGGCGCACTCGGGAAGAATCAGATGCAAAACGACTAGAATGGCCGCGGGACGCATAAATCTGGAGCGCTGGACCTCAATGGTGGACTGGCGCGCGCCGCTGCAGTTGGCCTTGCTGTTGCTCAGCTTCGTGAGCCCTGGCTGCGTATACGCTGCGCATTGCGCCTCCTCGCCCAACGATGATCACGCGGCTTTGCCCCCGTCCCCCGCGGAGATTCGCGCGCTGGTCTTGCGAGTGGTCGCCAACCAGCGTCTCAATGACGCAGCGCTCGAACAGTACGAACGCATCGAGCGGCGCCAGGTGCGGAAGAGCGAGCAAGACACGACCATCGTCGAGGACAAAACCTTCCGGGTCGTGCCGACCGGCACTGGCACGATCCGCGTGCAAATCGAAGAAGACGGCCGACCAGTGGACGCGGAAGTGTACCGCCGGCAGTTGCGCGATCTCGAGCAGGCGCTGGCCTCGGCACTCAACTCGGGGGATCCCGGGCAGAAGCGTGCGGTGGAAAAGGGTGCGAAGCGCTCGCGGGAGCGCGCCGAACTGGTGGATGCAATACCCAACGCGTTCCTTTTCTCCCGGTTGGGCTGCGAAACGCGCAACGGCCGCGCGCTCGCCAAGCTTGCCCTCGAACCCAACCCGACGTTCAAGCCCGCTTCGCGCAGCGCCAGCCTGTTTGCTCACGTCCGCGCGACGGTGTGGGTGGACGAAGCTGCCGGGCAGCTTGTGCGCCTGGAGGCGGAGATGATTCGAGACTTCCCGGTCGGCGGTGGCGTGTTGGGCAAGGTCTATCGCGGTGGCCGCTTCGTCCTGGAACAGGCGGAGGTCGCTCCCGGCGTCTGGCTGCCTACGCGCTACCAGTACGACTTCGACGGGCGCAAATTCCTCTTTGGCTTCGGCGTCCACGAGCTAACCGAAGTCAGCCGCTATCGCCATATCGGCCCGCCGAAACAGGCCCTCGAGACCATCCGCCGCGAACTGAACGACTCTCGGGCCACCGGCTCCTCCCGCTGATCGCCAACTCGGGGACCTCGATCGGCGGGCCTAGTGACCTGCACTCGGCGCTACGTTTTCCGTGTAGCGCAGGCCTTTTGCTCGCACGCCACATGTGTAGTTTCAGATCGCGGCTGAGATTGTGCTGCTAGGGAGCAGCCATAGATATCAGCCTCGCTCCTACGTAGTCGAGCTTGTCCGGACAAACGTGGAGTACGCCCAGAAGAATCTCACTACATTTTAGTAACGATTTGAACAAGAGCGGTGTCGCCGAAGCGGCCCCTGACCCAGCGCGGCGTAAACTGGTTGCATGAGGAGGATGTATGAGACTCCAGTCGTTCTACGTGCCGAAATCGCGCGCAATCATGCTGGCCGTCGCTCTGGCCATTCTGCTGGCCGGAACTGCCAAAGCCGTTCCGGCGCTTCCCGCGCAACAGCAACAACCCTCAAAGGCAAAGCCCGAACCGAAGAAAGAGAAGAAGGTCTGGACAGATGAAAACATCGGAGAGCTGGGCGGTAAATCCCGCGTTTCGGTGGTCGGTCAGGGGAAGGCTTCCGGTAGCACGAATGGAGAATCGTCCGCGGCCGACGCCGACAAGGCTGCCGCCAAGAGCACAGGATCGATACCGGAGAAAGACCCGCAGTGGTATCGCGCGAAACTGGTGCCCCTGCGCACCGACATCGAGCGCACTGATGCAGAGATTCGCCGCATGAAGGAATTCCTCGCCGGGGGCCACACTGCAGAGGGCCGCCTGGAGCTGAACCGGTTTAGCGTTCCCCTGAACCCCGCTAATCGAATCGAGGAGCTCGAGAAGCACAAGCGCGAGGTGCAGAGCAAGATCGACGAGATCGAGGACGAGGCGCGCCGGAACAGCATCGCCCCCGGCGATATCCGCTAGACGTTAGGGCTCCGCCAGCGGGCCCAGCAACCTGCGCTAGCCGGAAACACCCAAATACAAAACCGCCAGCAAAGATGCCGACGCTGCGTTCCGGGTGTAACGAGGATGTCGTAGGGGTGTCCGCCGCGGCGAACTCCCCCTGCAAATTACTGCCGCGACGCGGCTAGGGTGCAGCAGCGGCCGCTTCTTTCTCGATAGGCGCGCCGATCAGATTACCCCACTCGGTCCACGAGCCGTCGTAGTTGCGCACCCTTGGGTAACCGAGAAGGTACTTCAGCACGAACCAGGTGTGGGAACTACGTTCACCGATGCGGCAATAGGCGACCACCTCGTTCTGGCCGCTGATCCCTTTGCCGGCGTAGAGCTGCTTGAGCGCATCGGCGGGTTTGAATGTGCCGTCCTCCTGGACCGCTTGCGCCCAGGGCACGTTGACTGCGCTGGGGATGTGCCCGCCGCGTTGCGCCGTCTCGTTCATGCCCGGCGGCGCAATCACCTTGCCAGTGAATTCGTCGGGCGAACGCACGTCCACCAATTGCGCCGTCGAGCGCCGGTCGAGCACGTCGAAGATGGCTTCGCGGCGCGCGCGGATAGTGGCGTCGGGGTCCTTGGCGCGGTAGCTGGTTGGCTGGGGGCGCGGATGTTCGGTCGAAAGCGGGCGCTTCTCTTCCAACCACTTCTTCCGCCCACCGTTCATGATGCGGACGTCGTTGTGACCGTAATACTTCAATTGCCAGAAAGCCCAGGCGGCAAACCAATTGTTGTTGTCGCCGTAGGTGATGACAGTGGTGTCGTTGGCAATGCCTGAGCGACTCAACAACTCCTCGAAGGCGCGCTTGTCGATCAGGTCGCGGCGCACCGTGTCCTGCAGCTGCGTCTGCCAGTTCCAACCGATGGCGCCGGGAATATGCCCCTGGTCATAGGCCGAGGTGTCCACATCCACCTCGACGATGCGGAGCTTTGGGTCATTAGTGTGCTCAGCCACCCAGGCGGTCGGTACCAATACTTCCGGATGCGCGTACTCTGCCATGTTGACTCCCTCTCAAACTCCCCGGTGAATTCGATTCTCTGGTATCCCCTGAGGAACACCTGAGACCCTACCAAGATTCGAGGCGCGGCGCAAGTGTCCCAGAACGCCTCCATAAGTCTATCTTTCCCCAATGGGTTAGGAAGTTATACCGGAACCAGTCTCCCTGCCACCGCCTCCAGCTCCACGCGCATAACCCAATCGTAGTGGAAACGCTCGGCTTGCAACCAGCGCTCGAGCGCCCCCCGGTCGGCGGCCTCGAATTCCACCAGCATCTTGCCCTCCTGCAGATTCACTTGCACGCGCCGCGCGGTTACGCCGGTGGCCTTCATGAGTCGCGCGGACAACTCTTCGGCACCCTGCCGCGTCAGGCAGGCCAGGGTGTGCAAGGAAAGGTAGTGGGGCATGAACCCTCCTGCGGCTCGACTTGAACGGGGATGGTGTTACCGCGAACCGGCGCAAAAAGCAATTCGACGCCAGGAACCACAGATGAACAGGCGTGCACAAAAGGGATAAGAGATACTTCCTTCTTGGCGGCCGGTATGCCACTATTCTCCGGATGCCCTCTCAGCGCTGGAGTCGTCTTGGACTCTTCTGAATTCATCTGCGTCTCTGTGTGTTTGTCTGTGGGCCGATTCCCTGACGGAGGCAAAAATGGCATCTGAAGCAGCCGTGCAACCCACCACCAAGCGTGCTGCGCATCCCTATCACATGTACGACGCTATCGTGGAGCAGCCCGAGCGGGTGGCGCAGGTGTTGGCGACGCAGCGCGAGCTCATCGAAAGCGCCGCCGATGCCGCGGCGCGCAAACGCCTGGTGCTGGTGGGCATCGGCACGTCCTACCATGCCGCGCAGATCACCGAACACTTTCTGCGCCACCTAACACGCGGCCGGGTGCACGCGCTGGTTGAGCAGGCGTTCGAGTTGGTGCACTACCCCCTCGCGCTGCGCGCCAGCGACGCGGTCATCGCCGTCAGCCACCGCGGCTGGAAGAACTACACCGCGCAGGCGCTGCAAGCCGCGCGCGCGGCGGGCGCATTGACGATTGCGGTCACCGGCCAGGATTGCGGCGAAGGGATGAAGGCCGCCCATTTCGTCCTCCCCACCTGCGAGCAGGAGATCTCCTTTGCGCATACGAAGAGCTTTACGACCGCGCTCGCAGTTCTCGCCGTGTTCGCCATCCGGTTGGCCGAGCGGCGTGGCCTGCAAGGCGAGGATGCGGAGGACGCCCGCGCCGCGCTCCAGCGCGTTCCCGATCTAATGCGCCAAACGCTTGCCAGCGAACCAATCATTCGCGAAGCAGCAAAAGAGATGTCCGCGCGGCAGCGGCTGATCTTCGTTGGCGCAGGCCCCAACTGGGCCACGGCTCGGGAGGGCGCGCTGAAGGTCAAGGAGACCAGCTACCTGGCCTCCGAAGGTTTCCAAACCGAGCAGTTTCTCCATGGCCCGATGGCGGAGATGGACCCTCGCGCGGCGCTGGTGGTGCTGCTGACCGGCGGGCCGGGCGACGTGCGCTCGAGAAGCATGCTGCGAGCCTCGCGCGAGCTGGGAATCCTGCGTGTGGTGGTCGCTGCCGCAGGCGCCTC
>Ga0209055_1000935_pt1 | contig 19642 bp, 20 predicted proteins | sample GraSoiAngelo_110_FD_185875 | JGI IMG/M metagenome (GOLD analysis project Ga0209055, IMG submission 185875) | Grasslands soil microbial communities from the Angelo Coastal Reserve, California, USA - 14_0903_12_30cm (SPAdes) (version 2) | ecosystem: Environmental > Terrestrial > Soil > Grasslands ... | reverse complement strand
ACTTTGCAGATCGGCGTCGGCAAATCGAAAGCGGATTCATTCGCGCTGCCGGAAGGTCATCCCGATCATGGAAGCAACATCGCGGCGTTCTACTACTGGCTCTTTCCAAACTTGATGATGAACTTTTATCTGTGGGGTGTTTCGGTGAACGTCGTTTATCCGCTCGGTCCGGAGCGCACAAAGGTTTCGTTCCTCAGTTACGTTTGGGACAAAAATCAACAATCAAGCGGTGTAGGCGCCGATCTTCATCGCGTGGAGATGGAAGATGAAGAAGTAGTCGAATCCGTCTATCGCGGGGTGCGTTCACGTCTTTACAATCGCGGCCGCTACTCGCCGCGGCGTGAAGTTGGCACGCACCATTTCCACAAACTTCTCGCGCGTTTTCTAAACACGTAATCACGGCAATGCGAGAGCGGCGACACCTACTGCTGTTGATTTCGATCCTCGTGCTTTTCATGCTGAGTCCTTTTGTCGTCACGTTTCGACACGGCGTGTTGTTTTTGAATGTGTTCGGGGCGGCCATTCTCGTGGCCGGCTCCTACGCTCTTAGCGAACGAAAGCAATTATTCAGGACTGCGGTTGTGCTGTCGGCGATTTCGATTGTCGCGACATGCCTGCTTCTCGCTTTTCCGCAGCATTGGGCCGTGCTTGTGTCGCACGGCTCGATCATCCTGCTGGTCGCTTTTTTTTGTGTCTCGATCCTCGCTTATGTGCTACGCAGTGGTCGAGTGACCTCGGACAAGATCTTTGCCGCCATCTCCGTGTATCTCTTGCTCGGATTTGCGTGGACTTATGCTTACGCGCTTCTTGACGATATGCAGCCCGGATCATTCGCCGATTCGACCGAAACCGGCCGAACCGATTACGTCGCGCATGTCATGCAACTCAGATATTTTAGCTTCGTTACGTTGACGACTCTGGGCTACGGCGACGTGCTTCCGCGCTCATCGGCTACACGAACAATGGCCACGCTTGAAGCGGTGATGGGCCAGATTTATCTCGCGGTGCTCGTCGCGCGGCTGGTCGGATTGCACATTGTCCATGCGAGCAAGCCGTGGACGCGGGACGACAACTGAGCCAATTTCCGCAATCTTCGCTACCCGATCGAATCAATCATCAACGTGCTAACGCGCGAGCAGGTAAATCGCAATTAACGCGAGCAGAAAATAGGGAACAAGGATGGCCGCTCCAGCGTAATCCTTTGCCATTCGCTGACCGAAGAAGAGTGCGATGATCGAGATGGCGGATACGATCGCGCCGTAGAATGCGAGCGTGGAATTGCGAGAAAAAATTATCAGCCCACATCCAATCGCGCTCAGCATTCCGGCTCCAATCTCGAGGATCGTGATCGCGGTTACCATTAGCGGAACAATTCCAGCCAGCGGACTCTTGGCGAAATGTCCTTTCAACCACTCCAGGTTGCCACGCCGATCCACGATCTTGTCGATCCCCGACTGAACAAAGAGAATCGCGAGAAAAGCCGACACGAGCACCTGCAGAAGGTATGTTGCTCCATCGGAGGAATGCAGATTTGGCATCGGACTATTGTAGCGTGATTAAGTGGTTCAGGCAGTCGTTGCGGGCTCGGCGGAGTAGCGGGTGGGATCCTGGCGAAAAAACCGCGCGAGTTCGGCGTACAGTTCTGGATGTTTGGCGCGGAGAGCGCGGGGACGCTCAAAGAACGCCTCCGTAACTACGGCAAAGAACTCCGCGGGATCTTTTGCCCCGTAAGTATCCAACACAGTGGCCATACCGGCTTCATTAGCAGCCCGCAGTGCTTCGAAGTCCTTGCTCATGACTCGCGACCAGGCCAGGTACTCTGCTCGCGTCGCGAGAGCGGGCGCGCCATCGGTCTGAAAATCCTCGAAGTCAAGCTGGTGGGCGAACTCGTGTAGCACCAGGTTTCTGCCATCCGAAGGATCCGCCGCTCCGCGTTTCGCCGAATCCCAGGCCAGCACCATCGCTCCAAGCCGGCGCGCGGTGTGGCCGAGGCGTTCTTGCCCGCCCTCCTCCCAAATGTTGCCTCCAAGGTGCCGCGCCTCATACGCTGTGAAGCTGGAAGGATAAACCAGAATCGTAATCAGCTGAGGGTAATAGTCGGTGTCGCGGTGCAGGAGGAGGAGGCACGCCTGTGCTGCGATTGTGACACGGATTTCGTCGGTAAGTTCAAGGCCGCCGCAACCTTCGAGGTGCTTTTCGGCCAGAAAGACTTGAACATGACCTAAGAGCTCGGTCTGATCTTCGGGCGGAAGCCGCCGGAAGATTGGGAGGTTGCGCGTAACGATAGACTGCCATGCCGGCGGAAAAGATTGAGCGCGCAATCGCTGACGCCGGCGCTGCTTCAAAAATCCGAAGATCACAAACTCTTCGCCGTGTCAGGGCGTGACAAACTCGGTTTCAGTCGAAATGGTTGACTCGCCCGCGCTTTGTTGCAACGCTTGTTCCACCGCCCGCCAGGCAAGCATTGCGCACTTGACCCGCTGCGGAAATTTCCGCACCCCCTGCAGCAGTCGAAGATCGCCCAACATTTTAGGCGCTTCGGCCGTTTCGTCGGTCACAAGATCGTGAAATGCGCGAAGCATCTCCGTCGCTTCCGCGCGACTTTTCCCTTTCAATTTCGCCGTCATCAATGAAGCCGATGCCTGACTGATCGCGCAGCCGTGTCCGGTGAACTTGATATCTTGCAAGCCGCCATCGGTGCCAAATTTCACGCCGAGATGAATCTCATCGCCGCAGGCGGGATTGTCGCCATGCACCCGCACCGCAGCATCGGCCAGATCTCCAAAATTACGTGGCCGCCGCGAATGATCGAGAATGACCTCCTGATATAGCTCTTCGAGTTCCGAAATCATGAAAAGAAACGAACGGCGTCGCGCAGGATTTCAATCATTCGATCGATTTCCCCTTTCGTATTGTAAAAGTAGAAGCTCGCGCGAGTCGTTCCGGGCAAGCCGAACCTCCGCATCAGCGGCTGGTTGCAATGATGCCCCCCGCGCATGGCCAGCCCATACTGATCGGCGAACGTGGTGAGATCGTGTGGGTGCGCTGCCTCCATCACGAAACCAACCAGGGCGCCCCGCTCCGCGGATGGCCCGAGGACGCGCATCCCGGGCAATTCCGCGAGACGTTCCATCGCATAGCCGGCAAGTTGTGCATCGTGTTCGAAAATTGCCGCGCGTCCGATTGACTCAATATAATCGATGGCCGCGGCGAGCCCGATCGCGCCGGCGATGTTGGGCGTGCCCGCTTCAAATCGGTGCGGTGCTTTTTTGAACGCGCTTTTTTCCAAAGAGACGCTGACGATCATCTCGCCGCCGCCATGCCATGGCGGGATCGAATCGAGAACCTCAGCGCGTCCGTAGAGCGCCCCGATACCAGTCGGTCCGCACATTTTGTGTCCGGAGAAAGCCAGGAAATCGCAGCCCAGCTCCCGCACATTGATTGGCATATGTCCCGCGCTCTGGGCCGCGTCCACCAGCGTGAGTGCGCCGACCGCCCGCGCTTTCTCACACAGTTCGCGAACCGGATTGATTGTTCCCAGCGAGTTTGAAATGTGCGTGAAAGCGAAGAGCTTCACTTCGGGCGTGAGCAACGAGGAGAGCCGATCCAGCGCGAGAGTGCCGTCGTCGCAGACCGGCACGAAGCGCAGTTGAGCGCCCGTTCGTTCGGCCAACAACTGCCAGGGGACGAGGTTGCTGTGGTGCTCCATTTCTGTGAGGAGGGCCACATCTCCGTCGCGAAGAAACTTCCCGCCCCACGCTTGCGCGACAAGATTTATGCTTTCGGTGGTCCCGCGTGTGAAAACGATTTCGTCAGCACTCGCCGCGCCCAGGTAATTTGCCACCTGCTGCCGCGATTTTTCGTAAGCTTCCGTCGCGCGCGAGCTCAGCTCGTGCAGACCACGATGCACGTTGGCATTTTCGTGCTCGTAGTAATTTCGAAGCGCATCGAGTACCGCCCGTGGTTTCTGCGAGGTTGCGGCGCTATCAAAGTAGATCAGGGGATGGCCATGCGCCCGCTCACGGAGAATCGGAAAATCCTCACGGATAGCCTTCCAATCAATACCGCCACTGGCAACCTGGTGCACATCCTAATCTGCTCCGCCTGCCGCTGCGCGCCAGTTTATTCAAAACCGAGCTTCGTTTACGGCAAGATCGACAAGTTCCTCGAGATTTTTTTTCTTGCCTAGATTAGTCGCAAATCTTTACGCTTGGTGGTCAGGAAAACTCACAAATGAGGAACAACTTATGAGAACTTTGAATCTTTTTATCGCATCGCTTTTCATCACAGCAATAGCTGCCGTCGCGCAATCGCCGACGGAAGCACCGGCTGCGCCGAAAAGCTCCGAGCCCAATCCCGATCTCGCACCGATTAGCGCGATTGGGGCGCACGTTTGCGGCATTCATTTCTACAGCGGCAATATGAAACGCCAGCTCATCGCGCAACACTATTGCGCGCATCTGAGCGACGAAGTCCTGCAATGCGTCCTGTATGACTCGGAAAAGAAAGATGCGCGATTGATCGGTGTGGAATACATCGTCAGCGCGAAGATCTTCGAATCGCTGCCGGCCGACGAGAAAAAGTTCTGGCACAGCCACAACTACGAAGTGAAATCTGGTGCGCTGACGGCGCCGGGCGCGCCCGAAGCAGCGGAAAAAGATTTGATGAAAGTCTTGATTGGCACTTACGGAAAAACCTGGCACACGTGGCAGGTGGATCGCGGCGACAAGCTGCCTTTGGGCATTCCCCAACTCATGATGGCCTTCACGAAAGATGGCCAGTTGGATCCAAAGATCGCAGCCGAACGCGATAGACTGTATTCAATATCGGTTGCCGCTAAAAAGGCCGCCCGCGCCGACATTCCGGACGCAAAGATCGATCCTGGCGCCGACGCGTGGCAGAAGGGGTCCGCGGTCCAGCTCGATCTTAAAACTGTTTCGATGACGAAATAACGATCGTTATCTCTTTCGCAGCCGTAAAAGGAAACAACATCGAGACCTGTTCTCGATACTTTCTGTAGCTTTCGCCGTAGGCGCGCACCAGATCGCGCTCCTCGAATTGGATGGCCACGAGAATGTAAGCTGTCGTCATCACCGCGAAGAACAGATGGCCTGCCGTCATGCGCGGTGCGCTCCAGAAGGCGATGATGAATCTGAGGTAAAGCGGATTCCGCACGATCTTGTAACAAACTCGGGCATTTGGAAAGTGGCGGCTCGTCCGGCCGACCTCTCAGGTGATTATAGACCTGCTTCATACCGAAGAGACCGAAATGATTAACTAGATAGGTCGCGACAAGAATCCGAAGATTCTCAAAGCAAGCCTAGATTGCGCACGTGACTAAAGAAACGATGCCACAGCTCGAACGCGCCCTGACCTTGCGCGATTTGGTGCTTTTCAATCTTGTCGCGGTCATCGGCATTGGTTGGGTGGCGACAGCCGCCAAGGCCGGGCCGAGTGCGTTGACGTTGTGGCTGCTTGCGGCCATCCTCTTTTTTGTCCCGCAGGGCCTCGCTGTCATTCAACTTTCTTCGAGCTTTCCCGCTGAGGGCGGCATCTACGCCTGGACAAAAAAAGAGTTTGGAGAAGGACACGGCTTTGTCTGCGGCTGGTGCTATTGGATTAACAACGTCCTCTTCTATCCGACCCTCCTTCTCGCCGGCGCCGTCAGCGCCACTTACATTATCGGTCAAGGCGAGAGCGGGCTGGCGAATAATTGGACCTACGTGCTTCCTTTCACGCTTATCGCTTTGACTCTGGCGGTGATGCTCAACGTCGTTGGCGTGGACACGGGCAAGTGGTTACAGAACATTGGCGGCGTCAGCGTTTATCTCCCCGGCATCTTTCTCATCTTGCTCGGCCTCTACGCCGCTCTGACAAAAGCCCCCGCCAATAATCTGACTCTCGTGCAGCTGAAGCCAGACCTAACGAATCTGCCGCTGCTTAATCTGTGGGCCACGATTGCCTTCGCCTTCGCTGGACTCGAACTCTCTTCGACGATGGGCCACGAGATTCACAACCCGCGTCGCAATCTGCCGCGCTCCATCTACATCGCCGCGCCGTTGATCGCGCTCATCTACGTCTGCGGCACAGGCTCAATGCTCTGGCTCGTTCCGAAACAGGAAATCAACATCGTCGCCGGTCCGCTTCAGGCCATCGCGAACGGCATGCGCGATCATGGTCGCGTGTGGTGGTGGGTCGTGCCGCTCGCCGCACTCTGTCTTACTCTGGCGAGAATCGGCGGACTCGGCGCCTGGCTGACAGGGTCAGCGCGCGTCGCCTTCGTGGTCGGACTCGATCGCTATTTCCCGGCTGCTTTCGCGCGCGTTCATCCGCGTTGGCGCACGCCTTACGTCGCGATTCTTATTCAGGCGCCGCTCGCCGCCTTCTTTCTTTTGCTCTCCGTCCTGGGCAAGGGAACTACCGTTGAGAAATCGTTTCTCATCCTGCTCGACATGTCTCTGCTCATTTACTTCATCCCTTACATCTACCTCTTCATCTGCTTCGTGGTTCATTGTTGGAGAAGAAAAAGGAAGACCAACGAGAGGTTGCTCGTTCCCGGTGGCGCGACCGGAGCGTTAGTCATTGGCCTGTGCGGTCTTTCGATCACGCTCTTTGCCATGATTGTTGCCATGATTCCACCGCCTGGCACATCCGACATTTGGATCCACGAAGCAAAAGTCGCAGGCGGTTCGCTTCTCCTCGTCCTCCTCGGTCTGCTTATCTACTGGCGCGCGAAGAGGAAGCAGTTGGCTTAATCATCCGACTTTATCTTATCCTTGTAAACGCAAGCTTGGAACCGTTGGGCTCTCTCAAAATCATGTGGTCGCCCGACAATTCCATCTGATAAACGAAAGTAGCGAACGGCGTCTCGATTTTAACTCGGTTACGGTCTCCGAAACTATACCGGCCTCGCATCTGCCCGATTAGGACAGACCTATCTTTAGAGAATTCCCAAACCATCGCATTTGCGTCCCCCGATGTGCGCCATTTACCGACGATGTCCTGGGAGGGACCGCCGCAGCCGAACATAGCAGACAAAAAAACTGCGAAAGCGATGATCACTAGCCGAGGTTTATGTCGCGTGAAAATAAGGTGCATGACAGCAGAGATTCTCTACCGCGCGGACGTAATCAGCAGAAGTAAGCTAACCACTCGCTTCGATACCCTGAAGTCTTTCTTTTGCGTTTGTGGCGAAACCGGAAAAGAAGTGAAGGAATGCTGCTGCGATATCAAGGACGGCAAATTCGTCTGCAAGTTCACGCACAAGACATTCGATAAATGTTGCTGCGCCTCGGAGTGAGGCGACGGCGTCGCCGCCGATAATCGCTTGTCGGATCGAGATCATCCGCCAACTTCATGGGATGCTTTCACCGACTTCGGTAAAGGACGCGCTGCAAAGCGCCGCGCCGGTCGCGCCGATTCAGGTGCAAGGCTGGGTGCGGACACGACGCGATTCAAAAGACTTTTCGTTCATCGAACTGAATGACGGCTCTTGCCTGCGCAATCTTCAGATCATCGCGGAAAATTGGTTGCCGAACTATGCGGACGTTCAGCATTTGACCACGGGCGCTTCTATTATCGTGCGCGGCGAGCTGGTCGCGTCGCAGGGGAAAGGACAAAATTGGGAAGTTGTCGCGGACAAGATCGACATCGTGGGTGGCGCAGATGACACCTATCCGCTGCAAAAAAAGGGACACACGCCGGAATTCCTGCGCGAGATCGCGCATCTGCGGCCGCGTTCGAATCTCTTCGGCTGCGTCTTTCGCGTGCGCAGTCGGCTCGCTTTTGCCATTCATCAATTTTTTCAGGAACGCGGGTTCATTTACGTACACACGCCCATTATCACCGGCAGCGATTGCGAAGGCGCCGGGGAATTGTTTCGCGTCACGACGATCGACGCCAAGAATCCGCCACGAACACAGAGCGGCGAGATCGATTACGCGAAAGATTTTTTCCTGCGACCGACTTATCTGACGGTAAGCGGGCAGCTTGAAGCGGAAGCGTTTGCCTCTGCTTTATCCAAGGTCTACACCTTTGGTCCGACTTTTCGGGCGGAGAATTCGAACACCTCACGGCATTCTAACGAGTTTTGGATGATTGAACCGGAAATGGCATTCTGCGATTTGAACGGCAACATGGATCTGGCCGAGGAGATTGTGAAATATCTCATTGTCGATCTACGCGAAAACTGCGCGGAGGAATTGGGATTGTTCGCGAAGTTCGTCGACAAGGAATTACTGGCGCGACTCGACTTCGTGTTTGAGAGAAAATTTCAACGCATTCCTTATACCGAGGCGATCGAGCTTCTCAAAAAGAGCCGCGAAAAATTCGGGTTTCCTGTCGAGTACGGATTGAATCTACAATCGGAACACGAGCGTTGGCTGACCGAGAAACAAAAGTGTCCGGTCACGGTCTTCAATTATCCGAAGGAGATCAAACCGTTCTACATGCGATTGAACGATGACGGCAAAACGGTGACGGCGATGGATCTGCTCGTGCCGGGGATTGGCGAAATCGTCGGCGGCAGCCAGCGCGAAGAGCGGCTCGAGGTGTTGGAGGCGAACATGCGCCGCCACAAAATGGATCCAGCCGATTACAAATGGTATCTCGATCTTCGCCGTTACGGGACGGTTCCGCACTCTGGCTTCGGCCTTGGATTCGAGAGGATGCTCATGTTCGTTACCGGCGTGTCGAACATCCGCGACGTCATTCCATTCGCGCGCACGCCGGGCAGCGCCGAGTTCTGATTTTTAACTGCGGATTACGCGAATAAAGCGGATGCCCTCTGGAACCGGCATCCAGGAACCAGACCACATCTTATCGTCAGTCCCTTGCGATGCGATCCTGCGGTGAGCTTCTAGTCGCCTTGCGCGACAGCATCAGCGAAAGCGATATCGCCGGATTTTAGATCCAGCTCGGCCTCTTGCGACGTTCCGAAGACTTGGGCACGGTTGTCGTCGAATTCTTTTTCCCAACGCGCGACCACAATCGTGGCGAGACAATTGCCGATTACGTTCACGCACGTGCGTCCCATGTCCATCAATTCGTCGATCCCGAAGATGACAGCGATCCCGATCGGTCCGAGTCCCGCGGGAACAAACGTATTCAGCGTCGCCAGCAAAATTACCAGCGACGAGCGCGGCACGCCCGCCACGCCCTTCGAAGTGAGCATCAAGGTCAGCATCATCGTGATTTGCTGACCAACTCCCATGTGCCAGCCCATCGTCGTCTCGGCCGCTTGCGCGACGAACACCGAAGCCATCGCCAGATAAAGCGTCGAGCCGTCCAGGTTGAAAGAATATCCAGTCGGCATCACGAACCCAACGATGTGCCGCGGCACGCCGAAGCGTTCCATCGCTTCCATCGCTTTTGGCAACGCCGATTCACTGCTCGTGGTCGCGAACGCGATCGTGGCTGGCTCGCGCACCGCGCGAATAAATTGTCGCACTGGAATCCGGGCGATCAGCATCACCAATCCAAAAACGACCGCGACGAAAATGATAAGAGCGAGATAAAGCGAACCGATGAGTTTGCCAAGATTGGCGAGCACACCCAGACCTCGCGTCGCGACCGTGTGCGCCATAGCCGCGCCCACGCCGATCGGCGCGAACATCATCACGTAGTTGGTGAATTTAAACATGATCTGGGAGAGACTTTCCATCGCGCGGATGATCGGCTTTCCTTTTTCGCCGACCGAAGAGATGGCCAGCGCGAAAAGCACGGAGAAGGCGACAATTTGGAGCACGTCGCCGCGCACCATCGAATCAATGACGCTGGACGGGAACACGTGCACCAGCGTTTCCACCAGCGTCTTGGGATGACTTTGGCCAATCGCCTTGATGATGTCGCTGTTGCTCGCGGCCAGAGTTATGCCCGCGCCCGGCTTCATGAAATTGACCACGGCCAGCCCGATGATCAGCGCTGCGGTCGTGACAATTTCAAAATAGATCAGCGCTTTGACGCCCATGCGACCGACCTTGCGCAATGCACCAGCGCCGGCGATCCCGACAACGATCGTGGAGAAGACGAGGGGCGCGATGATCGACTTGATCAGGTTGATAAAGATGTCGCGCAGAAAATAAACCGCGTTCCCCCAATCGGGCTGCACCCAGCCAACCATGACGCCCACTACTAAACCGATCATGATCTGCACTGTGAGCGAAGGGCGGTACCACGGCCGACCCGGTGATCGTGGCGCGGTCGAACTCATGGCTGGCGTCATTATCACAAAGCGGCACGTGGATCGAGCAGTCCCTTGTCCGCCAGTCGGACGGACTCGTCCTGTGGCGAGCTCGATGCCGAAATTACGCGGCGACGCCGCTTATTGTTAGCATCGCCCGACGGAGCGGCCGATCCACCTTTCCAATTTCGCGCCCCTGCGCTCAATTGCCGTGTGTTTGTCACATATCTCGAATGCACGTCCTGTGGCCTCCGGCACGACTGGTCGCGTCTGCAAAATCTTTGCGGTGCGTGTCAGAAACCGCTCTTTGCAATTGTCGATCTCGCCGCGGCCGGGCGAGCGCTCAGGCGGGAAAAATTTGCCGCTCGCGAGAAATCGTTGTGGCGTTATCGCGAGTTGCTGCCGCTGCCGGCGGAGGTCGAACCCGTGTCGTTAGGCGAAGGCGGGACGCCGCTGTTGCGCGCGAAGAACTTCGCCGAGGATGTCGATCTTTGGATCAAAGATGAATCACTGAACCCGACGCAAAGTTTCAAAGCGCGCGGCATGTCCGTCGCCGTTTCGATGGCAAAATATCTCGGCGCGAGCAAGCTCGCTGTTCCAAGCGCCGGGAATGCGGGAGGCGCGCTCGCCGCTTATGCCGCGCGCGCCGGTCTCGAAGCACACGTTTTCATGCCGCGCGACACTCCGCGCGCGAACATCATCGAATGTCGCGAGCTCGGCGCGCACGTCACACTGATCGACGGTCTCATCACCGATTGCGGTGCCGAGATCGGGCGCCGCAAAGAACGCGAAGGCTGGTTCGAAATGTCCACGCTCAAAGAACCCTATCGCATCGAAGGAAAAAAGACGCTCGGTTACGAGTTGGCTGAGCAATTCGCTTGGCAACTGCCCGACGTGATTCTTTATCCGACCGGTGGCGGCACCGGCCTGATCGGCATGTGGAAAGCGTTCGACGAAATGGAGGCGCTCGATTGGGTCGATAAGAAGCGGCCGCGCATGTTTTCCGTTCAAGCAAGCGGATGCGCGCCAATTGTCCGCGCGTTTGAATCTGGTGAAAAAACCGCGGCCGAATTTTCCAATGTGCACACCTGCGCGTCCGGCTTGCGCGTCCCGAAAGCGATCGGCGATTTCCTCATGCTCAAGATTTTGCGGGAATCGAACGGCGGCGTAGTAGCTGTCGATGACGATGACATGATCAGGATGGTGCGCGAAGTCGGATCTAAAGAAGGTCTCTTCATCGCGCCCGAAGGCGCAGCCTGTTTCGCGGCGCTGAAATCTCTACGTGCCGCCGGCAAGATCGACATCGGCGAGCGCGTCGTCATCTTCAATACCGCCTCGGGGATTAAGTATCTCGACTGCTACGAACCGTAGGCATAACCGTGTGAACACTGATCTTATCGGTTCCATTGAATTGACTGCCTCGGCAGCCATTGTCATTGCCGCTTTATCGATCGGATTCGGTTCGAATCCGCTGATGCGAGCTCGCATCGCAGCCTGGCTCAGCGCTTGGTTCGTGTTCGTGGTCGTTCTGGCGGCGACGCACGCGCTCTATTACGAACTGGACTGGGCGCGCCCGGTTTGGGTATAGCGGTAGCGTTTCCCATCGCGATCCTGTCCCCCGGGGAGAAGGGATCACCTCTCCGTGGCAGGGTGAGGTCGATCAACTCATAAACTATTTGTACGATGATTTGAGGTGTCATTTGTGGGCCGCTTGCGCTTGTGCCCAGGTGAGCACGTATGTGTAGAATAGGTGCTTGCCCCGCTTTGTGGTCACCTCGCCGTCCACGCCTCCGGGATAAAGCTTATGCGCCAATTCCCGATAGTGTTCGTTTCCCGGAAAGAAGAGGAACGCCAGCCCCCTGTTCCCAGCATTTATGGAGGGCAACTCCGCGGCAGGGTTAGTCAGCATAGTCCACTCCTGGTCCGCCACCAGGTATCGCGTCGTTACGGGATCGTATGGCGGCGAACCCTGGCCGACTGTGAACACGTGATACTCAGGGCCGAGTGATGCTTGGTACCGGCTTTGGGCAGTCTGAATTTCATAGTTCTGTTGGGCCAGCCTGTACCCGCTGCTCTTGAGGCTTGCAGGATCGGCGTAATAGCGATGAAAATAGAAATCCAGGTTGAGCCAGCCGAGCAGCGATAAGGCAATGGTGAGCGTCGCAGGCAAGATCCAACGCAGCCGGATCGGCAACTCCGCTTGAGCGGACGTCACCCATGCGCCGATAGGCAGGCCTAGCGTAGCATAGAACGCCGGGAAGGCTGGAGTCCAATGGTTAATCAATGGCGGAATGCTATTGGAGGAGGCCACAAGCGTGCCGCCTATGAGCAACACACCGAGCCCCGCAGTGAGGATGAGGAATGCGACTGGGTGACGCCAGTGCCATAGGAGCAACGCAATCCCTAATACGAGCAGGGCGGCTTCAGCAGGCAATAGCAGGGGCGCATAGAATATGATGTCTTGCGAGCTATGAGTGCTTATACCCAGCAGGTTCTCGGAGATCACAGGCCAAACGGTTTTCCACATGCTTTGGAAATCTTCGAAGGTGGTTGGAATATGAGGGGACCATATCATCAAGCTGGCTCCTCGGCCAAGGTAGAGATTGGGATTTCGTATAAAGTGGAACAGAAGAGGGCCAAACCCCACCAGATAGCTACCGGCCAGTAGCCAGAAATCACTCAGATATTGACGCGCCTGCTGCCAATGAAAAACTAGTATGTAACAGATGAACACCAGAAGGATAAAGGGCAAGAGCCGTGTGCCATAGTAGAAATGTTCGCTTAGCCCCGCCGACAGCCCAGCCAGCACCCAATCAAACGGCCGGCGCGACCGCAGTCCGCGCAATAAGAAAAAGAAGCAGGTCGCCCAGAAGGACTGTGTCGTTATGTTGTTAAGCGCGAGGCGGCTGTAGTGGATGTTAGAGGCGCTGAAGGTCAGGATCGCGCCTCCAGCCATTGCGGCGGACCTGCCCCATGTTCCGCGTATCAGTCCGTACAAGGGGACAACAGTAGCCGCGCCGAATAAAGCGGCAGGGAGCCTTAGCATTGCAAGCGTGCTACCACTCATCTTAAGAGACGACGATACTATCCAGAACCACAGGGCAGGTAGATCTATGCCATCCCACAGGGTGCTGAAGACTGACGGACTGGAACCGGTCGGGTTTATATAAGACTGAGTGGCGATGGTGCCGGTCATTATTTCGTCCGGGTAGATGTTGTCGGGGAAGCTGGTGAGGTCCCAAACTCGGGTGAGCAACGCCACCAGAACCAGCCCGGCGAGCAAGACTATCTCCCAAGTCGGCCACCGGGTGAGATGCAGTTCACCGGCAGGATCCGCAGCCGGATGTGGCCAAACGAAAGTAAAGGACAGCAGTACGCCGATGCCTCCCAACCATAAAATACCGGCCAGCCCAAAAGTCTCGTTCGGAGTCGCCAGGTAACGAAGGTCTGCCGCCAGCGCAAGCAGGAACACACTTACTACTCCGAACAAATACAAGAAGCGGCTGCGGTCTAAGTTGGGTATCCGGACAATAGGATGGCGCGGAAACGCCGGTATCCATTTTTGCCGCCCCCAGATGATCACGGCCAGCACTGCCGCGCCGATGAGCAGCGACACCGCCCAAGGTCGAGCCCGCTCATTTGCCAGCAGGAGGGTGCCAACGAGCGAGGCTAAGAAGGCGATTAGGCCGCACCAAAGATTGGAGTAGTATCTAACCCGCATTATTCTGCCGATTGCCGGGACGTCATTACGAATGATGCGGATTCCCGCAGCTGGCCGTCGCACACAGCAGAACTTCCGCAGCGATTAGCCGTAACCCGGATCTATGTTGGGCGAAACCAAATCGCATAACTGCCGGAATGCTCTTTTGCGCAAGCCCCCCGGCCCGCATTCAAGCTAGCGACTCATCTGTATATCATAAGCTTTTGTTTACTCTTAAGCTGGATCGTTGGGCGAAACCTCTGCTTGGGCTGGCCTGCTCCGACGCGGTCGAGAGCAGAAGGAAGCTATCAACTTCGAGTGGACCCAAAGCGGTCCGAATCGGGACCCACCAGAAACGTGGGCCGCGAGTCCGGCGCACATTGCGCTTGTGTCTTGGAGTACGGCAGCGCTGCGCCGCTCTTAGTCCTTGCGCAGATCTGGGAGAGTTCTCTAAACAGCGACAAGAAATCTGCAAACCTATTTTTTCTTTGATTCCTTCTTCGATTCGCGCTTGGATTCTTTCGGTTCCTTGGATTCCTCGGGCGGCTTTGATTCTTTTTTGGATTCGCCGGGGCGATAATCTTCCTGCTCGGCGGCGGCGAAGGCTTTTTCCAGGCCGACCATGTCTTCGCCCGGCTTGAGCGTGTCGAAAGCTTCGGATTCTTTGCGCAGTTGTTCCTCGGAATAGTTGGCGGCTTTGATCGACAAGCCGATGCGGCGCTCGACTTTGTCCACCTTGATAACGCGCGATTCGACCTCCTGACCGACTTTGAGCACGTCTTTGACTTTGGCGACGTGATCTTCGCTCAACTGGGAGATGTGGACGAGCCCATCGATGTCGTCCTGCAATTGCACGAACGCGCCGAAGCTGGCCAGCTTGGTCACTTTGCCCTTCACCAGATCGCCGATCTTGTATTTCTGATCGATGTTCTTCCACGGATCTTCGGCGAGCTGTTTGATACCGAGACTGATCCGCTGGTTGGTCTTGTCGATGTCGATGACTTCGGCCTCGACTTCGTCGCCTTTCTTAAAGACTTCGCTCGGATGATTGATCTTCCGGGTCCAACTCAAATCGGAAACGTGGATCATGCCGTCGATGCCTTCATCGAGTTCCACGAACGCGCCGTAGGCGGTCATGTTGCGGATTTTCCCTTTCACTCGGCTACCGATGGTGAATTTGTGCTCGATCTCGTCCCACGGATTCGGTTCGAGCTGGCGCAAGCCCAATGAAATTTTCTGTTCCTCTTTGTTCACGCCGAGCACGACGGCTTCGACTTCCTGGCCGACGGTCAAAATGTCGGACGGACGCATGATTCGCTTCGTCCAGGAAAGTTCGGAAACGTGAATGAGACCTTCGACGCCTTCCTCCAATTCCACGAATGCGCCGTAGGGAACGAGGTTCGTGATCTTGCCTTTGACGCGCTGACCGGCGGGGAAGCGTTCTTCGATCTGGTCCCATGGATTTTTCTGCGTCTGCTTCAGGCCTAAGGAGACGCGCTCTTTCTCTTTGTTGATGTCGAGCACGACGACTTCGAGCGGCTGACCGACTTTGACGAGCTCGCTCGGATGCCCGAGCCGGCCCCAGGTCATGTCAGTGATGTGGAGCAGGCCGTCCATGCCATCGAGGTCGATGAACGCGCCGAAGTCGGTCAGATTTTTCACTGTGCCCTGCACCTTGTCGCCGATGTGCACTCCCTCGAGGAATTTCTGCCGTTTCTCGCTGCGCTCCTGCTCGATCAACTCACGCCGGCTGAGCACAACATTGCGGCGGTCATCGTTGATCTTGACGATTTTGAAATCGTAAGTGTTGCCGACGAACTGCTGCAGATCTTTCGGCGGGATGATGTCGATCTGCGACGCGGGCAAAAACGCTTCGACACCGATGTTCACCATCAGCCCGCCTTTGACGACCGACTTCACCTTGCCTTTGATCAGGCCGTCGCCCTGAAACACGCTCGCGATCTTGTTCCAATTCTGGCGATAAGCGGCTTTTTCCTTCGACAGGACGACCATGCCCTCGTCGTTCTCGAGTCGCTCGAGGAGCACGTCCACTTCGTCGCCCACTTCCAGGGATTGGATGTCCTCAAATTCAGATGACGGAATAACGCCTTCGGATTTGTAACCGATGTCCACGAGAACTTCGCGGGGCCGAATTTCCAGGATGCGTCCCTTAACGATGCTGCCTTCCCTGAAGTCCGGCATCGGCTTCGACATCACATCCTGCATGTGCACCATAATTAAAAAAAGGCCCTCGGACGCCGTAACGCTGTAGCGGCGATGTCTCATCGTCGCATTAATTTCGGCGGTCGGAGACTGCCGCTACAACCAGCGGAAACGGAGCGCCACAGTAGTTGTTTTCGTGGTGAAGGTCAACTCTGGGTGGCGCACCCGTCTCGGGTGCTGGCGACGGTGTCTCACCGTCGCCGACTTTCTGCTGCGCTTACCAAGTTCGAAAATGAGAAAGGACTGTTTCGGCGAGATGCCGAAGCCAGCATGCGAGACGCATGCGCTATCCAATCTGCAGAATTCGAGATTGGATGTTGGACGTTGAGCGTTGGACGTTTTCCTCCATATTTGGGACAACATGTCGATCTTACGCTTGTCGATCTTAGCGGCGGTTTTCGCGATCTCATCGCTTCGCGCAGACTCACCGGCCGAACAAAAAGTTCTCGAGGCAATTAAGTCGCCTGACTTGAGCGTTGTCCATCTTTGGGCGCCATGGTGCTCGAATTGCCAGGCGGAATTAAAGAGCGGCGGTTGGTTGAAAATGGTGAAAGACAATCCGCACGTGAAATTTTATTTCGTATCCGTTTGGAACGGCGGCGAAGATGGCCGCGCCATGTTGAAAAAATTTGAGATCTCGGATCAACCGAACGTGACCATCCTGGCTGATCCCGGCCCGCGCGGAAGTAATCACATCAAACAATTCGCCGGTTTGCCGCTCTCTTGGATTCCGACGACTTGGGTTTATAAGGGCAGCGACTTGCGTTACGCACTCAACTACGGTGAGATGCGTTTCCCGGTGCTCCAACAGTTTCTTGAGGACGGCAAGTCGGAGTGGTCGCACAAAGGCGAACCTTCGGTGGAATGAGCACCGCAACGCTTTCGCTAGGCAGCGTAACAGTGAAATTCCGTCTCGCCGGTGGCGCGCAACCGCTCATTCTTCTACCCGTCCACGTCAACAATCGCGGACCATTCGACTTCATTTTAGATACTGGCGCGGGCACTTCGCTGCTCTCATCCGAATTAGCGAAACAGCTCGAAATTAAAGTTATCGGTTCAAAAGAAGGTCAGAGCGCGGGCGGAAAGTTTTCCGTTTCGTTGGCGAAAGTTGATTCGCTCGCTGTCGGCGAAACGAAATTGGACGATGTCGATGTGGGGATTGTCGATTTTGGCCAAATTGGCAAAACCACCGGCGCAAAAATCGACGGCGATCTCGGTTACAATTTCCTCAAACATTTCCGGATCACGATCGCTTATCGCGATTGCGAAATCCGTTTCGATGATCCCAAGCGCGTCGAAGTTTTTGGTCGATCGGCGCAAGCAGAAATCGCGATTCGGCTGGCCCATCCGGCCAAGCCGCTCATTCTTGTCGACATCTATGCAAATGGTCGCGGCCCGTTTCAATTCGCCATCGACACCGGCACATCGACAACTGCAATCACGCCGGAACTTGCGAAAGAACTAAACATCGCAACGTCCCCGATTCCGCCGGTCACCAGTGGTGGCGCACATGTCGATGTTACAGCCGGCGCGCTCCAATCGTTTCAAGTCGGCGGCGCTAAGATCGACAATCTCGCCGTGATCGTGGCCGATTTCTTTTCGATGCTCAGTCAAGCCGTTGGCGCGAAGCTCGATGGCATTGTTGGTTATAATTTTCTGCGCGATTACAAAGTTGTGATCGACTATCCGAACGAACTGCTCAGTCTCTTTTAAGCATGCTCGAAATCCCGACCGCACCGACAACAACTTCCAAGCGGCCGCCCGGCATTTTATCCCTCATTGGCGACACGCCGCTGGTCGAAGTGACGCAGATCGACACCGGGCCGTGTCAGCTTTTCCTAAAATTGGAAAATCAAAATCCGACCGGCTCGATCAAAGACCGTGTCGCATTGGCGATGATCGAAGCCGCGGAGGAGGAAGGAAAATTGCAACCGGGCGGCACCGTCATCGAAGCTACCGCCGGCAACACTGGTCTTGGTCTTGCGCTGGTCGCGGGCGCGAAAGGTTATCGTGTCTTGCTCGTTATTCCCGACAAAATGTCGCAGGAAAAAATTTTTCATGTGCGCGCTTTGGGTGCCGAAGTACGCATCGTTCGCTCGGACGTGACGCGCGGGCATCCGGAATATTATCAGGACGTCGCCGCACGGCTGGCCACGGAAATTCCGGGCGGATTTTATGCGAACCAATTTGGCAATCCGGCGAATCCACTCGCGCACGAGCGCAGCACCGGCCCGGAAATCTGGGAACAAATGCGCCACGATGTGGATGCAGTTGTATGCGGCGTCGGATCCGGCGGAACATTGACCGGCCTGGGCCGATTCTTCACGCGGGTAAAACCACGACGCGGCATCGAAATGATTCTGGCGGATCCGACTGGCTCGGTTTTGTATGAATACGTCAAGACCGGCAAGCTGGTGGAATCGGGAAGCTGGGCGGTGGAAGGCATCGGCGAAGATTTCGTTCCCGAGATCGCCGACATGTCATTTGTGACCGACGCATTTGAGATCGACGACGAAGAGAGTTTCGCGACCGCCCGCGAACTTTTGCGCAAAGAAGGAATTCTGGGCGGGTCATCCACCGGCACGCTCGTCGCCGGCGCGCTGCGTTATTGCCGGCAGCAAACGAAAGCGAAGCGCGTCGTCACTTTCGTCGCCGACACAGGCAACAAATATCTCTCTAAGATGTACAACGATTTCTGGATGGCGGAGCAGGGATTCATCCATCGCCCGCCGCATGGTGATCTGAGCGATTTAATTTCGCACCGCTACGAAGCCGGCGAAGTCATTTCCGTCGGACCGAGCGATACTTTGCTGACCGCGTTCAAACGCATGCGCGACGCGGATGTTTCGCAGCTTCCCGTTGTCGATCAAACTGGACGCGCCCTTGGCATCCTCGATGAATCCGATTTGCTTGTAAAAGTGCATCGTGATTCGATGCATTTTAACGATCCGGTGAAGAATGCGATGACCGATCGCCTCGAAACGCTTCCGCCCAAAGCAAAGATCAAAGACTTGCTCGAAGTGTTCGATCGCGGCCGCGTCGCCATCGTCATGGATGGCGACAAGTTTCTTGGGCTGATCACGCGAACCGATTTGCTTTCGTATCTGCGCCTGCATATGCCCAAACAATGAAACCGCGGATGACGCGGATGACGCAGATAAGAGAGTGATCGGTGATAAGTGATTGGTGAATCTTGTTTGTCTTTGTTTTTATCCGCGATATCCGCGTAATCCGCGGTTAAAATATTTCAGGCGATGAAAAAGCAGCACGAGTTCGCGACGCGCGCCATCCATGCCGGACAGGAACCCGATCTATCCACCGGCGCGATCATCACGCCGATCTACGCAACATCGACCTACGTGCAGGAAAGTCCCGGCAAACACAAAGGCTTCGATTACGCGCGCTCGATTAATCCGACGCGGCTCGCTTACGAAAAATGCATCGCCGATCTGGAAGGTGGAACGCGCGGATGGGCTTTTGCTTCTGGGCTGGCCGCGATGGCCACTGCGCTTGATGCGCTCGACAGCGGTTCGCACATT
>Ga0209055_1000929_pt1 | contig 19667 bp, 18 predicted proteins | sample GraSoiAngelo_110_FD_185875 | JGI IMG/M metagenome (GOLD analysis project Ga0209055, IMG submission 185875) | Grasslands soil microbial communities from the Angelo Coastal Reserve, California, USA - 14_0903_12_30cm (SPAdes) (version 2) | ecosystem: Environmental > Terrestrial > Soil > Grasslands ... | reverse complement strand
GACCAAGGCGATCTGCGAATCCGTCCAGAGCCTCTCGTTCCACACGTTCCGGGTTACCACCAAGCGGGCCGAGAAGTCCTACCCGCTGACCTCCATGGACGTGAACCGCCACGTCGGCGCAGCGGTCGTGGAGCGGACCGGCGCGCACGTAAACCTGGACAACCCGGAGTTCACCATCTACATCGAGATCATGGGCTCGGGCGCCTATTACTATTACGAACGGTTCCCCGGCGCGGGCGGGTTGCCGGTCGGCATGTCCGGCAAAGTCGCCTGCCTGCTATCGGGCGGGATCGACTCGCCGGTGGCGGCCTACCGCATGATGAAGCGGGGCTGCCGGGTCGTCTTCGTCCACTTTCACGGCCATCCTTACGTGACCCGCGCCTCGGCCGACAAAGCCGAAACGCTGGCCCATCACCTCACGCGGCACCAGTATTATTCGCGCCTGTACCTGGTTCCTTTCGGTGACATCCAGCGGCAGATCGTTCTCACCGGGCCGGCCCCGCTTCGGGTCGTTCTCTACCGCCGGCTGATGGTGAGGATCGCGGAGGAGCTCGGCCGTGCCAACAAGTGCTGGGCGCTGGTGTCGGGGGACAGTCTGGGTCAGGTCGCCTCGCAAACCGCCGGCAATCTGACCGTAGTGGACGAGGCGGCGACGCTGCCATTTTTGCGCCCACTGATCGGCATGGACAAGGTTGAGATCACCGAGCAGGCGCAGAAGATCGGCACCTACGAGACTTCGATCGAGCCGGACCAGGACTGCTGCCGGCTCTTCACGCCTCCAAACCCGACGACCCAGGCGAACCTGGAAGAGGTTCGCCGGGCCGAGTCCCTATTGGACATACACGGGCTGGCCAAGCAGGCCGTAGAGAAAGTCGAACTCCGCGAGTTCAAATTCCCAGAGTAGCTCTAACTTCACCTTTTCTTAGAATCAGACTCAAAGAGTTTATCCAACATTTGTGGGACTAGCGAGCTTGCGACGGGATGGGAATTGACAAACTTCATCTCTGTGAATTCGAAGCTGACCTTCATCTCTGGTTTGCCAATAGGAAAGGCATGAATCTTCAGCATCTTGATGATGTCACCCATGTCCCAGCCCCAAAGTTCTTCGTATGAGATCACAATTGCATCGGTTTGAGGCATCTGGTTAGGTGGTCCCATTGCGACGTTCTTCCCTCTTATCCCAAGGTATTTCACAATTTCAGTCGGAACGTCTAACTTTACATTGCCTTTAACGCGATCTTTTGTATATTTCTCGTAATCGAGTCGCAGATTCATAAGAGGAAGTGGTAGTACTGGGAACAGTTCGCTGTAGTTGTACGCAATCACTTCCGTTAAATCATTCTGAATAACATAAAAACTCGTCGCTTTTTCCATCTCCACACCATCACCGACGAGAGTGAAGTTGCGCGTCGCGCAACCCGAAGTGAGAACCAGAACGATTAGTATCAGCCTTATTCGCATTCCTTGGTTCTCCAAACCAGGACTCAAACCTTTAACCTCCGGCGACAAGGCTAGGCTGCTGGTAGCGAGCTGTCAAGCAGGTGGCGCCGATGTCGTCGACGGTGGAGGGGTGGCAGCGAGTGGGACCCTGGCGGAGCGGAAGAGCGTACAGCGCGAGTCTGCGGGGCTGCAACGCCGAAACGCTCTGAGCACGTCAGGGTGACTCGCTGACAGGACCCCGAAGCCGCAGGCGACAGAACTCGCGTCAGGGCCGCATGGCCTGGAGCTTGGCAGCCATGGCGTCGACTGGCAACGTATTGACAACATCGGCGGCCAAAGGGTACGTCTGCCAACCCCTCCGTGCTGTGGGCATCGGGATTGACGCTGAACTTGACCCCCTTCTCCTTCGCATAGCCGCAGAGCCGCCAATCCAGGTCGAGCCGGTGGGGATTCGCATTGATCTCCACGATCTTCCCGTGCGCGGCGGCTGCTTCCAACACCTGCTTCATGTCCACGCGGTAGGCGTCCCGCGAAAGCAGCAGCCGCCCTGTGGAATGGCCCAGCATCGTGACGTAGGGATTGGCCAGCGCCCGGCAGATCCGCTTGGTCTGGTCTTCTTCGGACAGATTGAAACGGCTGTGCACGGAGGCGATCACGAAGTCAAAAGTCGCCAACACTTCATCCGGATAGTCCATCGCGCCGTCAACGAGAATGTCCGCCTCGATGCCTTTGAAGATCCGGACGTCCGGCAACTTTTTCTGCACCGCTGCGATCTCGGCGTGCTGCGCTCGGATACGGTCCTCCTTGAGACCATTCGCATAGAAGGCCGATTGGCTGTGGTCCGAGATCCCGATGTAGCGGTACCCGAGCGCGCGCGTAGCCTCCACCATCTGCTCCAGCGTTGCCGAGCCGTCGCTGTAGATGGTGTGCGTGTGGAAGACCCCCTGGATCTGCCCTGGCTCGAGCAGCACCGGCAGGCGCCCGCTCTCAGCTAATTCGATCTCACCATGGCCCTCGCGCATCTCCGGCGGGATATATGGGAGGCCTGCGGCAGCATAGATGGCTTTTTCTATTTCGCTCCGAGGAACGACTCCACGCGCTTGCAATCGCTGAGTCAATGCCTCCACGTGGTCCTGGCTCCCCGTTGCGCGTAGCAGCTCCCAGCCATACGCCGCAGCTTCGGTCAGCTTGATGGACACCGGCAGTCCCTGCGGAGAGCGGGCGACGAGGGTTCGCGTTTCCGGTTGATGTTCGACCTGCGTCACCTCCGGCACGCCGCGAAGGGCATGGACCAGACTCTGCGGCTGCCCTCCTGCTACGACGAGCATGATCCCCTGTACCACTTCGCATCGCCGTCGAATCTCACCAGCATGATCAGCGTGCACGACGCCCGGCGTTCCACGGATGGCCACCAGGATGCTCTCCGCCTCCTCGATGACATTCGCGTAAAGGTGGAACCCCTGATGGCGTTTGAACTGCCGGATGCCAGCTAAAATTTTCTCCTGGGTCTTGGCACCGAAGCCGGGCAGGCCCACCAGCCTGTTCTCAACACAGGCGTATTCGAGTTCGCCCACAGAACTCACACCCAGTTGCTCGTAGATCGTCTTCAGCTTCTTGGGGCCAAGCCCGGGAATCGCGGCCATGTCCAGCAAACTGGCCGGGAAGGCGGCTTGTAACTCCTGATGCAAGGTCGAGCGCCCTGTCGTGACAAGCTCCGTGACCGTGCCCTCCAAGGTCTGGCCGATCCCCTTCACGTTGCGCAGGAGACCCTTCTGCACCAGGACCGTCGGCTCTTCCGGGAGGCTCTCGATCACGCGCGCGCCGGTGGAGTACGCTTTGACCTTGAAGGGATTCTCTCCCTTCAGCTCTAGGAGGAACGCAATCTCCTCCAAAACGTCCGCGATTTCACGCTTGGTCATGCTGGCAGTTTATCCTGACGCAACCACGCACGCAATGCGGCACCGTAGGGGCAGGCGCGCCGTGCCCCTACAATCTGCACCGTTGCGCCTCCTGGCCGGACTTGCTAGCATGCTGACATGTCGACCACGCGCGCGATTCTGTCCAGCTTGGTCCTGTTCGCCATTGGCGCGACTGTGTCCGCCGACGCCCAACCGCTGGGCCGTGACACCCAGACATCCAGCTCGTGCCAGATCGGAAACATCAAGAAGGGTGCCAGCGGTAAGCAGTGCGACGTGCCCATCCCCCAGAACTGCAAGGTCGCCATCAACACGGCGACGAACATGCACTGGGCCGATATCGAAAAATCCGGCGGTGTCTCCTGCCGCTTCGACAGCAAGCTGACAGACTGGAAGACCCGGATTACCGGCACCTGCGGAACCTGCCATGCGCGTCAGTGCAGCGCCAAGTTCACCGTCTACTTCGATTGTCCGCAGCCGGATAGCAAATCGCCCAAAGCCCCATGACGCTCACAGAGCGAGTGAAGCGCAAGGCCCTTGACCTGGGTTTCCAGGTTGTGGGGGTCAGCCGTGTTACGCCCGACCGCCCTGAAGCGGCCAGCCTCGCGGAGTGGCTGGCGCGCGGTTACCACGGCGAGATGGCCTGGATGGCGCGGACTGCGAAGAAACGCCAGAACCCCGCCCTCCTCCTTCCCGGCATCCGGGCCATCGTCTCGGTCGGAATGAACTACGATACCGAGGACCAGCCGGACGACCGGCCGGGACACGGCCGTATCGCCCGTTACGCCCGGGGCGAAGACTACCATCGGGTCCTCGGCGAGCGGCTGAAGGCGCTCGCATCGTTCCTGCAGGCGGAAGCGCCGGACTCGCGGAGCCGCGCCTATGTGGACACGGGTGCCGTGATGGAGAAGGCCTGGGCCCAGCGGGCCGGGCTCGGCTGGATCGGCAAGCACTCAAACCTGGTGTCCGCTCAGCATGGCTCCTGGCTAGTGCTGGGGGAGGTGCTGACCACGGCAGACCTGAACCCCGATGAGCCCGGCGCCGACCTCTGCGGGACCTGCACACTGTGCATCCGCGCCTGTCCGACCGGCGCCATCACCGAGCCCTACGTCGTGGACGCGCGCCGCTGCCTGTCCTACCTGACGATCGAGCAGAAGGGTCGCATCCCGAAAGAATTCCAGCGCGCGCTGGGGAACCGCATCTTCGGCTGCGATGATTGCCTGGACGTTTGTCCCTACAACCACCAGGCGACCCCGACAGCCGAACCGGCATTCCGCGCCACCCCGCTCACCTTGAACCCCAATCTGGACGCCCTGGCGCGGCAAACCGCCGCGGAGTTCCAGGCTGCGTTCCGCCACAGCGCGGTCCGCCGCGCAACCCATGAGGGTCTGCAGCGCAGCATCGCCATCGCCCAACAGAACGCCTCATGAACCCCTCGTTTTCCACCTACCTCGTCAACCCCCCGTTCGGCGACCCCGGCCTGTATGTCGAGATCCGTTGGGCCAAGCGCGCGCTCCTCTTCGACCTGGGCGACAACACGGCCCTGAGCCCGACTCGGCTGCTGCGCGCCATGGACGTGTTCGTCTCGCACACGCACATGGACCACTTCATCGGGTTCGACCGGCTGCTGCGCATCGCGCTGGGGCGGGGCAAGACGCTCCGCCTTTACGGCCCGCCGGGGTTGATCGCCAACATCGAGGGGAAGTTGCGCGGCTACACCTGGAACCTCGTGGATGGCTACCCGCTGACGATCGAGGCGCGCGAATTCCATCCCCGGCAGATCCGCACCGCCGTCTATCGCGCCATCGAGGCCTTCCGGCCTGCCGAGGGACCGTTCGAAGTCAGGCCCGAGGGTGAGCCGTTTCTGGTCCTGGTGGATCCCATGTTTACGGTCTACGCCACGTCCCTGAACCACCGCATCCCGTCCTTCGCCTACGTCCTGCAGGAGAAGTTCCATGTGAACATCAACAAGGAACGACTGCACGCGGCGGGACTACCCGTCGGGTCGTGGCTGAAAGAAGTCAAGCAGCATCTCTGGGACAGCCGGCCCGACGACTTCCGGTTCACCGCGACGCTGTACGTCGAACACCGCAAGGAGGAGCGGGAGTTCGTGCTGGGTGAATTGAAGGAGCGCTTCGTGACGATCTCCCGCGGGCAGAAGGTCGCCTACGTGGTGGATGCCCGCTACGACGACGAGAACGAGGCCAAGATTGTCGCGCTGGCCCAGGGCGCCGACGTGCTCTACTGCGAGGCCCCCTATCTGGATCAGGACGCCGACAAGGCGCAGGAGCGGTACCACCTGACGGCGCGGCAGGCCGGCCTGCTGGCCCGGAAAGCCGGCGTCCGGGAGTTGGTCGTGTTCCACTTCTCCCCGCGCTACACTGGGCAAGGCGATCTGCTATACAAGGAAGCGCAGGAGGAGTTCGCCTGCATCGGAGAACGGGGGTGAAGGCCCTCGTCCTCGGCGCGACCGGATTCCTGGGGTCCAATTTGGTGCGCGCCCTCCTGGCCAACGGACACCAGGTCCGCGCGATGGTACGCCCGACGAGCAACACCCGGACGCTCGATGGTCTGGACGTGGAACGCGTGCTGGGGGACCTGCGCGATCCCGGTTCGCTGGCCCGTGCGTGCGCGGGCGTTCAGGTCGTCTACCAGACGGCCAGCTACTACCCGCCGCAGACGATCCCGGCCCGCGCCGCCAGGGCCCAAGCCTTGATGGAGACGCAGCATCTGCTGACTGCCGCGCAGCGCGCTACTGTGTACCGGTTGGTCTTCACCAGCACGCTCACCACCATCGGATTTCCGGCCGATGGCGGGCTGGCAACCGAAGCATGCCCGTTCATGCCGATGTTTCCGAACAATCCCTGCCTGATAGCCAAGGTGGCCATGGAGAACCTGGTCCTGGACGCGGCGCGAGAGCGGGGATTCCCTGCGGTGGTCGTCAATCCGACCGCCTTTTTCGGTCCCTATGACAGCAAGCCCACAAGCGGGACCCAGATTCTGATGATCGCGAGACGGCTGATGCCCCTGTACATCGCGGGCAAGGCCAACGCCATCGACGTCCGGGACGTGGCCGTGGGCATGATATTGGCAGCCGAGCGTGGCCGGCTTGGGGAGCGTTACATCCTGGGCAACTGGAACACCACGCAAAAGGAGCTCAATGCCCTCATCGCCCGGGAGGCCGGGGTGATGGCCCCGCTGGCGCCGGTCCCCTTCCCGCTGGCGCGATACGGGACCAAGGTGCTGGAATGGGCCTTCCAGACGGTCCTCGGGCAACCTTCTCCCGTTCCCAGTTTCTTCGTGGAAATGCTCCCGCACATGCAGCATTACGACTGCTCCAAGGCCATCCGCGAGCTGGACTATCCCCGCAACCCGGTCGAGACCGCCATCCGCGACGCCATCCAGTGGTTCCGGGGCAACGGGTACCTGGGACGTGTCTATCCTTCCGGATAGGACTTGACGCTATTGTTGTTGCATTCACAGAAATCTGGTTAAATGCCGGGTCTATTCTTAAAAAGTCCTTGTGGTGGTGAATAGCCCAGCACAGGTGATCGCTGCGCTGGGCTCAGTAAGCTTGGTGGGGAGGTGGAGCCATGGCAGATTTCGTTCGTAGTGCTTCTTACTTCAAAATGGCGGCTCCGGACAAGGCAGGGGAAGGCGCCCGCGCCCTCAGCGGGCTTCGCGATGCCGGCGTCAATTTGCTGGCGTTCTCCGGCTTTCCTCGGAACCGTCGCGCGCAACTCGATTTTGTGCCGGCCGACCCGATGGCCTTCAAAGCGGCGGCCAAGCAGGCCAAGCTCAAAGTGGTCGGTCCCAAGGCCTGCTTCCTGGCGGAAGGGGACGATCGCCCCGGAGCCGGCGCAGAACTGATGAGCAGGCTCGCGGAGGCGAGGATCAACGTCACCGCCATGCAGGCCATCTCGGCCGGCTCGGGTCGTTACGGCGCGATCTTTTGGGTCAAGCCAAGCGACGTCAAGAAAGCGGCGAAGCTCTTCGGCGTCCACTGACGTCGGGTAGGGGCGCCATCCGTGCGCCCCTACTTCACATTCACCACCGTGACGCCATCCCCGCCTTCGGCGCGCTCGCCGGGACGGAAGGAAGCGACGTACGGCGAGGTCTTCAGGTAGTCGCGGAGCGCCTGCTTGAGGCGGCCAGTCCCGTGGCCGTGGATGATCCTGACCGTTTGGGCTCCGGCCAGCGCCGCCCGGTCCAGACACGCCACGACGGCTTCCTGCGCCTCTTCCGCCGTCTGGCCACGCACATCCAGCACCCTGGAAGATCCTTGTATCTGTAGGGGCGCAGCATGCTGCGCCCCTACCGTCTTTTTCCCGCGTATCTCTTGAGACGCAGCCTCACCCGCTCCCTCAGCCAAGCCGGCCAGATCCGAGACCTCCACTAAGACTTCCGCCTCCCCCATACGGATCCGGACCCGTTTCTTGCCTGACGGATTCTCAAGCAGCACCCCCCGGGTGCCCAGGTTGACAACCTCGACGCGATCGCCGACCCGTAAGTCTGACGCTGGCCGATAGTCGCCCGATCGGGCCAAGCTGGCGCGCATGGCCTGCTCGATCGCCGCCAGCCGTTCCTTCGCCTCGCGGGCCTTGACCAGTCGCTTGTCGGTCTTGATCTCCTCGATCACCGACTGCACCTCGGCGCGCGCCTTCAGGATCTCGTCGGTGACCTTCTTGCGGACGGTCTTGCGGCTCTCTTGCTCGGTCGCGGCGAGCCGGGCGGCCAGCTCTTTCTGCAGGCGGGCCGCAGTCTCCGCCTCGGCCAGAAGCTCGGCCGTCCGGCGCGCGTCTTCATCCAGCTTCCGGCGCGTCTCCTGCAGCTCCTCCATCAGCCGTTCCAGCGCGCGCTCCCTGGCGTCCACCAAGCGGACAGACTCGTCGAGGATCGCTTCATCCATGCCCAGCCGGCCGGCGATGTCGATGGCGGAGCTGCCGCCCGGCATCCCGAGGATCAATCGATAGGTGGGGGCCAGCGTGGCAATGTTGAACTCGACGCTGGCGTTGGCAAAGCCGGGATGGGACTGGGCAAGCGCCTTGAGGGCGTTGTAATGGGTGGTGGCGACGACCGTGAAGCCGCGCTCGGCCAAGTGGACCAGGAGCGCGTGCGCCAAGGCCGCACCCTCCGCCGGATCGGTGGAGGTCACCGGCTCGTCCAACAGGACCAGCGCCGCGGGGCCGGCCTCGCGGAGGAGAGCGATCATGTCGGTCATGTGGGCGGAGAAGCTGGAGAGGTCCTTGGTGAGGTCCTGCGCGTCCCCGATGTCGGCATAGACTTCGGAGAAGAATGCCATGTCCGATCCCGGCGCGCATGGAAGCTGTAGCCCGGCGCGTACCATGAGGGCAAACAGGCCGACGATCTTCAGCGTGACCGTCTTGCCGCCGGTGTTGGGTCCGGAAATGATCAACACGCGAACCGGATCGCACAAGTCGAGATCGTTCGGGACGACGGGCTCCTGCCCTTGCAGGCGGCTCAGGACCAGCAGCGGGTGGCGGGCCTCCTTGAGCCGGATACGCCCTTCCGCGTTCACCAGCGGATCGGAGGCTTTGAGCAGCCGCGCCAGCGAGGCCTTGGCGCGAAGACAATCCAGGCGACCCAGAACGTCCAGGCCAGTCCTGAGCGCATCCGCGTGCGCCGCCACCTGCTGGCTCAGGTCCTGCAGGATGCGGTGCACCTCGCGGTCCACCGCCAGGTCTGCTTCCTTGATCTGGTTGTTCAGGTCCACCAACTCTCGCGGCTCGATGAACACCGTGGCTCCGCTGGCGGACATGTCGTGCACGATCCCGGGTACCTCGTTCTTCCGCTCGGCCTTGATCGGCAAGACATAGCGGTTCTCACGCTGCGCGAAGTACTGCTCTTGCAGCAGGTCGGCGAACCGCGGCGACCCGAGCATGGTCTCCAGCTTCGCACGGATCTTCTGCTTGAGCGCGTTGGCGTGGTGGAGCAGGTCTCGCAACTCCGGTGTGGCGGACTCGCGAATGTTGCCTTCGTGGTCCACGCACCGGTCAATGGCGCGCTTCAGATCGGGCAGATCGTCAAGGTCGGCGGCGACGGCCGAGAGGGTCGGCGCCTCATCCCGGCGGCGCTGCAAGTAGCGCAGGATGTCGGAGACGAGGCCTAGGATGATCGCAAGGTCCCGGCAATCCACGGCCAGCAGCGGGGCCCCTTTCGCCGCCCGCTCCACGACAAGGCGGAGGTCCGGGAAGCTGGTCAGCGGCAGGCCTTCCCCGCTCGCCTCCAGGGCCACCATCTCGGCAGTCTCCCGGAGCGAGGTGCTGGCTTCTTCCAGCGTCTCCGCCAGGGGCAGACTTCGGCACCGCTCGGCCCCCAGGGCCGACACGGCGCGACCGGCAAGCGCCTCCAGGACTGCGTTCCATTCCAGCACCTGCCTGGCCTTGGCCAGCAGCGCGTCACGATTCTTCACGCATGCCTCATTGCCAAACGAAGCGTAGTATACTCCGACCCCATGGCCTTGACGACGACAGAGATCCGGGAGGTCCTTGCCGAGATCGCTCCCTCGCTCGTCAGTGGCCGGGTGCAGAGGGCCTATCAGCCGCACCCCGAGGCAGTCACCCTTGAGATCCGGTGCAAGGGCAAGACCCTCATGCTCTACTGCTCGGCCGATCCGGAGACCGCGCGCCTGCACCTCCTGCCAAAGAAACCCCTGAACCCGCCGACCCCGCCGCCGTTCTGCCAGTTGCTGCGTGCCCGCCTCGAAGGCGCACGAATTGAGGGCATTGAACAGGTCGCCGACGATCGCATCGTTCGGCTCGACATGCAGCGCGATGGAAAACCCGTAACTCTGGTTGCGGAGCTGACCGGACGGACGGCCAATCTCATGGTGCTTGATGAAGCCGGGGCCGTGAGAGGGCAGTTGCGCAAAGGGCGATTCAGGACAGGGGACACGTACGTTCAGCCAGCATCGAAGACCTCTCACCCGCACCCTCTCCCCGTTGACCTATTGCAGTTGAAAGAGCAATGGGTGCCCCGGGCGAGGGGAAATTCTTTTCCCTCTACACTGAAGGGAGAAGGCAAGGGTGAGGGGGAATTTCCGATCAGCGCCGAGCTGGAGCGGCGCTATCAGGAACGCGACGAGGCACGAGCCAAGGCTCGGAAGCTCGACGCCATCAAGGCGGGTCTACGGAAAACGCTGAAGCGGACGGCCAAGCGCATCGAAGCCTTGGAAGCAGACCTGACCAAGGCAGAGCGCTATCGCGACTACAACCGGTATGGGGAACTGCTCAAGTCCCATCTCGGGGAGATCGGCAAGGGCGCCACGGCCATCACAGTCCCCGACTACTTCGATGCCGCGCTGCCCGATCTCGTCCTGCCGCTGGACCCGGCCAAGAGTCCCCAAGGTAATCTGGACGACTATTTTCGGAAGTATAAAAAGTACCAGAACGCCCAGAAGGCGATCCGCCCGCGCCTACAGGCCGCTCAAGCTGAAGCGGCGACCTTGCGTGAGCGCCTGGCCGCGCTCGACCGTGATGAAGCGCCGGCGGAGGTAGGGAATCTTGTAGGGGCGGTTCGCGAACCGCCCCGACGCCGCAAGAAAGAAACCGCCCCTGCCAAACCGTTCCTCAGGTTCACCTCAGAAGCAGGCGATTCGATTCTCGTGGGACGCAACAGCCGCGAAAACGAGGAGCTCACGTTCGGCCTGGCCCGTAGCCACGACCTCTGGCTGCATGCAAGCGGTGCCCCAGGGTCCCACGTGGTGCTCCGGCTGGAGAAGGGCGCGGAGCTCAGGAAGGAATCTCTCCTGGATGCAGCGACCCTGGCGCTGCAATACAGCGACCTGCGCAAGAGCGGGCAGGGAGAGGTCCTCTACGCCTACCGCAAGCATGTCCGCAAGCCGCGCGGAGCCAAGCCCGGCCTCGTCACCGTCACCCAGGACAAGCGCCTCTTCCTCAAGCTGGACCGGAAACGGCTGGCGCGCCTCAAAGAATCGCAGGTGAGAGAAAATAATTAGTCGAGTGGCGCCGATGGCGCCGGAGACGAAGGGGTGGCGGGTGCAGGGCTTCCGCCAACCCCTCTCCTTCCCAATTGGTGCGGATCCAAGAATTCTTGCGGGTGGCGCCGAGCGGGGCGCCCCGACGAGCCAGAGCGCCTACAGGCGGGGCTGCCACGCCGAAGCCACCCGTTGCAATCGAGCGGGTGACACCGCATGGGTGCCCGGGTTACCCGTTGCTCCGGGAATGCAACGGGTGCCCAGCGCGGGGCGTACAGCCGGGTCTGCGGGGCCTCGACGGCGAAACGCCCAGCTGCGCTGGGCTATGCGGGGGCAGGACCCGCTCAAAGAGCAACGGGTTCCCGGCTCGGCGGGGCTGCTCGGCGGCAGGACCCCGGAGCCGCAGGCGACAGAACTGTCCCTACTCGCCGACGCGCACCAGCAGCCCCTTGTCCTTGCACGCCGCGAACATCACGTGGAACCAGACAATCAGCACGGTGAGGTAGACAGCATTGAGCCCGACGGCCCAGGCCAGGTTGTGCGCGGGAAACGTCCCGGCGGTGATGACCGCGCGCATGCCCTCGAAGACGTGCGTGGCCGGATTGAGCCGCGCGATCGCCTGGAGCCAGTCCGGCAGGACGCTCAGCGGATAGAAGACGCAGGAGATCGGCTGGAAGAGAAAGACCATGCCCCACGCCAGGACCTCCACCTCCTGGCCGTACCGCATGATCAGGCCGGTCGTCAGGACGCCGATGCACCAGCCCGCGATGACGAGGTTGAGGATGAAGGGGATGAGCGACACGCCCAGCACGAAGATATTGAACGAGTAGAACGCCAGCGCGGCCAGCACCGTCACGCAGGACACCGCCAGGACCTTGCTCACGCTCAGGATCATGGTAGCGGCCAGGAACTCGCCCGTGGTCAGCGGGCTGGCGAACAGGTTCATCAGGTTGCGCGACCAGATCTCCTCCAGGAAGGAGATCGTGATCCCCTGCTGGGCCCGGAACAGCACGTCCCACAGGATCAGTGCTCCCAGGAAAAACAGGACGAAGTTTGGCAGCGCCGCCTTGAACTGCGCGAGGTAGAGCGTAATGAAGCCCCAGATGAGGAGGTCCACGAAGGGCCAGTAGACGATCTCCAGGACCCGGGGGAAGCTCCGCTTGTAGAGGTACAGGTGGCGGCTCAGCAGCGCGGCGATACGATGGAGTTTCATGAACGCCTCATGCCCGCGGCGCGGTCCGCGCGAGCTTCAGAAACACGTCTTCCAAATCGGCCTCGCCGTAGACGGCCTTGATTGCCTCGGACGTCCCTTCCGCGACGATCCGGCCCCGCTGGAGAAAGATGATCCGGTCCGACATCTCCTCCATCTCCCGCATGTTGTGCGAGGTGTAGAGCACGGTGAGCCCGGTCGAGCGTCGGATTTCCTTGATCAGCGCGCGCGTCTTATCCGCGATGTCGGGGTCGAGGCTGGCCGTCGGCTCGTCCAGGAACAGGACCTTGGGGGCGGTCAGGAAGGCCTTGGCCAGCGAGAGACGCGTCATCTGGCCGGAGGAGAGCTTGCGGGTGATCTTGGTCCGGAACTCCTCCATCTCCAACCGCTTGACGATGTCGTCGATCCGCGACGTGATCCGATCCATCCCATAGAGCTTGCCGACGACCCGGAGGTTCTCCTCGACGGTCAGGGCCTGGGGCATCGAGACATAAGTCGAGGAGAAGTTTACCCGGCCCAGGATCTCCTCCCGGTGGCGGTCGAAAGGCAGGCCGAATATGCGGATCTCGCCGGCGGTCGGCGTGATAAGCCCCAGCAGCATCTGGATGGACGTGGTCTTGCCGGCGCCGTTCGGGCCCAACAGGCCCAGGATCTCTCCTTGCCGGATGTCGAACGAAACGCCGTCCACGGCCGTGAAGTCGCCGAAGCGCTTGGTCAGATTCCGGACTTGGACGATCGGCTCTGCCATAGTGCGCGATTGGGATTAGAAGAGGTACTTTTCGAGTTTTTCGTCGACATGGCAGGTGAGGCACTTCCGGCTCAGGACCTTGCCGTCGTACTCGGTCTTGCCGTCATGGCACCGGAAGCAATCGGCCTCCCGATGGGCCTTGACCATCGAGGCCTCGATGGACGCCTGCTCTGCCTTCGGAATCTCGTCCAGCCTGATGTGCCCGCGCGGGATCACGATTTTGTAACCCTTGAACGGCTTCGCGTGGACCACGGTGGCGTGACAAGTCGTGCACCCTTCGCCCTTGCCCCGCTTCTGGAAGGCCTCCATGTGCTTGCGGTGGGCCATGATCAGGCCAGCCTTCTTCAGAGGTCCGGGCAGGTCCCGCTCCGCGATCTCCGAGATGCGCAGCATGTTCCGATGGCAGGACAGGCAGACCTCGGAATACACGGTCGCCTTCAAGTCCTCGGGATTCTTGGGGGTGCCGAACAAGGTGACCCAGACATCATGCGTCCCCTTGATGACCTTGTCCTGGATGAACCCTTCGAGCGTCGGCCGGACGTGACAGGCCACGCAGGTCACCTCCTTGTGCGAGGAATTCACCCAGCTATCGTAGGAGGGCTTGATGGTGTGGCAGGTCGCGCAGAACTTGGGGGCACTCGTGAGGGGGATCGCCACGGCTGCGGCGACCACCCCAAGCACCGCCACGACGATCACGATCAGGACGGTCTTGGGGATCCTGCATTCCATCAGGCAGGCGGGCCGCGCCTAAGGGGAAAGCGCTTGCCGATGAGGGACGCCAGACCGGAGATATCGTCGGGATGAAACACGGGCACGCCGCCCGGCACCTGATCGAGCGGTTTGTTCGACACCAGCGCCAGCAATCCCTCCGGCAAGACCTCCACCTCCCCGACGTGGTCACGCACCACGACCACCTTCGGATAGCCTTCGCTCTTCCAGCCCTCCGCGATGATCAGGTCGGTTCCGTCCCGCACGTACCGCTCGCGCAGTTCCTCGACGCGGACTTCTTTATCCACGTCGGCGAACATCGCCAGGCTGCCTTTGGAGGTCACGAGGACCGTCTTGGCCCCGGCCCGCTTGAGTCGCCAGGAATCCTTGCCTTCGGTGTCGAGGTCAAAGCCGTGGCCGGCGTGCTTGATCGTGGCGATCCGGTAGCCGTCCCGGACCAGCACGGGGATCACGCGCTCAATGAGCGTGGTCTTGCCGCTGTTGGAGCGGCCGACGAAGCAGAGGATCGGCGGAAGGGAGGGCTCCATGGCTCAGAACCCGCCTCCCAGCACCTGGACGTTCACGACGTCGCCGGGCTTGAGCTTTTCCACCTCCACCGGCACGTCGATGAGGCCGTTGGCCTTGACCATGGAGGTCAGAATGCCGGAGCCCTGGCTCCCGGTCGTCCGCACCATGAGCATGCCGTTTTCCATCCAGAGGATGCCGCGGAGGAAGTGCCGCCGATCCGGCCGCTTCGAGAACTTCTCCTGGAACAGCGCCTGGACGACCGGCCGGCTTAGCACCTGGCTGCCGCACATCTTGAGGATGGCCGGGCGCACGAGCTGCTCGAAGGTAACCATCGAGGAGACAGGATTGCCCGGCAGGCCAAAGGCCAGGGTCTTGCCGATGTTGCCGAAGGCCACGGGTTGGCCGGGCCGGATCGCCAGCTTCCAGAAGTTCATCTCGCCGCCGAGTTCCTGGAAGACCGGCTTCGTGAAATCGTAGTCGCCCATCGAGACGCCGCCGGACAGCACCAGGAAGTCGGCGTTCAGGCCTTCCCGGATCTTCCGCTTCAAGTGATCGGGGTTGTCCTTCGCGATACCCAGGAGGATCGGAAGGCCGCCCGCCTCTTTGACCTGCGCGGCGATCGCGTAGCTGTTCGAGTTGACGATCTTCTCCTCGTTGAAGCGCTCGTCGAGGTCGGCCAGCTCATCGCCTGTCGAGAGGATCGACACCCGCGGACGCTGGTAGACGAAGATGAATGACTTGGCCAGGATGGCCAACATGCCGGCTTCGGCCGGCCGGATGGCCTTGCCTTTCGGAATGATGCAGTCGCCTTTTCGAACGTCCTCCCCCTGCAGCCGGATATTGGCACCCTTCTTTTCTTCCTTGAAGACCTTGACGGTCGTCGGCGTGTTCTCGGTGTCCTCCACCTTGAGAACCGTGTCGGCCCCTTTGGGGATGGGCGCGCCGGTCATGATCCGGATCGCCTCGCCCTGGCCGACCGTCTTCGTCGGGAACTTCCCCGCCGGCACGTCCTCGATGACCTTGAGCACAGTGGGCGTCGTGATGGCGTGCGCCTGCTGGATGTCCCCATAGCGCACGGCGAACCCGTCCATCGCCGAGTTGTCCCAGGGCGGGTTGTCCCGCTCGGCGATGATGTCCTCGGCCAGGACGCGCCCCAGCGCGTCAAGCAGGCCAATCTTCTCGACGCCCAGGACGGGCACGGTGTCCAGGACGACCTTCAGCGCATCTTCTAAGCGAGTGAGGCTTTCTTTCATTGCTTGATCGGGGAAAAGCCGGGCTTGTTCTTGGGCGGCGCCAGGGGCCCGGACCGCTTGCGGACGAAGTCTTCCACCTTCTGGGCAAGCTCATGGAATGCCGCCGCCGTGTCCGTGTCCGAGCAGAACATGGCATAGGGCTCGCCGGCGTCGCATTGCACAGCGACATCCGGGTCGAGCGGGATGCGCCCGAGGAACGGCACGGCCATCTCGAGGGCCGCCGCCTCGCCGCCGCCCTTCTTGAACACCTCGATCTCCTTGTGGCAGTGCGGGCAGGTCATCCCGCTCATGTTCTCCACGATGCCGATGACCGGGAACTCGCTGTCCTTGACGAAGTTGACCGACTTACGCGAGTCCAGCAGCGCGACTTCCTGAGGCGTCGTGACGATGATGCAGCCCGTCACGTCGCCGATGAGGTCCATCGTGGTCACCGACTCGTTGCCGGTCCCCGGCGGAAGGTCCACCAGGAGATAATCCAGCTCCTGCCACTCCACCCCGCCGATGAGCTGGTTGATGAACTCGTACTTGTAGGCGTCGCGCCAGACGATCGGGTCGTCGGAACTCTGGAGCAGGAAGGCCATGGAGGCCACCTTGATGTTGTATGCCTGGAACGGGATGATGCCGCCCGTCGCGCTGATCTTCAGCTTCTGCCCCTCCCCGCCGACCATCTTGGGGATGTTGGGCCCGTGGATGTCCATGTCCACGACGCCGACTTCCTTGCCCAGGAGCGCCAGGCTCACGGCCAGGTTCGTCGTGACGGTACTCTTGCCGACCCCTCCCTTGTTGCTCATGACCAGGATCTTGTTGCGGATGACCGACATCCGCTTGTTCACAAGCCAGCGGCTGTGCCCTTCCTTGTCCTTCTGGCAGGTCTCGTTCTCGTCGCAGAGGGCGCAGGCCCAGAGATAGGTGCAGGGCTGGGAGGCCGGGTGAGAAATGATGGGGATCTCTCCAGGCATTGACTATCGCCCTTGGACCTTGTCCACGGTATGCTCCAGCACCGGCAGCACGACGGCGAGGTTCTCCCGCGCCCCGCGGGGGCTTCCCGGCAGGTTGACGATCAGCGTCCGGCCGCGGATGCCGGCCGTCCCGCGCGACAGCATGGCCGTCTGCACCTTCTTCAGACTCTCCAGCCGCATGGCCTCTCCGATCCCGGGAATCTCCTTCTCGGCCACCTCGCGGGTGATCTCCGGCACCACGTCCGTGGGACGGACCCCCGTGCCGCCGACGGTCAGCACCACGTCGGCTCTGCCACCCTCGCAGAGCGACACCAGCCGGTCACGGATCGCCTGCCGCTCGTCCGGCACCACGTCGTACGACGCGAGGCTGGCGGGAATGGACTCGACGAGCTGCACCAAGGCGGCCTTCCCCTTATCTTCCTCCTGCCCGTCGGCGATCTTACTGCTTACGACGAGGATCGCGGCTCTGATCACCGATTGCCGGCTGCGGCGGTCGCGGTCGAAGCTGCCGGAGCCACCTCCGGCGCCGGTTTCTTCTTGCCGAAGAGCCGGGCCCCCACGATCCCTATCTCATAGAACGCATACATGGGCACCGCCATGATGGACTGGTTGAACGGATCCGGGGTCGGCGTCAGGATGGCCGCGATCGCAAAGGAGCCGACCAGGGCCCACTTCCAGTAGCGGCGCAGCATCACGGCATCCACCCAGCCCAGGCGCGCCAGCAGCGTGATGGCCAGGGGCAGCTCGAACATCAGCCCGAACACCAGCAGGAACCACAGCATGAACCCCACGAACGAGGCGATCGACAACTGCGGGACAAAGCCGGAATCAATCCCGTACTGCACCAGGAAGTTCAGCGCGAACGGCAGCACCACGAAATAGCAGAACAGGAGGCCCACGTAGAACGCGATGCTGCTGATGATCACGAACGGCAGCACGAAGCGCCGTTCGTGCGCCAGCAGGCCGGGCGCCGAGAACACCCAGATCTCCCAGAGAATGTAGGGCATCACCACAAAGGTGGCGAACACCATCGAGACCTTGACGTTGTTCCAGATGGCCTCGGCCGGGGAGAGGAACACGAACGGGACTTTCTGTAGAGACGTAGGTTCCCACTTCATCACCAGTTGGCCGGTGGACAGCCACGTCACCAACTGGCCGAGATTGCCGCTCTTCATGATGCCGTCGAGGGTGTACTTGTCGCCGAACTTGACGAAGACGAAGGCGTTCTGGAGCGGGATGCGCACCACATCCATGATCTGGACGGAGAAATAGAACGAGCACGCGAAGACGATGGCCAGGATGACGACAGCCCGCGTGAGCCGGACCCGGAGCTCCTCCAGGTGCTGGGTCAGCGGCATCTTCGGGTCTTCCATCGGCGCAAAGACCCGGTCCTGAAGGTCTTTGAAGAACTTATCGAAGCGTCCGCTTGCCATTGCCGTTATTCGTTACTCGTTAAACGTTATTCGTAAGCTGTCATTCCGTTTCCCGTATAACGTTTCACGTGTAACGGTTCCTCAGGGGTTGATGACAATGAACAGGGAGTTGCCCTGGCGGTTCACCAGCAGGACCGCGTTCTCGTCCTTCTTGATCTTGGCCGCCGCCGCCTCGTAGTCCTTCACCCCGGTGATCGCCTGGCGGTTGATCTCCTGGATCACATCCCCACGCTGCAAGCCGGCCTGCTCCGCCGGGCTCCCGGCCTGCACATGCGCGACCACCACGCCGGTCGTCTTCGGCGCGATGTTGAGCTGGGCCCGGGTTTCTTCATCGATCGCCCTGACGCGCAGATCGGACAGGACATTCAGAGGCGCCTTACGCGCTTCCCCCGCCTCCGGCGCCGCGGAGCCTGGTTCAACCCCCCGAGCCAACATGGCGTCCGAGGGACGCTCGCCGATATGGATCGTGAGCGCCTTCTCCTGGCCCTCCCGGAGCACCTTGAGCGAGACCTTCGTGCCCACCGGCGTCTGGGCGACGCGGTTCCGCAACTCGCTGACGGTCTGCACTTCCTTGCCGTCGAACTCCACGATCACGTCGCCGCGCTGGATGCCGGCTTTCAAGGCCGGTCCCTGCTCGTTCACGTCGCTGACCAGGGCGCCCTTCTGCTCCCTCACCTTGAACGCCTTGGCCAGCTCCGGCGTGATCTCCTGAATGGCCACGCCCAGCCACCCGCGGACGACTTTCCCCGTCTTGATGAGGCTCTCGGTGACGGGTTTGGCGAGCGAGACCGGCACGGCAAACCCGATGCCTTCGTTGCCGCCCGTACGGGAGAAGATCGCGGTGTTGATGCCGATGAGCTCCCCTTTGAGGTTCACCAGCGCGCCGCCGGAGTTCCCCGGATTGATGGACGCATCGGTCTGGATGAAGTCCTCGTAGTCCGCGATGCCCACATTGCCGCGCCCCAGGGCGCTGATGATCCCCATCGTCACGGTCTGCGACAGCCCGAAGGGACTCCCGACTGCCAGGACGATGTCGCCGACCTGCAGCTCGTCGTAATTGCCCCACTTTAGGGACGGCAGGTTCGTGGCTTCGATCTTGATGACCGCCAGATCGGTCTTCGGATCCGTGCCGATGATCTTGGCCTGGTATTCTTTCTTGGTAGACAGATAGACCTTGATCTCCGAGGCCCGGTCGACCACGTGGTTGTTGGTCACGATATAGCCGTTGGGATCGATGATCACGCCCGACCCCCCGGACATGTCAGGACGGGGAGGGCCGCCAAACGGGGGCCCAGGTTCAGGCTCCTCCTGCTCACCGGGAGGCCCGCCAAAGGGGCCCGGTCCAAAAGGTCCCGGTGGCGGAGGGCCCCCGAACGGGCCCGGGCCAGGACGACCGGGCGGGCCTTCATGATCTCTCCGCCGCGGGTCGCGGGGCCCTCGGACCCGCTCACCCTGCGTGACCTGGATGTTCACGACCGCAGGGGTGACGGCCTTCACGATGGGAGAAAAGCTTTG
>Ga0209055_1000928_pt1 | contig 19670 bp, 13 predicted proteins | sample GraSoiAngelo_110_FD_185875 | JGI IMG/M metagenome (GOLD analysis project Ga0209055, IMG submission 185875) | Grasslands soil microbial communities from the Angelo Coastal Reserve, California, USA - 14_0903_12_30cm (SPAdes) (version 2) | ecosystem: Environmental > Terrestrial > Soil > Grasslands ... | reverse complement strand
GCTCATCGGCATCGCCCTCGATTACGATGAAATTATTCGGATGTGCTTTCAGCCACTCGGCATCAGCCTGGAGAACTGCTCTCTGCCCCGGAGTTATATCGGAACGGTCGAAGGCGAAGTGAATGTCCTGTACATTCTGTTCCACTGTTTGCTCCTGCGCCGGTCTTGGAATTGACGCTTGCGGAACGGTAGGATTTTCTATTGGCCGGCCCGCATAATCTTTGCCGTTATTTTGGTCTGGAACAGCCGTTGCAGCGAGGTTGGACTGCGCAAGCGATATACCGACCGACAGGAGGGCGAACAGCGCAGTTTTCACGCATCTACAAACCATACAGACCTCCGTAGCCGAAAGGCACTGTCATTAGTTTCCGCGAAACGCAGAAGAGAGCTATCCGGTCAATACCGTATTGATGGCAGGATGTTAGCCCAGTCCTGGGCGCACATTTCGTTCCGTTGTCGTCAAATCAGGCGTAAGTAAAGGCTCAGTTTCAATTGGGGCGTGGTTTGGCTTTGCGTTCTTGGCGGCAGTTCTTTGCGAGCTTTGCGGTAAAGAAGAACTTAACCGCGAAGAACGCCAAGGACTCGCAAAGGACACAAAGCAAGTCCTTAGACCAAGGGGCAAACTGAGACACTACCCAGGCGTAACCCGGTTTGCTGCCGCTGACCACTAACGATAAACTTAAGCCTTTCAAGAGGTGTGGTCATGTTAGTTGTCATGCAAGCGCACGCCACGGAAGAACAGGTGCGTGCGGTTTGCCGCAAGATTGAATCCCTGGGATATCGCGCCCACCCCATGCCGGGCGCGCAGCGGACCGCGGTTTGCGTTACTGGAAACCGGGGCGAAGTCGAGGCCGGCACGCTGGAAGAAATGGCAGGCGTGCAAGAGCTGATTCGGGTCAGCAAGCCGTACAAGCTGGTCAGCCGCGACTTCAAAGAGGAAAACACGGTTGTTACATTTCCGGGCACCGATGCGGCCATTGGCGGGCCGGGGCTGGCGATCATCGCCGGGCCCTGCGCGATCGAAAGCCATGACCAGGCGTTTGCAGCCGCCGAGCGCGTGTGCCGGGCCGGAGCACAGTTCTTCCGCGGGGGAGCGTACAAGCCTCGCACTTCGCCGTACTCGTTTCAAGGGCTCGGCGAAGAGGGACTGCAAATTATGGCCGAGGTGCGCGATAGATTCGGCATGAAGGTCATTACGGAGGCTATTGATAACGAATCGCTCGAACTGGTTGAGCAATACGCCGATGTCGTCCAGATCGGTGCCCGCAATATGCAGAATTTTTCCTTGCTGAAGCGCGCAGGGCGGTGCAGAAAACCTGTGATGGTGAAGCGCGGGATGTCCGCGACGCTTGAGGAATTTTTGATGGCCGCCGAATATGTAATGAGTGAAGGTAATTACAACGTGATTCTGTGCGAACGGGGCGTGCGGACGTTTGCCGATCACACGCGCAATACGTTGGACTTGAGCGTAGTTCCAGCAGTACAGCGGTTGAGCCACTTGCCAATCGTCGTTGATCCCAGCCACGGAACCGGGAAGCGAAACAAAGTAACTCCGCTCTCGCGCGCCGCAATTGCGGTTGGCGCTGATGGACTGATGGTAGAAGTCCATCCTGAGCCGGACAAGGCGCTCTCGGATGGCATGCAGTCACTTTATCCTGATCAGTTTGATGAGCTGATGGCGCAAGTGCGCCAGATCGCGCCCGTGGTGAGGAGGACAGTGGTGGCGATTGGAGCGCGAGAAAGCGCAGCGGTGGTCAGCAGCTAATCTTTGGGGAATTGGCGGCATTTCGCAATCGCAGGTTGAGATCAGCTTCCGCATCTATTGATCGGCATTGCTCTGATAAGCTTTCCTGTTTTGTAGGAACCCTCGCCTTGAGAAAGCTCCTCCTCACAGTTCTCGCAGTGCCTATCGCTGCGGCGCTCGGCTGGTGGTACTTCCATCAACGCGAACTGCCCAACTATGGTCCGTCCTACCGCGAGTACGCTTACATCACGAATGGAAAGAGCAACACGGTCAGCGTGATCGATCTGCGGACGTTTGAGCCGGTGAGAACGCTCAAGGCCGGAAGTGAGCCGACTGGGATCGCAGCGAACAGTAAGAAGAATGAGATTTACATCGTCAATACAGGTTCGAATAATGTAAGTGTCGTAGACGCCGAACGCAACGAAGTTGTTGCGGCGATCGGGGTGCATGGCAGGCCATATTTCATTGACGTTTCGCCCGACGGCAGAAGAGCCTATGTGGCAAACTCAGGTTCGAACAATGTGTCCGCGATCGATCTTGAGCACCGCGCAGTGATCGGTAACGTGCGGGTAGGGGTTTCCCCGGGGTTGGCGAGAGTTTCTCCTGATGGCACAACTGTAGTGGTCAGCAATCGGGGCGACAACACAGTGTCTTTGATCGATGCGAACAGCTTAAAGGTGCGGAGCACGATTCCGGCTTGCCAGCAACCAGAGGACATTGCGATTCTGCCGGACAGCTCAAAGGCATTTGTGGCTTGCAGTGGCTCGGGCCAGGTGGCTTCGATCGACTTGAAGAGCGACAAGCTGCTGGCGCTCCTCGATGTTGGCGGAACACCGGTGAATTTGGTGGTGAAGCCTGACGGTGGAGAGTTAATCGTCAGCAATTTCGATTCGAACAATGTTTCCATCATTGAGACAACCACGAATGAGGTGAATGGAAGCTATCTGATCGGCACGCGGCCAGCGCGTGGGATTGTGAGCTCAGATAATTCGCGGTTATATGTGAGCAACTTCGGGTCGAATAGCGTTGCCGTGTACGACATTGATAACGGCAAGGTGATTGCGTCGGTGCCGGTGGGCAGCCATCCGGATGGGCTGGCGCTCTCGAAAAGCGAAAACTATTTGCTGGTGCTGAATTCGGCGTCAGGTGACATCACGGTGATTCAAAAACGCCAGCCGACGAAGCTTGAGCCTAGCGAGTACTCCCTGCTCACCATGATTCCGGTGGGCGTGCAGCCGAATAATATTGTGGTAAAGTCGTTTGTATTAACCAAGCCGCATCAGTGAGTTATACCAGCGTGCTGACCGGCATGAATTTCTGCACCCGATGGAAGCTGGGAATGCTGTTCGTATCCTTCAGTCGCATAACAGAGAGCACGATCAAAGAACTGGTCCAGCAATCGAAGTAGTTCTAATTCTCCATAAATCTCCACAGGGCTACGTAGGAATCCTTGCCGCTGCAGAAATTCCCAAAGATGTTCTTTGGTCAGCACGATGGCCCAGCAGAAATCGGCGAGGGAGACGCCCTGAGCTGCACGGCGTGCTCCGAGGTCGCGATAGCGAATCTCGACGTCGCTACCAGTCTTCGTGAGCAACCATTCCCCCAGATGTTCAAGTATTTCGTGGATGCGACTCCGCAGTTCTGCCTCGGGAACTTTTTGCATATCGCTGGTTCGGGCCGAGGCGCGCAATTTTTCGATCAATTCTTCCGCGAGACTATCGGCATGGCGTTCAATGAGGCGAACTAAACGCAGGGCAATCATAAAATCCTCAGGACACAATCAAAAACTTATGATCTCGTATCTGGAGATATCTACTTAGTTGGATGCAAAACATGAGATCACCGATGCGGCTTTGACGTGAGTGAATGGGCGGAAGTCCACATTGAGTAAGCCACGAAGGAACGCACATCGGATATTTTTTAGGCGTTGGCGCCGCAGCACTTCTTGTATTTCTTGCCGGAGCCGCAGGGACAAGGATCGTTACGACCAATTTTCGCGGTGCCGCGAACGACTTGCTGCACCGGTTGCATATCACCAGAGCCGGCCATGCGGGCTTGCTCCAGCTCGCGGCGCTTTTTGCGCTGGAAGGCTTCCTCAAGGTCGTCTACAGACGTAGCAATACTACGCGGCGGGCGGCGGCCGTTGCCGTCGGTGCCGCCTCCCGACCTAAGAACGGGAACGCCAGCTTCTGGTCCACCCTGGCCTTCGGGGCCGACGCTGGGCCGGCCCATGGTGCCTGAATCGCTGGGCCGCTCGAGAATCTGCATCAGGTAGAGATAGCGAACCGTCTCTTCCTGGAAGCGCTGCATCATCGCTTCGAACATGTCGAAGGATTCGCGCTTGTACTCGACTAGCGGATCATGCTGGCCATAGCCCCGGAGACCAATTCCCTCTTTCAAGTGATCCATTCCGAGGAGGTGGTCTTTCCATTGCGCGTCGAGCACGCTGAGCATGATCATGCGCTCGTGGTAGCGCATGGCATCAGGCCCAATTAGCTTTTCTTTTGCGTCGTAACGCTCTTTGAGCCTTTCAAAAATGGCGTCGCCCAGTTCCTGCCGATTCAACGTCTCAGGCTTGATGCCTTCGGCAAGAATGTCCACACCGAATCGAGTGAAGATCGCATCTTTCAGGCCCTTCAGATCCCAGTCTTCGGGATGAACTTTGGGCGGACAGTGCTGCTCGAGCAGTTCACCGAGAATGCCAGAGACATAATCCTCAAGGATCAATTCCTTTTGATCCACGCCTTCGAGCAACTGGCGGCGGAGGCCATAAACTGCCTCGCGCTGCTTATTCATTACGTCGTCGTACTCGAGCAAATGCTTGCGAGCTTCGAAATTTTGCGCTTCAACGGCTTCTTGCGCTTTTTCGATTCGGCGGGTGATCAAGCGTGATTCGATTGGAATACCCTCTTCCATCCCCAGCTTCTGGAGCAGAGTTGAGACCCACTCCTTGGCGAAGATGCGCATGAGGTCATCTTCCAGCGAGAGATAAAAGCGGGAGGCGCCGGGATCGCCCTGGCGGCCGGCGCGTCCGCGAAGCTGATTGTCAATGCGGCGTGCTTCGTGGCGTTCTGTGCCGAGAATAAAGAGACCACCCGTGGCCGTCACCTCATCGTGTTCTTTATCAGTCTGGGCTTTGTAGCGGCTGAAAATCTCGTTCCACTGATCCGTAGGGACAACGTATTCGTTGCCAGCGTAGTACCAGACTGTAGTCTTGCCGTCCTCCTGTGGACCTTCGATTTTGCCTTGCGCGGCGCGAATTGGCTGGGCGATTCCCTTCTTCACGCACTCCTGCTTGGCCATGAATTCTGGGTTGCCGCCGAGCAGGATGTCGGTTCCACGGCCGGCCATGTTGGTGGCGATCGTTACGGCGGCTTTGCGTCCGGCCTGGGCAACGATTTCGGCTTCGCGCTCGTGCTGCTTAGCGTTCAAAACCCAGTGTTTCACGCCTTTTTTCTTGAGCAGCTCGGAAAGGCGCTCGGATTTTTCGATTGACGTTGTGCCCACCAATACGGGCTGCCCGGTTTGGTTCAGTTTCTGGATTTCGTCCGACGCGGCAAAATATTTTTCTTTTTCCGTGCGGTAAACGATATCCGGATTTTCTTTTCTCAAGAGAGTCCGGTTCGTAGGAATAACGAGAACTTCCAGCCGGTAAATCTTTTCGAACTCGGGCGCTTCGGTTTCCGCGGTACCGGTCATGCCAGCAAGTTTCTTGTACATGCGGAAATAATTCTGAAAGGTGATGGTCGCAAGCGTCTGATTTTCGCGCTCAATTTTGACACCCTCTTTGGCTTCTACGGCCTGGTGCAGGCCATCGGACCAGCGGCGACCGGGCATCAGGCGCCCGGTGAACTCATCGACAATGATTACTTCGCCGTCCTTTACTACATATTCCACATCCCGGCGATACAGTGAGTGGGCTTTCACGGCGGTTTCGACGTGGTGCTTGAGGTCCCAATTTTCGGGATCGGCGATATTGCCGATGCCGAGGAGGCCCTCGACTTTTTCCCACCCTTCGTCCGTAACCGTGATGTTGCGATGCTTTTCGTCAACCACAAAATCGCCGGTGAGTATCTTCGGCTCGCCGGGAGCAGTATCTTTTTCTTCGCCTTTTGCGAGCTTGGGAATGATGCGATTGACTTTGTAATACTTGTCGGTGGACTCCTCGCTGGCGCCAGAAATGATCAACGGAGTCCTGGCTTCATCGATCAGGATGGAGTCGACTTCGTCCACAATCGCAAAGTTGTGCCCACGCTGCACGCAATCCTTCATATCGAACTTCATGTTGTCGCGCAGGTAGTCGAAGCCAAATTCGTTGTTGGTACCGTAGGTCACGTCGGCTGCATAGGCTTCGCGGCGCTCTTCGTCGTCGAGATCATGGACGATCACGCCGACGCTGAGGCCGAGGAATCGATAGAGCTTACCCATCCATTCGGAGTCGCGCTTGGCGAGGTAGTCATTGACCGTGACGACGTGTACGCCGCGTCCGCTGAGCGCATTGAGGTAGACAGGCAGGGTGGCAACCAACGTCTTACCCTCGCCCGTCTTCATCTCGGAGATCTTGCCTTCGTGCAGTACGATGCCGCCGATAAGTTGCACATCGAAATGGCGCATGTTAAGCACGCGGCGGCCCGCCTCGCGGACGACAGCGAAAGCCTCGACAAGGATTTCGTCGAGGGCTTCGTTGAGCACCTTGGTGCGCTCTTCTTCGAGTTGCTTGATGCGATCAGGATCGGCGTCCGGCTCGTCAGGAATCGCGCTGAGGCGTTCCTGGACGCGGCGGCGGAATTCGTCAGTTTTGGCGCGCAACTGCTCGTCCGAGAGCTTCTGCATCTCGGGCTCGAGCACGTTCATAGCCTCGACGCGAGGCATCAGACGCTTGATTTCGCGCTCGTTTCTGGTGCCGAAAATTTTGGCTGCAAGTGACTGAATCAAATCTGAAATCCTTTGGCAGGGACACTGCGCCTTGGCTCCTAGAAGCCTAGCATATTAGATGCTAGCTGCGGGTGTAAGTCGCTGGCTTGTGGCGCAGAATGCCACTCCACAGCGTTTCATGTATATTTTCGGCACCATTCCAATGCCCACCTTCTACGATCGCTTTGTCGAATGCGCTGAGCGCTGGCCGCAAAACGTTGCTCTGGAGATTCAGCGGCGGAATGGCACAGAGAGTTATACGTATTCCGAGGCCCGGCGGATGGCGGGGTCGGTGGGACGGTGGCTCCGGGAAAACGGCATCCAGCCACGTGCACGGATTGCAATTCTTGCGGACAATCATCCGCGCTGGGTAACCACATACCTTGGAATCATCGCTGCTGGTTGCACAGCGGTTCCGCTGGATACGGCATTTCACGCCGATCAGATTGCCAAGCTGCTGAAAGATAGCGGCAGCGAGTTGTTATTTTGCGATCTCAAGCACGTAGGGATTGCGCAACAGGCGATCGCGGAGCTGAAGGTCGACATTGTCCTTACTCAAGCTTCGGTAAATTCAAGCTCCGCGGGCGAGGGCGCCCGCGCCACACGAGCTGATCTGGATTCTATTTTCGCGGCCGGACCACAATCGTTTAAGCCCGCGAATGTGTCGGCGGACAGTATCGGTGCCCTTCTCTATACATCCGGGACGACTGCCGACCCTAAGGGCGTCATACTGACTCATGCCAACCTGCTTGGTGAAATCGAAGCTGTATTCGCATGGATAGAAATCGGTCCGAAAGATGCCGTGCTTGGTGTGCTGCCGCTCTTTCACGTGCTATCGCAGATGGCAAACTTGCTTCTGCCTTTGGTGAAGGGTGCGCGAGTGGTTCATTTGGAAACACTGAACACTACGGAACTTCTGCGTGCCTTGCAGGAACGCGAGATCACGGCTTTTGCTGTGGTGCCACAGTTTTTCTATTTGATTCATGAGCGGATCTTCAAAGAAGTATCGCAGCGCGGAAAAGTAGCTCAGGCGATGCTCAGAGTCTTGATGAACATAAATCGTGCGCTGCGTGCGGTAGGCATCAACGCCGGGCAGACTTTCTTCGGCAAACTGCATGCCACGTTCGGCCAGAGCATGCGGTATTTGATCACTGGCGGCTCGCGTTTCGATCCTCAGATCGCGCGTGATTTTTATGCGCTCGGTATTGACGTGCTGCAGGCCTATGGCCTGACCGAGACGACCGGCGCGGCATTCGCCAATAAGCCGACGAACAATGTCATCGGCTCGGTAGGGCCGCCCCTTCCCGGGGTCGAAGCGAAGATCGTTGAACCACAGCCGCAAGAAGAAGGCCCGGCCGTCGGCGAGATCGCAATTCACGGTGCCATCGTGATGAAGGGCTACTGGAACCGGGAGGAGGCGACCTCTGCCGTGCTGAAAGATGGCTGGCTGCTCACAGGCGATCTCGGCTATTTCGATGCGCAGGGAAACCTGTTCATTACTGGTCGCAAGAAAGAAGTCATTGTACTCAGTAACGGGAAGAATGTTTATCCCGAGGAGATTGAGTCGCATTATCTGAAGTCAGCGTACATCAAGGAAATTTGCGTGCTTGGGCTGGAAGCGAGGCCTGGTGATCCCACTTCAGAGCGGCTGCATGGCGTGGTTGTCCCCAATTTTGAGCTGCTGAAGCAGCGCAGAATCGTGAATGCGAAGGAAGTGATTCGTTTCGATATCGAGAGCCTTTCATCGCAGTTGGCTTCCACGAAGCGCATCGGGAGTTACGAAATCTGGCAGGAAGATTTGCCACGCACGACCACCCGAAAACTGAAGCGCTTCGAGATTGAGAAGCGGGTGCGAGCAAATCTGGCAAAGGGCGCTGCCCCCGATGCGGAAGTTCCGGCGGACAAGCCGCTCAGTGCCGAAGAGGAGCAGTGGCTGGAGCAGACCGATGTTAAACGCGCGCTGAATGTTATTCGAGATGCGGCGACAAACAAGGCCGATGGCATTCGCCCCACCGATAATCTGGAACTCGATCTTGGCCTGGATTCCATGCAGCGGATCGAGCTTCTGGTTGCACTGGAGAAAGAACTAGGCGGCGATGTTGAAGAATCGCGCATCTCGGAAATTTATTCCGTTCGCGAACTGGTCGACATGGTTCGAGAGAGTGCGGCAAGTGGAAAGCGCGTGGGGCCGCGAGCGCAATTTGGCGGCTGGAAGGCGGTCTTGCAAGAGGAGTCAAGCGATCCGGAGGTGCTCGCATTGGCTGAGCCGAGGCCGATTGCTGAGCATTTTTGGTACGGAGTGAGTCGCGTGGCACAGATGATTGCCCGCGACCGTTTTGAATTGCAGGTCGCGGGACTTGAAAGAATTCCGCAGCGCGGCCCCGTCATTCTTTGCTCAAACCACCAGAGTTTCCTTGACCCGGCGATCCTGGGTAGCCTGCTGCCCTGGGAAGTCTTCCGCAATACCTTCTCTGTGGGAACGAGCGAAATCTTCGGCTCCGGCCTTATGCGTATGCTAGCCGGCTGGCTGCGGGTGGTGGTAGTCGATCCGGATGCGAATCTCATCCCAGCCATGCGGGCTGGCGCCTTTGGCCTGCGGCACGGGCGAGCGCTCATTCTGTATCCTGAAGGAGAGCGCAGCATTGATGGCAAACCCAAATCGTTTAAGAAAGGCGCGGCGATTCTCTCTGTCCACACACACGCGCCACTTGTGCCGATCGCGATTGCTGGATTTCATGAGGCTTGGCCGCGGGGCAAGCGGTTCCAGGGATTCGCACCACTGAAGATGAAGTTCGGCGATCCGATCTATCCACCCGCAGAAACGGAAGCCTCCGAAGCGGCCTACGACCGGCTGACGACTGAGTTGCGGGAACGCGTGCTGCGGATGTGGGAGGAGTTGCGGGAAGGGACAGCGGAAACGAGGGCCATTGCCACGGCGGCCGATTGATTTCGGTTCAACGGAGGCTTCCAGTGCTACGATGCTCCCGCGCCAGCCGCTTGCTGACCGAATGCCTTGACGAAGGCATCGACGATCATCGAATCGTATTTCGAGCCGAATCCTTTTGCGATTGACTCGACCGCCTGCGCGGGTGACATCTTCCCGCCTCGCGTGTCGCTGACGAGCGATTCAAACTTTTCCGCAAGCGTGAGAACCTGAACTTCGATCGACGCATCCGCAGGATTATTGCCGGTTTTGGTCAATTGTTGCGCAGCCACCAGGATGGGGATGGCCCGACGCAACGTGCTGCCCATTGCCTTGGCTTTGGCGCTAGTTCTGTCCTGCTTGCGCATGCTCTTCTCAACATCTTCTTCGGAAAGATTGGCTGCTTTGTAGAGAATTTCATTGCTGATGCCCATCTCGTTCACGTTGCGCAAGAGGGCTGCGGTGCGGATGTCCTCGGTGCTGCCGGAATCGAGTCCCAGAGATTCTGCGATGCGTGTCGCGTACATCGAAGTGCGATATGAATGGGCTTCGCTGTATTTCTGGTTCGTCAGAAACTGCTGGAGAACTGCCAGCATCCCGTCGTATCCATCTTTCATCTCCACCAGGCTCTTCTGATTCCGCTCATATAAGGTGCCCATGGCATAGGCGGCGATGACGAGAACTCCACCCCAGATGGTTAAGTCAATCCAGCGCGTATCAATGGGAAGAACCAGTTCACGATGGTGACTGAACATGCCCGGATTCAGGATAGTGAGCCCGACGACTAAAGCCACGCTGGCACAGGCGGTCATGGTGGCGTGCCGCCGCCCGAAATAATACGCAGAATAGAGGGTAGGCAGGAAGTAGAACACCAGAGCCATGCGCTGGGAAGCGACCAAAAAGTGGATCATGGCTGCAATGATCACCAGGAACAGCAGCAGAAACAGCTCTTTGGTTATTTTTCGCAAGCCCCCTCCTGCGATGCCGAACGCGGCCCTACGACTGGACAAAGTCCTGGGCTTGTATATGGTGGATTAGAACCTGTTGCGCACCAAATTACCGAGGTAATGAGCGCGACTTGGACATCTGCCCGCGTTTACTTTGCCCGCGGATGAGTCTGATCGTAAACCGCTAGTACGTGTTTCATGGAAAGCTGCGTGTATCGCTGCGTGGTGGAGAGGCGCTCGTGGCCGAGCATTTCCTGGATAGCGCGCAGATCGGCGCCTTCCTCAAGCAGATGCGTTCCGAACGCGTGACGCAAAGTATGAGGGTGAACGTCGGGCGAAAGACCCTTGGCCACCGCAATTTTTTTTATGATGCGGCCAACGCTGCGCGTGGTGAGGCGTCCTCCGCGTTGATTGATCAGCAGAGCGTTCGTTTTCTTCTTGCAGACAGCAAGCTTCTGACTGCGTAACGGAAGATAGCAGAGAAGAGCCGCTCTGACGGAGCCGCCAAACGGCACGTAGCGTTCCTTTTTTCCTTTGCCGCGAATGAGAATGGCTTCAGAGCTCAGGCGAATGTCATCCAGATTGATGCCGATAAGCTCCGAGTTGCGAATGCCGCAGCCGTAGAGCAATTCCAGGATGAGGAGGTCGCGTTCGGGAAAGGATACGGCTTCGGGCATCTTTCCATCCAGCACTAAGTTCATTTCCTCGATCGTCGGAACTCGCGGGAGCTTTTTGGCGAGCTTTGGAGTTGCCACCAGTGCCGCTGGATTCTGATCGACGACTCCCTCCTGGGCCAACCAGCGATATAGGGACCGAACTGCGGCCAGCGAGCGGGCAACGGACGTCTTGCTCAATCCTCTTTCGTAAAGCTGCGAGAGGAAGCCGCGAATCGTGAGGTGATCGATGGCGTTCCAGTTTCGCGAGCCGACATAAGCGCAGAAATTCTGGAGATCGCCGGAATAGGCCTTGATGGTATGGGGCGAGGTGTTGCGCTCGCGCAGTGAACGGAGAAATTCTTGAGCGGATTTTTCAGCAATGCTTGATTTCGCTGATTTAACGGCAGGCCATCTCGCTCGCCGATCGCGAGCACGGGCGGGGACGCCCGTGCCTCCATAGATTCCTAGTGAATTCATGCCCTTGCTCTGGCTCGGGGATGGTGCTTCTGATAAACGTTCTTCAGGCGATCAAGCGCAACGTGCGTGTAAATCTGCGTAGTCGAAATATCAGCGTGGCCCAGGATGGTCTGGACGGTTCTGAGATCTGCGCCGTTCTCCACCATGTGCGTCGCGCAACTATGGCGCAGCATATGAGGGCTGGCGTGGCGACCTGCGCTCAAAGAAGCGGTGCGAACAATTTGCCAGACGCGCTGCCGCGTCAGCTTGCGGGCGCGTCTTCCCAGAAAAAGAAGGGGAGAGCTGTTTCTTCCCATAAGTACGTTGCGCGCTTCTTTCATGTACTCGGCGAGCGCCTGCTGAGCGGACTTGCCTAGAGGCACGATTCGCTCTTTGTCACCTTTTCCGCGTACCAGCACATATCCGACATCAAGCTTTAAATCTTCAAGTTTGATGCCGATGATCTCGGAAACCCGCAGCGCGCCCGCATAAAACACTTCCAGCATCGCGCGATTCCTCAGCGCAATAGCTTCATCCTGCTGGCGATCTGAGGCCGGATGTGAGCCGCTCAAGATGGCTTCCATTTCGTCGCGCGCAAGCGCCTTGGGGAGAACCTTCCATTGTTTGGGCGAATCAATATTCAGCGTGGGATCGTGCTCGATTAGCTTGTCGAGGAGAAGGTAACGATACAAATGGCGCAGCGCCGAAAGTTTTCGTCCGACCGAGCGGCCATCAACTGAGTTGGCAAACAATTGTTGGATGAAATTCCGCATATCGCTACGCCTGGCCTTCAGCAGCGTGCGCTTGCGCTTCGCGAGGAATTCGGCGAACTGGCCAATGTCTGTGGCGTACGCCGAAACGGTGAGTGGCGCCAGTCCTTTCTCGATCTTCAGGTAATCGAGAAAGCGGGAAAGCACACGGGTATTGGGTTCGGAAGGCACGGGAGATAATTATTACGCGTTATCGGACGCTGGAGAAGTGACCACCCGAATACACATAACCACAGAGGCCACAGAGTACACAGAAGTCCTATATGCCTAGTCTCTGGCTTTTTCCGTGATCATTGAATTTCCTTCAGGACCTCGACCGCATACAAGGCCCCTTGCGGGGTCTCCTCGTGCTTGAAGTAAGCGAATACGTCGCGTCCAGCGGCCACGTGCTCGCGGACTCGAGCGATCATATTTTGGCGCTCCTCGGGTGTGTAGGCCGGCTTGCGGTAGCGGTAGTAGCAGAAATCGGCAGTGAGGACGTCAGGCGTGACGCGCTCTTCGGTTTCGGCTACGCACAGCGCGCGATTGCAGGCTTTGAGAAGATCGAACACTTCGTCGCTAAACCAGGACGCATGCCGGAATTCAAAGGCCAAAGGCACACCGCGCGGCAGGATTGCCAAGAATTCTTTCAGCACGTCGGTATCAGCCTTCATGTTTGGCGGCAACTGAAAAAGCAGTGGTCCTAATTTGCCGGCACGAGCCAACGGCTCCAGCGTACTTAAAAATCTCGGAATGAATTCTTCTGTTTTCTTTAGCCGCTTAATATGCGTGATCACTTGGTGGGCCTTTATGCCGAAGCGAAACTTGTCGGGCGTTTCTGCGATCCATTTCTGGACGGTGGTGTCTTTCAACAATTGCCGAAAGGTGAAATTCACCTCGACCGTATTGAGTTGCGTGGTGTAGTAGGACAGAAATTTCGCTTGCGCCAGTTTCGCCGGATAGAAATCGGGCTTCCAACTCGGATAAGCCCATCCGGAAGTACCGGCATAGAGTTGCGCCACGTTGGCCTCATCTCCTGAGGATCAAGGTGACGGAATTATACCTTCCGGCGTTTTTTGCTGGCCGCTGGGCGCGTCGCAGCTATGGCAGTTTTCTTGCGGGTGCGAGGCTCAGCTTGCGCCGCCAATTCCAGTCCTGCTGCGATCGCTTCGGGCGCCCCTTTTCCAACACCTGGCAATGAGGGCAGCTTCTGCTTGAGTTTGAGCAGCGGCTCGAACAAATCTCCTAATTTTTCGGCGCGATCAAGCACCTGATTGGCCTCGAATACCACAAGGCTGGGATCCTTCTTCTTGAGCACCTGCTCGACTTCCTCCCACTTCACGGGCGTCGAAACCGTGGGACGCTCGCGCGCGCGCAGCGAATAAACTGCAATGGTAGTTTTGTGCTCGTCATTCTGGCTCCAATCCACCAGCACTTTGCCAACGCGCAGACTCTTTTTCATATCCGAGACGACAAGATCGCGATGATCGTTCTCCAGCACTCGCGCAAGCGCATGGGCGAATGGCTTGGTGATGTCGTAACTCGTGGGTGTGTTGAGCGGAACATAAAGTTGCAGTCCTTTTGAACCGGAAGTTTTTGGAAAGCTTTGCAGCCCAAAATGATCAAAAATCGCGCGTAGCCAGATTCCGACCTGAGCGCACTGCACCATGTTCGCCGGAGCCCCGGGATCGAGATCGAAAACCAGCATGGTAGGAGATTCGATCTTTTTCGCCAGCGAAAGGGAGGGGTGAAGTTCAATCGCAGCCAAATTTGCAACCCAAACCAGTGTAGGAAGGTCGTTGGCAAGAATGTAATTCACATTGCGATTGTTGCCTTCACTCCAGATGGGAGCGGTTTTTACCCAGGGAGGACGGTGAATCGTGGCATTTTTCTCAAAGAAAAACTGTTGATCCACTCCATTGGGATAGCGCTTCAGCGTGAGCGGTCTTCCGGCGAGGTGTGGCACGAGTACTGGGGCAATGCGAGCGTAATAGTCGATTACCTGGCCCTTGGTAAATCCCGCAGCCGGATACAGGACCTTCTCCAGATTGGTTAGCTTCAGATGCTTGCCCTGGATCTCAACCGTCGACGACTCGCTCATGACTGCCCCCCTTCTCGCCAACTGGCCGGGTGTTTAGTATAGTGGCCACCCCGTATGCGATGCGGTTGGATGCGCGGACAGCCCAGTTTGACAATCCGCCCTGTGCGCACGTAACTTCAAATTTTCCCTTCGCGTTTGGTCCCAATCTGCACTGGAGGCTCGATGAAATACCGCGTTTTCAGAACCCTGCCATTGTTCGTGGTGCTTTCCGCTGTAGCCTTCGCCCAAGACCTTGCTTCTTTCGAGAAACGCATCACGGTCAAAAAGCTGAATAACGGCCTCACCGTGGTCATCTGCGAGCGTCCGGAGGCCCCCGTATTTGCTTTCTTCACTCACGTGGATGCGGGCTCTGTGCAGGATCCGCTGGGCGAGACCGGTATGGCGCACATGTTCGAGCACATGGCCTTCAAGGGCACGGACAAGATTGGGACTACAGACTACGCCGCGGAAAAAGTCGCGCTGCAAAAAGTCGAGCAGGCGTACGCGGCTTACCTGGCGGAGCGCGATAAGCGTGTAGATCGCGATGATCAGAAGCTCAAGGAATGGGAAAAGGCGTGGCAGGCTGCCATTGCTGAAGCACAAAGGTACGTCAAGCCGAACGAATTTCCGCAGATTCTTGAGAGCAATGGCGCAGAGGGTCTAAATGCGTTCACCAATGAGGATGAAACAGCCTATCACTATTCGTTGCCCGAGAACCGGCTGGAGCTGTGGGCGTATCTGGAGTCGGAGCGCTTTATTCATCCTGTGATGCGCGAGTTTTACAAAGAACGCAACGTGGTGATTGAAGAACGGCGCCTGCGCACGGACAGCAATCCGATTGGACGGCTGCTGGAGCAGTTTGTGACCGCAGCATTTCAGGCTCATCCATACCACCGACCGACAATCGGTTGGATGTCAGACTTGAATTCGTTTTCGGCAACCGACGCGCGGAGATTCTTTGACACCTACTACATTCCCTCCAACATGGTTGTAGCGGTCGCTGGCGATGTAAAAGCCTCCGAAGCAATGCCGATTATCGAAAAATACTTTGGCCGCATTCCGTCTCACGAAAAACCGGACGAGCGAACTACCACTGAGCCACCACAGAATTCTGAACGGCGCGTGGTGCTGCGCGAGGCCACTCAGCCGCTGTATCTTGAGGGCTACCATCGACCCGATTATCTCAGCAAAGATGATGCTGTGTATGACGCAATTGCCGATCTCATGTCGAACGGGCGCACCTCGCGGCTCTACCGTGCACTGGTTCGGGATAAGAAAATCGCGGCAGATTCGGCGGGATTTACCGGTCTGCCCGGCATCAAGTATCCGCATCTTTTCGCGTTCTATGCGTTTCCTATGCCCGGACACAAGCCGGAAGAGGTTGCGGAGGCGATCCATGCGGAGATTGAGCGTCTGAAGGCCCAGGATATTAGCGATGATGAACTGAAAATGATCAAGACGCGCGCAAAAGCCAACTTGATTCGCGGCTTGGCAAACGATGAAGGCTTGGCATTTCAGCTCGCGATATACCAGGCGCGGTATGACGATTGGCGGGAGCTGTTCCGCTCGGTGGATCGCATCGATAAGGTGACAAAAGCAGACATCCGGAGAGTGGCTACGCAAACGTTTGTGCCAGCCAACCGCACCGTGGGAATCATCGAGACCACGCCACCAGCCACGCAGGCGCAAAGCGGAGGTGAGCAATGAAGCGGGCATCGGTAATCCTGCTCATCTTTTTGGTTGCGATGATTTGCGGCGCAGCCGCGCAGACTGCCGAATGGCAGCAGATCAAGGTTCCACCGCTGCCGGCGTTTCATCCTCAGGAGCCCAAACGCGTCGAGCTGCCGAACGGGATGGTGATCTTTCTTCAGGAAGATCACGAACTGCCATTGATTGACGGCATCGCCCGCATTCGCGGCGGCGTACGGTCGGAGCCTGCGAATAAAGTCGGTCTGGTTGAAATTTACAGCGAAGTGTGGCGCACCGGAGGAACGAAAACTCAGACTGGCGATCAACTCGATGATTATCTGGAAATCCGGGCGGCGAAAGTTGAAAGCGGCAGTAACGTGGATTCAACCACGCTCAGTTGGTCGAGCTTAAAAACGGATTTTGATGACGTTTTCAAAGTTTTCGCCGAACTGCTGCGCGAACCGGAGTTCCGCGAAGACAAGGTTGATCTCGCTCAAAGAGAGGCTTTCGATGCCATTTCGCGGCGCAATGACGACGTCGGCGGTATCGCGGTGCGCGAATCCACCAAGTTGGCGTACGGCGCGCAAAATCCGTATGCGCGTGTTCCGGAGTACGCAACGGTTGCCGCGGTCACTCGCCAGGATCTGATCGACTGGCATCATGCGCATGTTCACCCCAACAACATCATTCTGGGCATCGCGGGGGATTTCGATTCTTCGCAGATGGAAGCTAAACTTCGGCAGGCATTCGGCGCCTGGCCAAAAGGCCCTGCGTTTAAGGAGCCAGAAATCGAATTCCATCCGGCAAAGCCCGGCTATTATCTGATTCCCAAAGAAGATGTGAACCAAAGCTCGATTCGCATGGTGGAACTTGGGACAACGCGCCGGAATCCAGATTACTATGCCATAGAAGTGTTCAATGAAGCGTTCGGTGGCAGTTTTTCGTCCCGGCTTTTCCGAAACATTCGCACGAAGCTGGGTCTGGCGTATTCGGTTGGAGGAGGAATTGGGACGGCATTTGATCATCCAGGAATTCTGCGCCTCTCAATAGGCACCAAGAGCCAGAGCACCGTGGAATCCATTCAGGCGATGTATCAGCAGGTCGATGACCTGGCGAAGCAGCCTATTACTCAACCGGAAATTCAGCAGGCCAAGGACTCTATCCTGAATTCCTTCGTCTTCAATTTTGATACACCAGAAAAGGTCCTGCGCGAGCGCATGGCGTACGAATTCTACGGGTACCCTCCCGATTTTTTGGAAAAGTACCGAGCCGGAATAGAAAAGGTGCAAATTGCCGACGTCGCGCGCATTCCCCCGAAGTATCTGCACAAAGATCAGCTTGCAATCTTGGTGGTTGGCAATACTAGCGAGTTCGACAAGCCTCTTGCATCGCTGGGGCCGGTGACGAAGGTCGATATTACGATTCCGCCCCCTCCGGGCGCGGAACAGGGGAAGCCGGGGTCGCAGCAGTAAAAATCATCCGCTTTCTTGTAGCCAGGAGCGCAACTGCCGAACTTTTCTCCTCACCTTTTCGTATCATCATCGTCCATTGCAGGGGGTTGCTATGCTCAGATTGTCCGCTCTCCTGTTGCTCGCGATGCTCGCAATTTCAGTCTCTGCCAGCGCTGATGAATGGAAAAAGGATTACAGCCCGTCAGGTAAGCCTGTGATCCGGGTCGATGCGAACGATGCCGATATCCGCGTGAATGATTGGGATCGCAAAGATATCGAGGCACGCATTATCACCGAGGGTTACAAGATTGGGCCCGCTGCTGTGCGCGTAACGGAAAGTCAGAGCGGCAATCAGATCACGCTTGAGGTGCACACGCCCCGACTCTTAGGTCTAGTGCTGCATCGCCACTCAGTGCGTGTCGAGGTCAGCATGCCGCGGCAGGGCGATCTGAATCTTCACACTGGCGATGGAGATATCCGCGTTGTGAATATTTCGGGAGACTTTCGCGTCGATTCCGGAGATGGCAATCTCGAGATACGTTCAGCGGACGGCACCCTGAATGCAGAAACGCGCGATGGAAACATCCGCACGAGTGGGCGATTTGACACGTTGACTCTACATACTGGCGACGGCAACATTGACGCCGAAGCGGAAGCTGGATCGAAGAGCACGTCCGGTTGGAATCTGCACACGGGGGATGGCAACGTCGCGCTGCGGCTGCCTTCAGATTTTGCCGCCGACTTGGATGCGGAGACCGGCGATGGCCGAGTGAACATTGATTTCCCGCTTACGACAAATGGGTCGGCCAAAGAGAGAACTGCGCGGGGAAAGATCAACGGCGGCGGAGCGCTACTGGAATTGCGGACCGGAGATGGGAATATTGACTTGGAGAAGAGTTGAACGCGTCTGGATAACAGAAAAGCCCCGCAGCCAACGGGGCTTAATGCGTTACGACTAGACGCAGCCTGTCAACAGTTATTTTAAATCCAACCGCAGCTTAGTCAAGCAAATCAGTGACGATCCAAATCTGTTGTGCCGAGTGACGTGCGGAAGGTGGGGGACTCGAACCCCAGTGGCTGGCTGAGCCACTCGGCAGCGTGACAGGCTGCGTCCAGTACCCACTGGCAACACCTCCCAAACGCAACTTGCCTAAGTGAATTTTAATTTCTCCGCTTTGATCCTCAATCCAAAGACCAGCAATTTTTGGCTTGCATTGCCCAACTCGGGAAATTATCATAGGCGAATAGAAAGCGAATATCAGCCGGTGGCCTCTCTTCCTCTCCTCCCCGATTCGCGTCCTAAACTCGTGGGCATTGCCCGCCTCGCTGCCGAGGGGCAATCGTTGCGCGAGGGGCATCAGGTCGAGTATTTCACCCTGCCGGTTCGCTCCCTCCTTAACCGCTGCGTCAGCAAGCGGGAGATGCCCTTCACTTGGACGATCAACCCCTATCGTGGCTGCGAGTTTGCCTGCAAGTACTGCTATGCGCGCTACACGCATGAGTTCATGGAGATGCGCAATGGCGTGGATTTTGAGCAGAAGATTTACGTAAAACAGCACGCCGCAAACCTGCTGCGGCAGGAGTTGAGGCAGGTCAAGCCAGGAGAAGAAATCGCCATCGGCACAGCCACTGATCCTTATCAGCCAGCGGAGCGCCGCTATGAGGTGACGCGAGCGATCCTGGAGGAATTCGCCCGGCACGAAGGTTTGGAGCTTGGGATAGTGACCAAATCCAATCTGGTTCTCCGGGATATTGAACTGCTGCAGCAAATCTCGCGGAAGAACGACATCTCGGTCCACGTGACCATCACGACTTTGAATGTGGACCTCGCGCGTATTCTTGAACCGCGTGCGCCGCGTCCTGATCTGCGGATGGAAGCCGTGCGCCGGCTGAATCAGGCTGGCATCAACGCAGGGGTGAGCTGCTCGCCCGCGATTCCAGAGATCACTGATTCGCCGCGAGATCTCGAAGCGCTGGTTCGGGCTACGGCGGAAGCTGGGGGCAGGCACATTTTTGCGAATCCATTGTTCTTGAAGCCGTGCTCGGCGGCTGTGTTTATGC
>Ga0209055_1000920_pt1 | contig 19741 bp, 19 predicted proteins | sample GraSoiAngelo_110_FD_185875 | JGI IMG/M metagenome (GOLD analysis project Ga0209055, IMG submission 185875) | Grasslands soil microbial communities from the Angelo Coastal Reserve, California, USA - 14_0903_12_30cm (SPAdes) (version 2) | ecosystem: Environmental > Terrestrial > Soil > Grasslands ... | reverse complement strand
CATAGGGTCGATGTGCCGCCGCTCCTGGTATCCCGCCGCCGCATGGTGACTAGAACCTAGTCTAGAACCTAGTCTAGTGCGATCAAGGAACTCCTCCGGCAGTTCCAGCAACTCAAGGTGGCTGAAGACCTCGGGCGGGGGGTCCATTTCCGACCCCCTGTTGATGAACTTCCATAGGTTCTCCTTGGTCAGGATGATGGCCCACATGAGTTCGGGGCACACCTTGCGACGCCGGCGCTCGCCAATCTCCTCGTGGCGGAGTTCGAGAGCAGTCTCTTTCTCGCCCACCAGCCATTCCCCAGTCGGGTGATAGATCTGACAAGACTGGCTGCTGTAAATCCTCGGGCGGCACCGGGCAGTATCCGGGGAGGTGCCGAGTTGCGGACCTTGGCCAAAAGTCCTGCAGCTGGCGTGTCGGAGTGGGTCTCGATCAGCCGAACGAGTCGATACGTCAGCATCATGTCCCCCTCGTTTTCACCCTGGTTCTTGCACCTGATGGGGCTTAGAGCGAACCTGCCGATGCCGGACCGTTTACCTTATTTTGCAATAACTTACAGGCAGCCACTTGGACAGCCGCACCCGCTCACCGCTGCCCCGCGCAACAGCTTGCTGCAATTTGCAGCACCCCAGATCGCTGCGCCGGTGGTAACCAGGACTTGCCACTTCCCGCCATCCAAGAGTCCCATAATCCTTCCTTGTCATCGAGCATCTAATTGATATCCTCGCATCGCAGGAAGCTAATTTGTGCAGTCTGATTCCAGTGCAGCGCCATCGGATGAACCTTGGATTGGAGCGATAACTATGGATTGGATCGGCTGGGTGGCAACCGTGGTATTCGCGATCTCGTACCTGTTCCGGGAACCCGCCAAATTGCGCTGGATCCAGGCCGTCGCTGCGCTCCTTTGGTTGGGCTACGGGCTTGCCATTCACGCGCTCCCGGTGGTCGTGGCCAACGCTATTGTGGCGTCGGCTGCCGTGTACTCCTCATTCCAACTCTTGCGAGAAAAGAGAAAGCAACCTCTTGTGCCCCAGCGGTCTGGGCATGAGGAATGAAGCAGTTACCAGCCGATGAATTTCCCCGACTCCTGCTATCTCGTGCGGGTCGCGCTGTCCGGCCGATTCGTGCTTGGCGGACAGATTGATGCTCAACGAGAGCAACGAGCCTGATCCTGCAGGCAAGACTACTCACTACTTGGCTTCCTCTGCTCGTATCCCGCGCAGGAAAGCACGGGCAACCGCGGATACTTTTCAAATCGCGGATCAGTGAGCGCGAGCTGGCAGAAATAAAAAACCGAATTGCGGTCCGAGCGGACCACGCGTGCGTGGATGCAATCGGCGCACAAACCGGGCGAGTTGATTTCCGCAGACACCTGCCCAGAATAGCACCCTTAATCTTGAACCAAGGCCGGAAGTTATGTGCCCACGCCCATATCCTCGCAAAAGGGGCGAAACAGGGGCACCCTGATGTGACGTAGATCACAATGGGCGGAAGTTGTCATTGCCATGGAGGCCAGGCTATCTGACGGAGATGCGAACCTCGGCTCACGATGGTCGAATGTACCGGGGCCGTTGTCCGAGCGTGCCGAGTCGCGCACCCCCGCGGTTGGCTCTGGAACGGCCGTTCAATCTGGAGTTTTAGAGCATGCGGGGACCTTCAACTCACGATTCTTTTTTTTTGGAATAAGTTCGGTCAGCCCGGGCAGGGGCGCGGCTGCCAGTCGTGCCGCCAGCGCGAACAAATGAGGAACAATGACCGATTCTTGAAAAAAAAGACGAGGACCAAAGTGCCCGTGCCACACAGAACCTTTCGCGCCACCCAATCTTAACTGCAGCCGCTGGTGCTGCCGCAGCTCATGCAGCGATAGCATGAGCCGTTGCGGGTCATAATCGAGCCGCAGAACGAGCAGGTCGGCGCGTCGCCCATCTCGACCAGACCAGACAACGCGTCGGCCGCATGGACTGAGCCGGTCCTTGGTCCGTGGTCGTTAGCCGTGGGGGCAGCCGTACTGGTTAGCGCACCCGCGCTTTCCGGCCCGGGCTGCACGGTCCGCGGACGTAGGTTTTCGAAAAGCAGCTGCTGCTGTCCGCTCAGGAAGCGCACGTGCAGCCAACGGAAGATGTAGTCCATGATCGATTTGGCGTAGCCGATGTCGGGATTGTTGGTCCATCCCTGGGGCTCGAAGCGGGTGTGCTCGAATTTGTCGCACAGCAGCTTGAGCGGGACGCCATGCTGCAGCGCGACCGACACGGCCAGCGCGAAGCTGTCCATCAGACCACTGACGGTTGAACCTTCCTTGGCCATCTTGATGAAGATTTCCCCGGGTTCTCCGTTGGGGAACAGGCCGACCGTGATGTAGCCCTCGTGTCCGGCGATGGAGAACTTGTGCGTCACCGCCATGCGCTCTTCTTTAAGCCGGTGGCGTACGGCTCGCGGCGGAGCATTCAAATTCTCTTCCTCCCCAGGGACAGCCGAGGCGGCTGTCCCTGGGCGGGTTGTGCCGGACTCGGCTGTCTTGGTCCCCGCTGCGCTGAGGGGCTGAGACTTCTTGCAGCCATCGCGGTAGATTGCGACCGCCTTCAATCCCAGCTTCCACGACTGGATGTACACCTCCATGATCTCTTCGACCGAGGCCTGTTCAGGCAGGTTCACGGTCTTGGAGATGGCGCCCGAAAGGAACGGTTGCGTGGCCGCCATCATGCGCAGGTGTCCCATGTAGTGGATGAAGCGCGTGCCCTTGGCCGGCTTGAAGGAGCAGTCGAAGACGGCGAGGTGCTCGTCCTTGACGTGTGGTGCGCCTTCGATCGTGCCGGTCGCGTCGATGTAGCTGACGATCGCGTCGGTCTGCTCGTGCGTGTAGCCGAGCTTGAACAGCGCGGTCGGCACCGTCTGGTTAACGATCTTGATCATGCCACCGCCCACCAGCTTTTTGTACTTGACCAGCGCCAGGTCAGGCTCGATGCCGGTAGTGTCGCAGTCCATCATGAAGCCGATGGTGCCGGTCGGCGCCAGCACCGTCACCTGCGAGTTGCGATAGCCGAATTTCTCGCCATGAGCGAGCGCTTCGTCCCAGCACTGCTTTGAGGCTTCGTAGACGGGCAACGGCACGTTGGCCTTGTTGATGTTGTTCACCGAAGCCCGATGCATGCGGATGACATCGAGGAAGGGCTCGCGGTTGATGTACCAGCCGGGACAAGCCGCTCCGGGCATAGCCGGCGCAGGGACAGCCGCCCCCGGCTGTCCGGCCGAGCGAAGCTCGGCTGCGCCCCGCGGGATCTCGCTGCCGAGGTTGGTTTCGGCCAAGCTCTTTTGGGTCGCTTCGGTCGCGGGCACCAGCGGCTCGCACAATTCCGCGATCCGGGAAGACTGCAGGTACGCCTGGCCGCACATGATTGCGGTCACGCAGGCCGCGTAGTCGCGTCCAGCATCGGAGTCGTACGGCAGACCCGAGGCCATGAGCAGAGCGCCCAGGTTGGCGTAGCCCAGCCCGAGCGGACGGTAATCGTGCGAGTTCTTCGCGATCACCTGGGTCGGATAGCCGGCGTTGTCCACCAGAATTTCCTGCGCCGTGATCACGATGTCCACCGCGTGGCGATAGGATTCCAGGTCGAACGCGCCGTTGGGTGCGAACTTCAGCAGGTTGAGGCTGGCCAGGTTGCAGGCCGAGTCGTCGAGGAACATGTATTCGGAGCAGGGATTGCTGGCGTTAATGCGCGCCGTGTTCTTTGAGGTGTGCCAGCGATTTACCGTGGTGTCGAACTGCATGCCGGGATCGCCGCACTGCCACGTAGCTTCGGCAATCTTCTTCAGCAGGTCCTTGGCCTTGTAGGTCGTGACCACGCGGCCGTCGCGGATCGCGCGGGTCGAGAATTCCGTGTCGCGAATCACCGCGTACATGAAGTCATCGGTCACGCGCACCGAGTTGTTGGCGTTCTGGAAGAAGATGGACGAGTAGGCATCGGAGTCGGGATGCGAGCCGTCGTAGCCCATGGCGACCAGCGCGTGCGCCTTGGCCTCTTCTTTGGCTTTGCACTCGATGAAGTCAACGATGTCGGGATGGTCGATGTCGAGGATGACCATCTTGGCAGCACGCCGCGTCTTCCCGCCGGATTTGATCACGCCGGCGAAGGCGTCAAAGCCCTTCATGAAGCTGAGCGGGCCGCTGGCCGTGCCGCCGCCGCTCAGACCCTCGGTCGAAGAGCGCAGCGGAGAAAGATTCGTGCCCGTGCCGGAGCCCCACTTGAAGAGCATGCCCTCGGTCTTGGCGAGGGTCAGGATTGAGTCGAGCGAATCTTTTACCGAGTTGATGAAGCAGGCCGAGCATTGCGGCGTCGTGTAGCCGGTGACGCTGAACTCGACCTGGCCAGCCTGCGGACTCCAATGCCAGTTCTGCGCGTCGGAATTGGGCTCGATACGGTCGCAGCCCACGTTGAACCAGACCGGCGAGTTGAAGGCCGCGTACTGGCGGATCAGGATGTGCACCAGTTCGTCGTGGAAAGTCGCGCCGTCTTCCGGAGTGCGGAAGTAACCCTGCGCCAATCCCCAGTCGCGAATCGTCTCAGACACACGGCTCACCAGCTGGCGAACGCCGGTCTCGCGCTCCCGCGTGCCCAGCGGGCCGTGCAGGTACTTGCTCGCCACAATGTTGGTGGCGGTCACCGACCAGTCCTTGGGAACTTCGACGTCCTTCTGCTCGAAGATAACGTTGCCCTGGGCGTCGGTGATCTGAGCCGTCCGCTTCTCCCATTCAACCGAGTCATAGGGGCTTACACCCGGAACGGTAAAGAAGCGGCGAAAGGTGAGGCCCGGGGCCTTCTTCTTCTCGGTGGTGGTGGTCGCCACTGGGGGAACGGCGTTGGGGCTCGCTTTTTCTCGCACTTCAGACATGACTCGCTCCTAGGATTCAGAGTCTTTTTTCGGGTGCTCTGTTCATCGTTCTCCCCTGTCTCGGCCTGCCTTAAGTCTATCTAGAAACCGGCGGGAAATGGCGCGGGGGGCATCAGTTCCTCACTTTGGGCCTCGATGTCCCTTTCATTCTGGGCAACTTGTATCGTCTGGCCGAGCTCGCCGGTCACGCCAGAGGCGGTCCCCGCCGAAGATGCCAGCCAGCGCTGAAAAGCCTCGTGCGCGGAATGACGATTGGTTTCATCGTCGATCACCGTATACCGGGCAAAGACGCGTCCATTGTCGATCAGATCCCTCAGCGAACTGGCGGGAGCAAACAGGCGGCTGATGGCGATAGGCAGATCGTCGGCCTCTGCGACCTCGAACACCGCCAGCATCCGCTTCCCTCCCGGCATTCCATCCGGTGTGATGATTTCCTCGCCCAAGGCAAACAGGCCCGGCTTGCTGGGCACCAGGAGAAGATTGAAGCTGGTCTCGCAACGGAACCACCGTGACCACTGCAGACGGCGGTGGTCCACCGGGGGCTCAAAACCGTGACGCGCCATCGACTCCTCGACCAGTCGGGTCAAACCTTCCATGGGAGAACTCCTTACAGCAGACGGACAAGCCCAGTCTCTACCGGTGAGATATTCTCAAGCTTCGTCGTCCCCCGAGGGGATGCCCATGATGGGACCGGGGAACGGCCACCGCACTCTTTCGGCCCTAGGCTTTCGGCTCTGGGCCTTAGTACCTAGATCCAGATTGAAGCTCGGGTTACCTACCAGCGGTAGCCTGAGCTTGGGTTCGATTGACGGGCGGCGCCCGGTTCACCTCTACCCAGGGCGCCCGCCCCGATTTTCCTTCCCGATTTGCCCACTCGCTCCGGGCAAAATTGCTTGTTCTGGGATGGCACAGTACTCCTCTATGTTGCGTCTGTCAAGAGATTACCACAACATATTGTATTTTACTCCCCAATTTGGCCCGATGCACGGCTGGAGAAGAGACCTTTCGGGTGACACCGAATTCCGACGCAGAAAAACGCGGCCGGTAGACGCCAGATCCTTGGCGAACTGGTGTTCGCCCAGGATGACGACATCCCCATAGGGCGACTCATGGTTGGGAGTGGCCACTTCAGGCAAGCAACGCCCGGCTGACCACGGGCCGGCGCCGACTTAGGTCAGGGAGTGATTTGCGGCTGGTGGAGGCCGGCCAGTTTTCGCGGTCGGCCGGTCCCATCGTGACGTAGATGTCCTCAAAAATGTCCTTCGGGGCAATGCGCTGACTGCCATCCGAGGACTCGACTAGATAGTCCCCCTTCTCACCCTGATGTTCGCGGCCGAGTGCATCAGTGAAGACCAGCGCTTCCGTTAATTGCCTGGCCCTCACCAGAAATCGTGTGCGATAAACCTGCCAATCAGTCGAAGCTTTCCTCACTTTTGCTAACCTTGGGGGAGGGAGGACATTTTGGGATTTACGAACATAAAAATGCATTCTTCTACTCTCCAGGACCGCCGACGGGGCTGATGCGCTGACTGTCAAGAATTTGTAATTTGTAAGAGGTGACGAGAATGTACGCGCAGGAAGCGGCGAGGTCAATTCCATAAGTTTGGTGCAGCAGGTGCAAAAATGGGAAAACGATCGGAATGGGATTCGATGAATCAAGCTTCGTGTGAATGGGGGGCGCTTAAGCTGTGAAGGAACTTACCTTTTCTGTTGAGCCCGAGAACGCAGAAAAAATCTGTTACACTCGCCCGCCGTATTTTTCCACAACCGGCGCACAGGATAAGAACAGTTGTCGGCAACCGGCACCGAGTACGGAGTGAGTTCTCAGTCGCCCGTTCTCGGTTCCCAGCTCTCAGTTAGTTTCGAGTTTCAGAGTTTCAAGTTTCAACAGTTCGGGTAAGGAGGCACCCGTGCGATTTGCAATTCACCTTGCTTTTTCGTGGAGCTTGCTTGTCGGGTTGGTAGCGGGGCTGGGGCAACCCGTGCACATTACGTACATCCAGTGCGGGTCTTTAATCGATGGCAAAGCGGATCAGGCGCGGAAGAACGTCGTGATCGTGATTGAGGGCGAGGAGATCAAAGAAGTGGGAGCTGCGAGAACTGGAGGCGAGGTCATTGATCTGTCGAGCGAAACGTGTCTTCCAGGGCTGATTGACGCGCATACACACCTGTTCCTTCAGGGGGACATCACGGCGGCCGAGTACGATGTGCAACTGCTGAAGCAATCGCCGGAGTATCGTACGATCCTGGCGACCGTGAACGCGCGGCGGGCTCTGGAATATGGCTTCACTGCGATTCGCGATGTCGAGACCGAAGGCGCTGGTTATGCCGATGTGGATCTCCGTAACGCAATCAACCGCGGCGTGGTGCCGGGCCCTCGCATGGAAGTCGCGACGCGGGCGCTGGATGTGACGGGCGCTTATCCGTTGCTCGGTTATGCACCCAATGTTGCGGTGCCTCATGGCGTGCAGGTAGTGGACGGACCGGACGACGCGCGACGGGCGGTGCGCGAGCAGATTATGTACGGAGCGGACTGGATCAAGGTGTATTCCGACCGCAGCTACCGGGTACGAAGTGACGGCGTGCTGGACGACATTCCCACCTTTACCATGGAAGAGTTGCGAGCCGTTGTGGATGAAGCTCATCGTGAGCGGCACAAAGTGGCGTCGCATGCGATGGCACTCAACGGCGTGCACAATTCGGTCGAGGCTGGAGTGGATTCCATCGAGCACGGGAATTACATCGCAGATGCGGATCTGAAAGCGATGGTTTCGAACGGCATCTACTATGTCCCGACGATTTTTGTAGGCGAGTATGTGGCGCAGGGACGAGCCGCAGAGGGCGCAAGGGTGTGGCCTCAAATGCTGAAAATTCATGAGGGCACATTTCGGCGGGCGCTCAAGGCTGGGGTGAAGATCGCCTTCGGCACCGATGCCGGCGGATTTGCCTGGACTGAGAATCCGGCGAAGGAGTTTGGCTACATGGTGAGGTGGGGCATGACTCCGGCGCAGGCAATTCGCTCCGCCACGTCAGTCGCTTCGGAATTGATGGAGATGCAGGAGAAGATCGGCAGTATCGAAGCAGGAAAGTATGCGGACATCGTCGCCGTACCGGGAGATCCGCTCGCGGACATAACTGTCTTGGAAAAAGTAAACTTCGTGATGAAGAATGGCGTGGTTTACAAGCATCCTTGACGGCAGCAATATGCCGCATAAGAGCCTGCCCCTTCCACTTCGCTCGGGACAGTCGCCAAGAAGCAAGGGGGAGATTCTGCACGCGGCTTCCGATCAACCCCCCAGAACCAGCCGCTAAACAATTCGAGGACAATGGTTTGCTACTCGCACTCCGTGCTCTTCCAATTCTTCCAAATAGATGCCCTCCGGCAGGGAACTCGGGTAAAAACCCGACGCGAAGGAGAGAACATTTCGCTAGCATGTGGGAGAAACCATGCAAAGCAAGCGGCCCACCCCCGAAGATCAGACCCGTAAAGCATCGGTGGACGCGTTGGCGTCGCTGGCAAAGACGCTGCAGAAAGACCGGGACACCTTGGGTGTCCTGCGGCAGGTCACAAACCAGCTCAAGCAGGAACACGCCCTATTGTTGTCGGTGCTGCAACATCTGCCTTGCGGCGTGCTGATCGCCTCGGCTCCTTCTGGAAGACTGATTATGAGCAACCAGGTCATGGAGCAAATCTTCCGGCAACCCTTCGAGACCTCGAAGGACGTGCTGAGTCACCGGGAATGGAAATTATTCCACGCCAACGGACGGCCCTGCGATCCCAACGAATGGCCGATGAATCGCGCCATCTTTTATGGCGAGATCGTGACCTGCGAAGTCTTCAAGATCCGGCGCGCCGACCGGAGTTATGGGTACGTGGTCGCCAACGCCGCGCCTCTGCGCGACCATCGAGGGCAAATCATTGCCGGAATGCTCACCATGATGGAAATTTCCGGACTGCCGCTGGGGCGAGTGGGGAGTGGCAGAAAGAGCTTCGTCGAACGCCCGCGTCACGCGGCATAGCCCAATTCCCCCGTCAATAGATGTTGTCATTTTCAACCGGCTTAGGCCAGCTCGCGAGCACCTGCGAACGCCTCTTGCTTCTGCACGCGGGATCCTTCGCGGACTCGGCCCACTCCATGGAATCAATACGCGCTTTGGACCCTCTCATTGCAGTCTTAACCCGCCTCGGCGGGCCTCGGCGGGGCCAGTTGCTTGACAGGATGACGACATCCGATCTATTGCGACCGCGCGGGCCGGTACATATTTCATTGACCAAAAAAAGACCCAAACCGCATGGGTTTGGGTCTTTGGTTAATGTCTTTGGTTAATTTTGGTTAATGAAGGAGGAGTGCTAGCGTGCTTAGACACGATGTGACTTCAAGGAACGTGACAGCCACAGGCCGGTGCCCAGAAACGCTATTCCCAGCAAACTGATTGCCGGAAGAGGCGAGGCCGTTGCCGGCAGATTGCCCTTGTTGCGACCCGTCTTGGCGCCCTTGCTGGTTCCGCTGGTGGAAGCATTATTGCGCGTGCTCGTCTGGTCATTGCTGCTGGTGGCCGACGAATTGGACTGGTCGCTCGGGTTGCTGCTGCTCGTGCTCGGCTGCGCACTCTGTTGCGAATTGTCCGGCTGTGAGCTTTGCTGTGAAGAAGTCGCTTGCGAGCCGGATGAGTTCGACGAGCCGGTCTGGCTATTGCTGTTGCTCTGCGTCTGGGCGGCTGCCCAAAGAGCGCAGCTCAGCAGCACTGCTAGCATTGTCATTTTTGTTCTCATGGATACCTCCGCGCGATGGTTCGCGATACTTGAGACCATAGTCTCCAGGCTGACAGGCCAGGAAGAAATCGGGCAGACAGGTTAGGGGACCGCGTTGTTTTATGTATAGAACTCTGCTTCCGGGGGTAACTAGGGCAGAAATCTGAAGCAATGCATCCGACTAACAGAGGGTTCGAGAAGAGACGACAGGAGAGTTCCCGGCTATGATTTTTTAGATAGAGAGTAGAAGCACGACTCGGACCGAGCTTTTCGGCTGGCCAAACATTAAGATTTGAAAAAAGATTTGAAAAGGCGCTAGGCGCCGAACTTGCACGTCCAGCGCCTTTTCTTGTACCACAGGTCTTACGGTACGAACGCCATTATCGCCCGCGTTATAACCCGAGTGTCAAGTCAGGTTTTTACTGTACCTTCTTGCCGGCGTGGAACGCCGGCTCTGCGGCCAGGGGTCGGCGGAGGAACCCGCGGGCGCGTTCCAGGGCACTTGGCTTCGCAACCGCTAGGCTGGTCGGCCAAGGTTCTTCCACTCCCATGAGGGCGGTGGCTCCCCCCCAAGAAAGCCACATTCTTGGTGAAATTGATCATGTCGTTCATGCGCTGGTTGGGATCTTCCCTGCGCCAGAAGTCATGCATGAGGGGGGAAACACCGGCTAGAAAGTCGATAATCGCCGCGGCGCCCAACTTGGGTTTAATATCCCGGAGAATACTGGTTCCACCCACCAACATGGCAACCCGGTGCCGGTCACAGCCAAATAGTATTCGGCCCATCAAGGAGTCTTCATGGATGTCCTTGGGGAAATTGGCGTTCTTCGATTCGCCCAAGAAGGACAGCGTTGTCCTTTGTGAGGTCGGCCGTTGGGAAATGCATGCGTAACCTTTTGACGCAGTCATCAGTTTATATAGGTGAGTAGGGGATAATGCCCGTCGGAAAGCCGGCAACGAGGGGGTCAAGGCAGGAGGCGCGGGAGCGTTTCCTACTCGAAGCTGCACAGAAGGATCCGTCGAGGTTCGCCGAGCTCTACGAGAACAACTTTGAGCGGGTGTATGCATTTGTCGCGCGCAGGGTTCGCCAACGACAGGTCGCCGAAGACCTGACCGGCGAGGTTTTCCACAAGGCACTGACGAAACTGTCCGGGTTCGATTGGCGTGGCATCCCCTTCGCAGCCTGGCTGCTGCGCATCGCAGCCAATGTTGTTAACGACCATTGGAAACGAAGTGCAAGAGAAGAGTTGGTCGAGGATCCACCCGAAGCAAGCCATCAGGTTACTCTGGAGGAAGTCGAACGACGGGCGCGGCTCTTTCGCCTGGTCGAAGGCCTCCCCTCGGACCAGCGTCGCGTGATTGGAATGCGGTTCGCCGAGGGAAAGACGATTCGCGAGATCGCGAGTGAACTCGGGCGCAGCGAGGGCGCGATCAAGCAGCTCCAGTTTCGCGGTCTGGAGACGCTACGAACGCAGTTAGGTGAAAAACATGGCTAGGCAGAGTCTCATCGAACAACTGGATAAGGCGGTGCAGGCGATTCTCGACAAGCCTGACGCACAAGCATCCAAGATGGATGCGCGACTGGCCGCCTTAGTGCGAGTCGCCGCCGAGTTGCGCGATTTGCCCCGCCAGGAATTCAAGGCGCATCTGAAAACTGAGCTGGAGAGGAGAGCAGGCATGAGAAATCAGAACCCTGTCGCTGAGCAAGATCAGAAAAAAGCAGCAGGAATCAGCCCGGTCCCAAGGGGCTATCACACCCTTACACCTTACCTGGTCGTTCCGGATGCGCCGGCCCTGATCGACTTCATGAAAAAGACCTTTGGCGCCGAGCAGACTTTTCAGGCGATTGGCTCGGCCGGAGGAATTCACGCCGAAGTCCGCCTCGGCGATTCCATGCTGATGGTTGGCGGTGGTGGTCCCGGTCTTTCCTGGCGTGGAGAATCGATGGTCACGGGACTTCACGTGTACGTGCCGGACACGGATGTGGTCTATCAACGTGCCCTGGAGGCAGGCGGAATCTCCATCGACAAGCCGGTAGACCACGACTACGGCGAGCGCGGCGCCACCGTAAAAGATCAGGCCGGCAATCATTGGTACCTCGCGACCGCCAAGGGGAAGAACTACATCCCCGAAGGCCTGCGGAACGTCAATATCTACCTGCATCCCCGGAAAGCGGAGCCCCTCATTGACTTTCTGAAGCGCGCTTTTGGTGCGGAAGAAGTGGCAAAGCACGCATCACCGGGCGGAGTCATTAATCATGCCGCGGTCAAAATTGGCGACTCCATCCTGGAGATGGGTGAAGCTCACGGACCATACCCGCCCATGCCGACTATGTTCTATCTGTACGTTCCGAATGTTAATGAGCTGTACCGCCGCGCGATCGAAGCCGGAGGAACCTCCATTAGTGAGCCGACGGATCATCCGTATGGCGATCGAAGCGGCGGCGTTCAAGACGCATTGGGCAATCAGTGGTACATCGCGACGCACATCAAAGACATTTAGACGGCGACAAGCAGTCAGGAGTCAGGCTCCTGACTCCTGACTGCCGACTACTAATTTCAGGCTGCCTCCTGCGAGCCCGGAGAAAGTTCTTCTTCACGCGGCGTGATGGCGCTGGCGAGAGCGAAACGTGCGATGTCGTCCTTGCGCATGAAAACCACGCCCCGACGCCTTTGCGCGTAGATGATGAACTCTTCCAGGACCTTGGCATGCGCGGGCCGGCCGGCAATACCATCGTGGGCGCTGATCGACATCATGCGCCGTCGGGTCTCCGCCTCCGTATAAAGCATCTCGAATTCGTTTCTAAGTTCGCTGGCGTATTGCTCACTGGTGAATGAGTGGCTTTGACAGGCGACAGGGTCGTTCATGGGGAATGTATAGGGCACTACTACGAGGGGCTTGCCCCGCACGGACACAAGGAACGGTTCATCGCGGCTCACGTCATCCACGTGGTAAAGAAACCCAAGCTCCTGCAGGATCTGCAACGTGCGCGAGGAAGGGTAGAGCCCTAAGGTCTGGAAGCCAATCGGACGTGTGCCAGTGACCCGCCTGATACTTTCGACGTTCTCCGCATAACAAGCGCGTTCTTTTTCCGGCCTAATGGACGGCTCGGTCACGCCGATCTGGCCTTGACCCGCCGCCTCGTGGCCGCGCTCCGCGATTTCTCGAGCCAGTTCCGGATGGCGCTCCACGGCTGCGGTTTCCATGTGCGAGGTCACACGCACGCGTCTTCTCTGAAAGATTTCGAGCAAGCGGGGAATGCCTTCCTTAAGCCGGTATTCGTACAGCTTCTCGGTAGACAAGTCGGAATCCCTGGGGCCGCTGTGTGAAAAAGCGTTGGCGGCGCGCGGCCCGGCTGCTCCGCTGGCTTCGAACTGCAGCGAAATCGAAATCACCAGCTTCGCTGCCTCGGGCCAGAACTCGCGCGGGGCGCGCGCTCCCGCCCACTTTCGGGCTCCCGGCAGAGCCTTACTCAGCCGTCGGAAATATCTTGCTGGTCCAAGAGCCGGAGGTTGATTTTCGAAGGGTCGATGGGTCATTCGAAAGGGCTCCGTGGCGCGCAAGTATTTGTTTTTTCAACCTCATGGCCAGAATCTTCATCGTGCCCGAGCTCTCGCTCCTGGCAAGTATTCTGAGATGCACTTTCCTGGGCGCGCGGCTGTTTTCGGATTGCTTCAGTTACTCGGCTTTAGCATACCTTCGTACATCGACCTAATAGTTAATGAGCATTTAGCTTCAGCTTGCCGTGGTCAGCGAATTTTGCACAATTCCACGCCGCTTACGCCCCCGGGGGGACGCCTTTGATGCTTTCGTCCGCTAGCCACCAGAAAGCGAATATGAAAATCGACCCGGCGCTTTTGCGCAGCAACTGCATCCGCTCTCGGAGCGCCTGCGGCGCCTGGAACGCAAATTGATATCTCCTGCGACAAAGCCGGCCGGTGGCCACCTGGACGGCCAGCTCGTGTCGATGGATGAATTCAACGCAGTGCGGGACCAGGCTCGGCACTCGGCAGGGGCGCTGTTGCAGGCATCGGGTGGCTACTCCGGCCATAGGGTTGAGGAAACTCTGCAGAATTTCCGGATGCAGCGCGCCGTCGGACTCCTGCAGGTCCTGCGCCATGAGGTGGAGTCGCCAACCAGTCCGCCGTCCGCAGCCTCCCCTGGTTTTCTCGAGGAAGTACAAGTCGTTGCCGAATTAGCCCTGCGCCGGCATAGTGACTCCCGGGATAAGTGAGCTTCGTGCCTGGACATGCACTAGCCTAGCCTAGACTTAGACTAGGACCGCGGGTTGTAAACTAGCCGCGATTTCCTGAGCAAGATGATGAAGCGAGCCTCTACTCTGAGCGGCATTGTTCGGCAGCTGTGTCCTCGTTGTCGCGTGGGGCGAATTTTCCGGCACTCAATCTTCCGCGGTTTCCCAAAAATGTTCGAGCGCTGCCCGGTCTGCGATCTCAAGTTCGAACGTGAAGAGGGTTACTTTCTCGGAGCCATGTACATCAGCTACGGGCTGGCGCTGGTAACGATTATCCTGCTCGTGGCGCTATTGCGATTCTTCACTAACTGGTCGATCGTCAAAGATCTTGTGTGGGCCATCGTCTTGTTCCTGCCGCTAGCCCCAACACTCACACTGCTGGCGCGTGTGTTGTGGATCTATCTGGATCAAGCGATTGATCCCCAAGAGCTTCAGTAACGCGCAACGTCTCTGCCGATTTCGCGCCCCCAAATTTAATGCGATGTTCCGCGCAGGAGAACCAAATCCAGCTCAGCTGACATCTAACCAACGGTGATGTGGGGTCATCAGTCGGAATTCAGTCCACAAAAATTATTTGCAGCCTGGGGCAGAATCCTTAGCGGAAGACTGCCCATGCTGTCTATCGAGATCACGCGGGAGTGTCCGCTGCGTTGCCCGGGGTGCTATGCCTACGGCGATATGCACCTGGGCGGCCAGACCACGCTGCGCCAGCTCAGCGACTTGCGCGGACCGGCGCTAGTGGATGGCGTGCTCGAGCTCGTTCGCAAACATCGTCCACTGCAAGTCTCGCTGGTCGGCGGAGAGCCTTTGGTACGTCACCGCGAGTTGAACCAGATTCTGCCGGCCCTTAGTCAAATGGGTGTGTTCACCATGGTAGTGACCAGTGCGGTCATTCTCATTCCGAAAGAATGGATGGAAATCCCACGGCTGATCGTGGCGGTTTCGGTAGACGGTTTGCCGGAACATCACGACGAGCGGCGCAAGCCCGCCACCTATGAACGCATTCTGAAGAACATCGCCGACCGCCGCGTAAACATTCACTGGACCGTTACCCGGCCCATGCTGGCGCGCGCCGGATACATCGCGGAGTACGTGTCGTTTTGGAATGACCGGCCCGCGGTGGACCGCATTTGGGTGAGCCTGTACAGCCCGCAGGTTGAGGAATGCAGCGCAGAAATGCTTACCCCGCAAGATCGTCGTCACTTGATCGATGAGTTGTTGCCCTTGCGAACTCGCTTTCCCAAGTTAGTGGTGAACGACGGAATTGCCCGGGCCCTGGAAAATCCACCTCAGAATCCGAATGTCTGCTTGTTTTCGAAAATGTCAGTGAACTATTCCGCCGACTTGCACACCCGCGTGGAGCCCTGTGTCTTCGGGGGCACTCCCGATTGTAGCCAGTGCGGGTGCGCGATCAGCAGCGGATTGCACTGGCTAAAGTCTATTTCTGTGGCGGGCCCGTTGAAGGTCGATCACCTGGTACGAAGTTCCATCGCAATAGGCTCGGTCGTGAACCGCCTGCACGCGAAGGCGCCACCGCCTTCGCGTTGGGATCGCGGCTCGCAGGCTCAGGAGCAAGAAGCGGCTCTGGTCGAAATCAGTGGTGATTGAGTTCGGGGTTGTATCTGCAAGTCGCCTACCTGCCATGCTCAATAAATCTACAGTGCGCGCGGTAGGAATTTCTTGCCTCTGCGGTTGAAGACTCTTCAGCGGCCTGAACCTCATTCTCTGCTAAGCCTCTATCTTTCAACGGCCAGCGTGGTTGGCACCGCAGCTGCAAATATTCCATCGACCGATCCGAGACCGGGACGAGAGAAGGGCGACGATATTTTTCGTGGTCAGAGCAGGTCAGCATGGATGATACGAAGTGGCGGAATCTTTGCGCACAGATCATGGATGAGAACAGTCCGGATAAGTTGTGGGACCTGGTAGATCAGTTGAATCGGACCCTGGACGACAGGGAAAAGGCATTGCGGGGAAAGGAACTGAGCCGGGTTGTGAGCAGCCATGCCCCAGAGGATTCAACTTATACTTAACTTAGAATCCTGTCAGGTTGCAAAACGCGTGTGCTCAACGTACTTTGTTGGTTCACGTGCCCATCCGCCAAATTACGATCGTCGGTACCGGCCTCATTGGCGGGTCTCTGGGATTGGCACTGAAGGCACGCGGATTTCGTGGAAAAATCGTGGGTTGCGATCGGTTGCCGATCCTGGAACGGGCTCAAAAGAAAGCCGCCATTGATCACGGCCAAACCAATCCCAACGATGCTGTGCGCGGCAGCCAAGTAGTGGTTCTGGCCACTCCGGTGGGCGCAATCATTGATCTGATCGACTCGCTGGGCCGGTCTCTCTCGCCCAGAACTCTCCTCACCGATGTAGGTAGTACAAAGACGGAAGTCGTCTCGCGTGCGCGTACTGTCTTCGGCAAAACCGTCCCCAAGCGCTTTCTCGCTGGTCATCCGATGGCGGGCAGAGAGCAATGCGGCGTGGAGTTCGCGGACGCGCATCTTTTCCAAGGTGCAGCCTGGCTGATCACGCCTGTGCCGGGGCAGAATGTAGATGACGGGCTTTGCGGCGACTTTCTGGAGTGGGTGGACAAGATCGGCGCCAAGATCGCCACGCTGGAACCGCAAAAGCATGATCGCCTGTGCGCCTGGATCAGCCATCTGCCGCAGATGGTCTCGACTGCTCTCGCTGCCTCTCTGGTAGATGAGTTCGGAGAAGACGCTCCTCTGCTTCCTGCCGGAGGGCGTGCTCTAAGAGAAATGACACGTATCTCGGCGAGTCCCTATTTGATGTGGCGCGACATCGCCCTCACCAACAAGAACAACATTCAGGAAGCGCTCCTCAAGCTGGAACAGCGACTGGCGCACATTCGTGAGAATCTCGATACGCGGCGGTTGGCGGAAGAGTTCGAACGCGCCCATCACCTGAAGAAATCATAGCCTCGATTGCGGTAGAATCCACCGTTCGGAATTCGACGGCGAAGCTTTCCGTAAGAGGCTGGTCATGAACAAAGTCGTGCGCAATGCGGACGAGGCAGTCCACGACATCCCGGATGGCGCCAGCATCATGGTGGGCGGCTTCGGGCTGTGCGGAAATCCCGAGAACCTTATTCGGGCTTTGGTGAAAAAGGGCGTCAAGAACCTTACGACCATAAGCAACAATGCGGGGGTGGATGGATTCGGCATCGGGTTGTTGCTCTCCAATGGCCAGATCCGGAAGCACATTGGCACGTACGTTGGCGAGAACAAGCTCCTCGAGGAAATGGTTCTCCAAGGCCAGATGGAGCTGCAGCTAGTTCCCCAAGGCACTTTCTCGGAACGCATCCGCGCGGGAGGCGCCGGCATCCCAGCATTTTTCACACCGACGGGTGTGGGTACTGTAGTGGCCGAAAACAAAGAGACCCGCGAGTTCGATGGCCGGCTTTATCTGATGGAACACGCGCTGAAGGCGGATTTTGCCCTTATTAAGGCGTGGAAGGGCGACAAGTCGGGCAATCTCGTTTACCGCAAGACGGCGCGCAACTTCAACCCCATGATGGCGACCGCGGCCAAGGTGACGATTGCCGAGGTAGAACACCTCGTCGAACCCGGCCAGCTCGATCCCGACCTGGTGCATACGCCCAGCGTCTTCGTGAAGCGCATCTTTCAGGGCGAGTTGTATGAGAAGCGGATCGAGAAGCGCACAGTGAGGAGAGCGAGTACCTAGCTTTGACCTAGTACCCAGCGTCCGCGGCCAACGACTAACGACCAACGACGAGAAGAACACTGCTATGGCCACAATATCCAAAGTTGGGAAAGACGTGGAAAAACGGGAGCGGATCGTCAAGCGCATCGCGCGCGAGTTGCGGGATGGCTTCTACGTCAACCTGGGGATTGGGATGCCGACTCTGGTGGCGAATCACGTGCCGCCGGGCATGGATGTCATCCTGCAGAGCGAAAACGGCATGTTGGGAATTGGTCCGTATCCGATTGAAGGCCGCGAGGACGCCGACCTTATTAACGCCGGCAAAGAAACAGTCACGGAACTGCCGGGCACGGCGTATTTCTCCAGCGCCGATTCGTTCGCGATGATTCGGGGAGGGCACATTGACCTGAGCGTTCTGGGCGCGATGGAAGTGGATGAGGAAGGGAACATGGCAAATTGGATGATTCCCGGCAAGATGGTGAAGGGCATGGGTGGCGCGATGGACCTGGTGGCCGGCGCGCGCCGCGTCATCATCGCCATGGAGCACACCACGCGCGCGGGCCAGCCCAAAATCCTGAACAAGTGCATATTGCCGCTGACCGGTCTAAAGGTCGTGGACACGATCGTAACCGAGATGGCTTACATCCGAGTGTCACCTACGGGCTTGGTGCTGCAAGAAATAGCGCCGGGCCTTACTGCCGATGACGTGCAACATGCTACCGAACCCACGCTGATCATTAGTCCCAACTTGAAGACGATGGGAGAGTGAAAAAGGTCGTCGGTCGTTGGCCCAAAAATTGTCGTTCTGAGTGAACAATCCATGTCATTTCGTCAGGGATCCTTTCCTTCGCTCAGGATGACGAATCTCAACTACCCACCTGCCCACTTTTTTCTCACAGTCTGAACGGCGCCGACAGCAGCCGTGCTGGGAGCATAACCGCCGCCCAGACCAGTGCCAGAACGCCATGCACGGCGATTCCCAGAATCCGGAACGGCAAGAGCATTAGCCAGATAAACGGATAAAGCACGAGCGCCAGCAGGGCCACCGGCCAGCACAGCACAAACAGAAGGCACCAGAGCAGGAATGTGAGCATGAGCGGACCTCCTGAGCTTCCGCTCTAGATTACGCGCGCTGGCCTCAAGAAGTTCCTCAAGCCTAGAACCTAGAGCCTGGAGCCTGCTCCTGCCGACTGCGCCAGCCGTGCCAGCGACTCCGGATAGGGTGCGCGCGCAATGCCGCGTTCGGTGATGATGGCGGACACGTATTGCGCGGGAGTTACATCAAAGGCAGGATTCTCCACACTCACTCCTTCCGGCACCATTTGTCGTCCACCAATGTGGGTTACCTCGCGCGTATTGCGCTGCTCGATGGGAATCTTGGTGCCATCCGGAGTATCGAGATCAACGGTGGAGAACGGCGCGGCCACGTAGAAGGGAATCTGGTGTTCTTTGGCCAGCACAGCAACCGTGTAGGTGCCGATCTTGTTGGCAACGTCTCCGTTAGCCGCGATCCGGTCAGCGCCCACGACGATCGCGCCGATTTTGCCCTGCTTCATCATGGCGCCGGCCATGTTGTCGGAGATCACGGTTGTGGGGATGCCGTCTTTCATCAGCTCCCATGCCGTCAGGCGAGAGCCTTGCAGAAAAGGCCGGGTCTCGTCGGCATAGACATGAATTTTCTTGCCCTGCTCCACGGCGGCGCGAATTACGCCCAAAGCCGTGCCATATCCGCAGGTCGCGAGCGCCCCGGCATTGCAATGGGTGAGCACCCCGCCGGCTGCGGGCATTAGAGTTGCGCCATGATGTCCCATCGCCTTGTTGGCGGCGATGTCCTCGGCATGCATGTGTTGAGCTTCTTCGATCAAGGCCTGCTTGATCTGCGGAATTGGCCGCACCCGCACGCGGTCAAACTTTTCCGTCATGCGCCGAATGGCCCAGAACAGATTGATTGCAGTGGGACGGGTTTGACGGATGGCCTCGCCTATCTGGTCGAGGTCTTTCTTCAGTTCGCTGACATTTTCGGCCTTTGAATTCTGCACGCCGAGCGCGATGCCCATGGCCGCGGCAACGCCAATTGCCGGCGCCCCGCGCACCACCATGTTGCGGATCGCGTCCGCCACCTGCTGGTAGGTCTTGCAGGTGACATAGGTCTCTTCCGTGGGCAG